>Ga0105239_10005374_pt1 | contig 15042 bp, 12 predicted proteins | sample KBSC44metaG_FD_92761 | JGI IMG/M metagenome (GOLD analysis project Ga0105239, IMG submission 92761) | Corn rhizosphere microbial communities from Kellogg Biological Station, Michigan, USA - KBS C4-4 metaG | ecosystem: Host-associated > Plants > Roots > Rhizosphere > Soil | place: Michigan, USA...
ACGCTCGCTGTGGCGTGGAATGTGTTCGGGTTACTTGATCTCGTCGTCGCGGTGGGAATGGGGTCGGGACTGCTGGTGCCCCTGCTTGCACCCGGTCAGCCTGCTGCCCCCGCGGTCGCCCTGCAGCAATTTCCGCTGGTCCTGGTCCCTGTCTTTGCAGTGCCGGTGTCGGTCCTGCTCCACTTCCTCGCGCTCAACGAACTGCGGCACCGGGTGCGGCTCCGCGCTGGAGTGATGGCTCCCGCGAGCTAGCGCAACCTGGGCGCAGCCTGATGGCCTAAGGCTCGTTGTCTACTCCGAATGGGTCGCCCGGCGGCGCTGGCAGCGCGTTCGCAGCAGGTACTGTGCGATCGCGCTGCCAAGCAGCGATCTCGGCCGCAATGGCGCGCCAATGGGCTCGTGCCTCGAGCGGCGCGCCGACGCCCTCGCTTCGGCGAGTCGCGTCGGACCGCAACGTCCCCAGCATGAGCTCCGCCGCGGCCCGCACGTCGCCGGCGGCTCCGGTGTCTGCCGCCAATCCGATCAGTCGCTCGGCGTAGCCGAGCTGGACCACGCGACGGAGAGCGCCATCGCGGGGTGAACGCTCGGGCGGTGCGTCCCAGATCTTTGCTTTCATGGTCGCGAGCAACTCACCCAGGCTCAGCTGGGAGCGGTCGTGAGCCGCCTGCTGAATCAGACGGGCGAGGCGGTCGCGCTGAAGCAGCGGGTCGAGGACCAGCCACGCCATGGCGCCGGCGGCGCCGAACTCGTCGAAGATCGGTTGGGCCCGGGAACGAAAAAGCTCGACGGAGTCCGGGTAGCCGAACGGCCGGGGCCCCAGGAGTGTCAGAACGGTATCCGGGATGCTGAGCTCGCGCGGGGCGAGGGTGCCGAGCAGCTGAAGGAGGGCGGCCCGCTGACGTGGACCGGGAATGACGCGGGTTTCCTGCTGGCCGTCTCCGGCAACAGCGTTTTGATACTCGACGCCGCCGATCACCTTCGCGACGCTGCGAACGGCGAACCGGTGAAAGAAGTAGAGCGGGGCAAACCGCTCCTGCAGCGTAGCGACCGGCTCCCCGTTCCGGATATTGCGCAGTCCGAACTGCGCCATCGCCCGGCGACGAACGGCAAGTTGGTCGCGAAGAAAGGCCTCCGGCGTGGCCTGATCATCCCAGAGATTGGTCCGCGGATCGCTGGCGAAATCGGGGCGGGCGTCGGCATCGCTCAGGAACAGAAGTCCGTCGCGCAGCGCCTCGGAGACGATGGCGCGCAGGGAATCGGCTTCGTGGTCCGGCGGGAAGATGCCGTAGCCCCAGCGCACCGCGAGCACGTCGTACTTGCCCGGACCCGTCGCATAGGCGTCGCTCAGGTCGATCTCGCTGTCGGGGCCGAGCCTCACGCGCGGCGCCGGGTAGTCCATAACTGAGCCGCGGCCGTAACTTGACGCGATGTAGTTGTGCGCCATCCCCAGCGTGTGGCCGATCTCGTGCGCGGTAACCTGACGGACTCGGCCGAGAACGAAGTGCGTATCGGCCGCGGTCTCGGCGCCGGCCAGGGCGGCCACCAGGTTATACGCCGTGCGCCCGCGATGCGAGTCCATGTTGGCGAGCCCTTTCACGATCTCGCCGGTTCGCGGATCGACCAGCGCTTCGCCGAAGCTCCACCCCCGCTCCTTGCGATTCTCCCACTGGACGACGTTGTATCGGATGTCCATCGGATCGGCGCCCTCGGGAAGCAATTCCACCCTGAAGCCTCCCTTCAATCCGGCACGGTCAAACGCTTCGACCCAGAACCGTGCGCCTTCGAGCGTAGCAGTACGGATCGGCTCGGGGATGCCGCGGTCGACGTAGTAAACAATGGGATTCCGAATGGGACTCCTCGGATCGGAGGGATTCTCGCGCTCGAGGCGGTGCCGGGCGATCCAATGTCGCTCGAGCGGCGCCTCAATTGGTTGTGCGTAGTCCTTGAAATCGACCGAGAAGAAATTCATGCGCGGATCGAGGTCGCGGGGCCGATAGCCGTCATCCGGCAGCGGCGCCAGCGTCAGGTGCTGGCGAACCGTGAAGGCGCGTCCGTCCGGTGCGATGGTCGCGACGATGGCGCCGGGCCGGGCCTTGGCCTCGAAGCTGAGCGCCATCTCGAGCTCGGTGTTCTGAGGGTAGGCTCGAGTTGCCGGCTCGTAGACGAACGACCGCTCGCGGCCGACGGCGTAGCCCCCTTGCCCCGTCTGTTCGAGGGTGCCCGCGACATCGAGCCAGTCGCGCCTGAGCAGCTCCGCTGCGTCCACTAGGACGCGGCCGCTGTCCTGAGCGACCACCGGCAAGCTGGCCACCGTGCTGGGCGCGAACGCTTCCTCCACCGATTTCGCGTGCGCCGGGTTGCCGGGGAGCGTGCTGCGAAACCGCCAGTTCTCCAGGACGAGAATCTGAGTCGAGCCGACCGGCTGAAACCGCGCGACATAACAGCCGCCTACCTTGCCGCGATCCAGCCCGACAGGATTGGATCCCAGGCCGGTCGCAAGCGTCGCGCAGAGGAGGAGCCGTGTCCCCCCGGCGGGAAGCTGGAGCCATGCGCTTCCTGTGCGATCGAGCACGACGGGAACAAAGCCATCCCGGCGTTCGAGGCCGACGGTTCTTGCCGCGATGGTGGGCATCGCGGGAGTGGCGGCGCGCGGCTGTTGGGCTGCGAGCAGGGCGGGAACGGCGAGACAGACGCAAAGCGGGGCGCGGAGCCTGGGACTGGCCATTTGAGGTCCGTGGAAGACGAGCCGTTCGAGGATCGACGACGTGCGGACAGGTCTTCCAATCTGACCCAGGTGCTTCCCCGATCAAGACCTGGCGTGGACCAAACCTCGCTGGTGGGGGCGTCTCATCGACCGCGCGACTGGTAGACCGTAACCGATATTGTGCGCGGGCTGTTCGTGGCCCCGGCGGCCGAGATGGTAATGGATGCGTTGAAGGCGCCCCGGAATGGCGGCAAAACAGCCGGATTCACCGAGACGGCGACATGGCGAGATGGAGTGAGGCCGCTCGCCGGTGACACCCTGAGCCAGGCGTGGTCGCTCGAGGCCGTCCAGCTCAGCGTCCCGGTTCCGCTATTGGCGATGCTCAGCTCTCCGCTCAGGTTCCCGGAGCACACCCGTGTGCTTCCCCCGATGGCCGGCGTGCAAAAGAAGAAACCGGCGGGACTGACCGCGATCGTGGACTCCGAGCCGCGACCTTGAAGGTTGGCCACGCCCACGTCCCGGGAGCGATGGGCGCTCGCGCCGCCGTTGTCCGTCACGGTCAGCTGCACCGTGTAGGTGCCCGTCGATGCGTAAGTGTGGGTCGGGTTCTTGGTTACGGCGCTGCCACCGTCTCCGAAGCTCCAGCTAAGGCTGACCAGGCTGCCGTCGCTGTCGCGGCTCAGATCTTTGAAACTGCATGCGAGATTTTCGCACGCACTGGTGAAGTCGGCGGTCGGCGGGACGTCTGGGGCCGCCAAGTCGTCGGCGCTGCATGCGGTGCTGAGGCACACGGCACCGAAGATCGAGGCGAGGCGGTGCAATCGACCCTTCGGCGGGGTGAACGAGATCGACATCGGACCCTCCTTCGATCGCCGCAGCGGGCGGGGCTCTCCGCGGCCAATCGAGCAACGCGGTTCGTAATCACAGAATCGGAGGGTCGTGACAAGCAGCAGACAATTGCGGGCCTCTTTGAGTCAAACGGCGCCGTACCGGCGCGAGTGGCAACCGCGGCGGCCCGCCGACAGGCGTCGGCGAACCACCGCGGTTTAATGAGACTGATCTGCTCAGTGACTCGAGTCAGGCTGGCTCACGACCTCGGGTGTTGAGTCCCGGGCCATGCTGCTGGTCGTGAGCGTGTCCGCCTCGGATTCAGGCTCGCTTGGCGAGACCTTGGCAAACTCATCCCGCCACTGCTCCACCGAGAGCTGGAAATCACGGGCGAGACTCGCGACGTCAACCTCAGTCGCCGTCGAATCCTCATTACGATGGGCCACGCGCTCGAGGCCGATCGACGCCTTGGCATAGGTGCTGTCAGCTGCAAGTGCTCCCTCGTACGCCGCCTGCGCCGCAACGGGATATCCGCTCCGCTCCAGGGCCTGCCCCAGATTGTTCTGGAAGACCGGCGCGTTGGGCTTGAGCTGAGTTGCGCGGGCCAGCGGCGGCAAGGCCTCGGCGTACTGACCCCGCTCGATGTAGATCAGGCCGAGGTTGTTCATTGCCCAGACGTCGCGCTCGTCGAGCGCGATGGCGTGGCGGTTGGCTTCCACCGCCTCGTCGATTTTGCCAAGGTCGACTTGCGCGCGGGCGAGTACGCGCCAGGCCTCGCCAGACGCCGAATCGTGTTCGATGGCCGTCTGCGCCCGTTCCAGCGCCTCGTCGGCGCGTCCTTGCTCGAGCAGCACTCGGGCCGAATTGAGCCAGCTCTTCTGGTGCTTAGGGTCTAGCTTCAGCGCCTGGTCGAAGGCGACCTCCGCCTGGGTGAGGTTACCTGCCTTCCACGAAGCCAGGCCGAGCATGTAGAAGCCCCACGGGTTCTCGGGCTTCTGCTCCGTATAGCGGGAGAACAACTCGGTCGCCTCGGGATATCTCTGTGCCGAGTACGCGGCCTCGGCGCTCTCGTAGCTCACCGGCGTGGGCGTGACGGGCGCGGCTGTGCTCGCCGACGTCGTGACCGTGGGTCGGGTATCCGACGCGATGCTGGTGGCGACGGTCGGGGGGTTGGCGCTATCGCCGGAGCCGCATCCGATGACCAATGCCATCAGTGGCGACACGGTGACGAGCGTCAGGCGGGTGAGCGGGCTGGCCAACGACATGGTTGCTCCTCGGTGCGGCGCCGGCGGGCGCGTGGTGGTGAACGGGACGCCGGGGAGAAAAGCAACCGCAGGGCCGCGTCCGGATTGGACTGCGGATGTCTGCTAACTTGTGCTGGCGAAGGCGCTTGGCTCAGCGCAGGAAATCAAAGAGGCCAGGTGTACGGGTTCGGCGGGACACGTCGGCCGGGGGCGCCGTGTCCGGTCGGACACGGCTAGGAAGAAGGTCGCTGGACACCGAGCCGGCGCATGATCTTGAGCAGGCTGGCGTGATCCGCCAGGCCCAGCTCTTCGGCCGTGCGGGTGACGTGCCAGGCGTTCCGCTCCAGCGCGGCAATCACGATCTGGCGCTCCGCCTCGGTGCGGAGCGCCTGGTATGACCGGCCATCGCGTCCCGCGGCCTTCGGTGGCAAAGCCTCCACGATCTCCGACGGGACGTGCTCCGGCCCGATCACATCGCCGTCGGCCGAGATGACCATCCGTTCAATGGCGTTGCGAAGCTCTCGCACGTTGTTGCGGGCCCAGTCGTAGGCCATGAGGCTATCGAGCGCGTCACCGGAAATCCTCTTCTTGCGAATCCCGAATCGCTCGCAGATCCCGGTCAGAAACGCATCCGCCAGTGCGGGAACGTCCGAGCGTCGATCACGCAGCGAAGGCACCCGGATGACATGGACATTGAGGCGGAACAGGAGGTCCTGTCGAAAGCGGCCGACACCCATCTCGGCCTCGAGGTCGCGATTGGTCGCGGCGACGATGCGGGCCTCTACCGCGAGAGGCCGGTTGCCGCCGAGGCGGGTGACGCGCCGCTCCTCGAGCACGCGAAGGAGCTTGGCCTGGGCCGGCAGCGGCAGCTCGCCGATCTCATCCAGGAACAGGGTACCGTGCTCAGCGGCCTCGAATGCCCCGCGACGCGTTGCGGTCGCCCCGGTGAAAGCGCCGCGCTCATGCCCGAACAGCTCGCTCTCGACCAGTGACTCCGGCAGCGCGGCGCTGTTCAGAGCCACGAAAGGGGCTTTGGGATTGGCGCCCAGCCGATGTAGGTCGCGAGCGACCAGCTCCTTGCCTGAGCCGCTTTCTCCCATGATCAGGATGGGGCTCGGGATCGGCGCCAGCTTCGCGATCGTCTCGCGGAGTTTCCGAATGGCCTCGCTGTCGCCCAGCAGCGAGCTTTCGACGTCGAGGCGGCGACGGAGGGACTTGACCTCGGCCTCGAGTCTGCGACGCTCGAGCACGGTCTGGATGTCGCGCACCACTCGCTCCATCGGCTCGTTCTTGTCGATGAACCCGGCCGCCCCCGCCCGGACGGCCTGAATGCAGCGATCGAAGTTCCCGGTACCGGTGTACACGATCACCGGGACATCGGCGCCGCGACGCTCGAGCGCTCGAAGCACATCGAAGCCGTCCACCCCCGGCATCTCGAGGTCGAGGACGACGCAGTCGGGAGCCTCGCGCGCAATCGCGTCGAGGGCCTGCTCTCCGCCGATCGCGACCACGGTCTGATAGTCACCCAGCCGCTTCAGGTCGTAGGCGTACTGCTCGGCCAGGGCCGCCACGTCGTCCACCACAAGCACCAACGTCACGCGCGGTATCTCCTCTGGTGTTGCCGTTACGCCTGCGCCACTGGCAGCTCGATGATCACCCGCGTGCCGAGACCCGGCTCGGTTTCCACTCGCAGGCGCCCTCCCAGGTCCTGGATCAACCGGCGCACGATCGTCAATCCGAGCCCGGTGCCGCGTTCCTTGGTCGTATAGAAGTCATCGAATGCGCGGTCGAGCTCGGCTTGCGTCATCCCGCGGCCTTCGTCCGCTACCACGAGCCGGACCAGCGGTGCGCCATGTTCGCCGGCGCGCTCCGTCGTGATGGTGACTGAGGCGCCGGGCTTCCCGTCCAGGCTGTCGGCTGCGTTGCCGACCACATTCTCGAGGACCCGACGAATGGCCAGCTCATCGCCCCGCACCGGCGGAAGGTCAGCGGCGAGGCTTAGACGGAGCGGCGCTCGCCCCTCGCACAGCCGCGCAACCTCTCGTACGACCTCGTTGAGCGCGCAGGGACGCTGCGCCATCGCCGGAGTAAGGCGGGCGTAGTTCCCAGCCAGGGTGTCGAGGTAGCCGACACTGGACTCGAGCGTGCCCCGGCGCTCCTCGAACACCTGCGGGAGCTTGGCCGGTTCCTCAGCTGCGACCTGGGTGAGGTGTCGGAGCACATGGCGAATCGGGGCCAAACCGTTCTTGATATCGTGGTTCACCTGCCGCGCCACATCGCCCAGGGTGGCTCGACGCTCCGCCTCTCGAAGCCGGCCCGTGCTCTGCCTGAGCCGCGCGGTCATGGCACCGAGGAGGCGCGATAGAGCGCCGATCTCATCGGTGCGTTCGGTGGCAAAGTCCCCGTCCAGCCGGTCCAGATCGATCGTCTCGGTCTTGCGAGCCAACTCGGCGAGCGGCAGGGAGACCCGTCGCGCGAGCCAGGCGGCCGCGAGCAGTGCGGCCGCCGTCGTCAAGCCGAGCGCGGCGAGCAGCCATCCGTTCACGCTTCGGCGAAGAGCGTCGAGCTGGCTCAACGACTGGGTGACGAGCACGCGCGCCGTGTCGAGTCGAGGACGGTCGGCGCCGGTGAGATCGAGAAACGGGACGCCGAGGACTGCGACGACGCCGGCCGACGCAGGGGTCGTGTCGGCCCCGGGGCGGAGCAGCTCTACCGCAAGCCCACCGGCCGAATCGACCTGGCCCAGGTGACGCGGATCGAGTGCCACGCCTCCGACGAGCGTATATCGTCTGCCGGCTACGCGAAGTGAATCGAGACGTGCCAACGCAAGGAAGTCCCCTTCCGCAATCCGCGCTCTGACGATCGTCAGCGTATCGCTTGCCTGCGCAAGCAAGGTGGGCAGATCGGGGTCCAGCCGGTCGAACTCGTTGCGGAAGTGCCCGGAGCTCAGGATTCGCCCGCTGCTGTCCTGGATCTGGAGCAGAGCCAAGCCGGCGAGGTGCATCGCACCGCCGGCGTAGTCCAGCAGCCAGCCCCGAGCGGCGGGGTCGGCCTGCACCGCCGCCAGGCGGAACCGATTGTCCGAGCCGACATCGGCGCGCAGCGCGGCGAGCCGGGCGGCGACCTCGCCACTGCGGCGCCGCAGATCGTCCTGGACCACATCGGCCAAGGCATGGACCCGGCGATCGTATTCCGCGGTCAGGCGCCGGTCCATTTCCCGACGCACGCCGAACGCGAGCACTCCGAGCGGGATCAGGAGCACGACCATGAAGGCGAGGAGCAGGCGAGTCCGGAAGCTCACGGCGCCTCCGGCGCAAGGCGGAGCGCGCCGTCCCAGTCAACGGTTACCGGTGGCGCGCCCCGGCGGACGACGACATGAGCACGCGTCTCTACCAAGGGCACGATCGTGATGTCTGCGGGCCAGAGGGTCCGCCCTTCGCAGGGAACGAGCGGTCTCTTGGGGACCGCGAGTACGTACGCCGGCTCGCGAGCCGCGCGGATCGATTCGCGCAGCGCGGCCGAGTCCAGGCCGACAATGGAGCGGGCCGGGGCCGCGCCGATCGCGACGATTCTCGCCGCCAGGTCGCGGGCGGTGCGGTCGTCGGCGGGGTAGCCAAGCCGAGCGCTTGTAGGGTCGGCGCCGGGGGCGCCGGCCGGTGGAGGCCCGGCGCAACTGCCCCAGGGGAAGGGCGGTTGGGCGGGCCTGGCGTCGACCCGGACCACATCCTGGGCCAGCGTTTCCCCCAGCCGCCCACTCGACGCGCTGTCCAGCGCGAACCCCGGACGACTTGGGACCACCAGGATGTAAGTACGGTTCCACGGGAGCGGCACGACAGACAGCTCCGGCCGGGTCGCGGCGTAGTCCAGCGTGGCGGGGTCGTCGGTCACGACGAGATCGGCTCCGGCATCGAGTGCGTCGCGGAGGTCCCGGGTCGCCAACACCCGCACCACTGCGTGAGCGCTGGTATCCGCCGGGAGCAGTGTCAGCGGGCTGGTTCCCGTTGGGGCCGGCCGATAATGGCCGGTCCCCAGCCGCTTCTTATCAGGTGCCTGCCGAGTCAGGGCGAGGGCACGATCGGCAAGCCCGGGAGGCAGTGAATCGTGCGGCTGCGCCAAGCTCAAGCGAAGGTCACGCTCACCGGCGGCAGCGACGGCAAGAATGCCGGCCGCCTGCACCGCAGGGCCAGCGGCGGAATCGGCCGCCCAACTCGCAGCGATTGCTTGGGGGGTCACCGCGACGCCATCCCAGTACCGGGCGTCCGGCCGAAGGGTCAGGATCCAGACCCGCCCGCCATCCTCGGAACGCCAGGTCTGCGCCAGTCCCGGCCTAACGCGGCCGGTGCAATCGTAACGGACAAGAGTTTCGTACAGCTGGCGGTCCACAAATTCTGCTGGGGCTGCGACCGGAACCGTGTCGCGCCTCGCCGGGGTGTACCGGTTGATCGCGCACTCGTCCGGCGCGGGTGGTTGCGGGGGAGGCTCGGCCTTGGCCGGCTGCGCCGCGGGCTCCTGAGGTTGAGATGGAGCCGGTGAGGGCTGGCCTGCATTGCCGGGGCGTTGGGACGATGCGCAGGCCGTGACAACCCACGCCAACGCGAGCGGCCCAAGCCAAGCCGCGGCGATGCCAGCCGCTCGGCGCGAGGATGGAGACATCGATGCTGTGAATGTAACCGCTACGATTCAGGCGGGAGCGCGCTCGCGAAGGCGGCCGGCCACCACGGTGACGTTGTCGGTGCCGCCCCGGGCCAGGGCCAGGTCGATGAGGTTACGGCAAATTATCTCTGAGGACTTGACGGTGGCGAGCTGCTCGGTGATTTCGTCCTCGGCGACGTGCTTGGTCAACCCGTCGGTGCAAAGCAGCATGACGTCGTCCCAGCGGTGGTCGGTCGTGATAATGTCAGGCTTAGGTTGCTCGGCCCCGAGGGCGCTGGAGAGCACGTGAGCCCAGCGGGTGCTGCTGGCTTGGGCCGCCGGCAACACGCCGGCGTCAACCAGCGCCTGCGCCATGGTCTGGTCCTTGGTGAGTAACTCGAGCCGCCCGTCGCGAAGCCGGTAGCAGCGACTATCTCCCACATGAACCAGGTATGCTCGCGGCCAGCGAAAGACGGCCATGGTGAGCGTCGTCGCGGAGCTCTCCGGGTCCACCAGAACGGCGGCGTGGCTCTCCGCGACGGCCCGCTCGAGCTCTTCCAGGAACCGACTTTCGTGGGCCTCCTCGTGCCGAGAGGAGAGCTTCATGGTATGGGTGGCGTATTGCGCGATTGCCTTCAGGGCCGTGCCCGAGGCCTGCTCGCCGCCTGGGCGGCCGCCCACGCCGTCGGCGACGATGCAGAGATACAGGCGGGATTCGCTGGTGAGCTCGCCCAACTGGGTCGAGGGCACGCTCGAGGCGTGCACCTGCATAGTCTTGTGCAGGCTCGCGATCAGGAACTGATCCTGATTCACGCGCCGCAACTTGCCCTGATGGGTCAGGCCGAAAACATCGATGTCGGAAGCAACGGGCCGAACCGCAACCGCGGAACCAGTTGCGACGGTCATAAGACGCTCCTGCCGGCCATCTGTTCCCCTAACATGCGCGCCGACGCGGCTACCGCAACCCTCGGTGGCGTGCGACAGCGGTGGCGACCTGACATCGGGACCTCCCCTGGGACGCGCTAGTGATTGCGGCGACGGAGCGCGGGTGCGGGCTCGTGTGGCGCCTCGTAGTCCTCGGGCGCCGGCGGTCGGAAAAGCAGGTCGAAGGCGAGGAAGATCGTGTGTGACCAGGGATAGAGCAGAAAGGGCGACACCAACATGGTGATACCGAGGCCCAATTCGATCCCTTCCCAAGGAGGCGTCGGCCAGGTCCACCAGAGGGCAAGGCCCAGCATGACCGCAAAGATGGCTTCTACCGCCATCAGGTTGACGAAGTACGCGCCCAGCCAATAACCCCGCTCGCCCCGGGTGAAGTTGAGGCCGCAGGACGGGCAGGCCGGCCCGATGCGAAGCCAGCTTAAAAAAACGGGACCACCGCCGCAGGCGGGGCAGTGGAGCCGGGCGGCGCGCCAGAAGGCGGAGGCGACAGGAGGACGGGGTGGCACCGTGGGCCACTCGAAAACTGCTGGCATGGACGGAGCGCTCCTCTCCCCATGCATACAACAAGAAGTGAGCCCTGTCTAGCTAGACGTATGCGCGGCGAAGCATCTCCGCGGCCGACTCGTCGAGCATGTCAGCGTTGCGGATCTGGTCGAAGCGGTCGAGCAGGTCCTCCACCCGAAGGCGTCGCTTCCGAGCGCCGGAGAAATCGTCCAGGATCCGCCCCCGATGGAACAGCAGCAGTCGGTCTCCGATGCGGACCGCCTGGTGCATGGAGTGGGTCACCATGAGCGTGGTGAGCCGATCCCGCGCCACCGTCTCTTCGGTGAGCCGCAGCACTTGCTCGGCGCTCCTCGGATCCAGCGCCGCGGTGTGCTCATCCAAAAGCAGGAGCCCGGGGCGAAGGATGGTCGCCATGAGCAGCGTGAGCGCCTGCCGTTGACCCCCAGAGAGCGCACCGGTCGGCGTGGGCAGGCGGTGCTCCAGGCCGAGGCCCAGATTCGCCAGTTGCGCGGCGAGGTGGGACCGGCGCGCGCTACTCAAGCCCCACCGAAAGATCGCCCGCGACCGCCCTCGCTGCAGCGCGATCGCGAGATTTTCGGCGACGGTCAGATGAGGGGCGGTGCCGGAGAAAGGGTTCTGAAACACCCGGCCGATCATCCCCGCCCGACGGTGCTCCGGCCAATGGGTCACGTCCTGCCCGGCGATCCTGACCACGCCCTCGTCGAGTACGACGGTTCCCGCAATGGCGTTGAGCATGGTGGATTTGCCGGACCCATTGATCCCCACAACCACGACGAAGCTGCCTGGTTCGACCGTGAGATCCACCCCCTCGAGCGCACGCTGCTCGCTGGGCGTACCCGGAAAGAAGGTGTGTCGGAGCCCTATCAGTTCCAGCGCGGCGCCACTCATATCGTCACCGGGGGGCGCGGCGGGGAACGGAACACGCGGGCCAAGGCGCGCGGCACCACCAGGGCCAGGAGCACGAACACGGCGGTCACCAACTTGAGCGCGTTCGCATCAAGGCCGGCGCGCAACGCGCCTGCGACCAGCAGGCGGAAGACGACCGTCCCCACCAGGACGCCGCCGATCTGGCGGGCCGGCCCGCTCCGGCCCAGGAGCGCCTCGCCAACGATGAGGCAGGCCAGTCCCACCACTACGATGCCGAGGCCCATTTGCACGTTGGCAAATCCCTGGTACTGGGCGAACAGCGCGCCGGAGAGAGCGATCAGCCCATTGGCCATGACCAGCCCGAGGGTCACCATGAAACCGACGTCCACGCCGAGCGCGCGAGCCATCTGGGGGTTGTCGCCGGTAGCGCGGACGGCGATGCCCAGGTCAGTCCGGAGGAAGCGTTCCATCAGGAACATGCTTCCGAGCACGAACACGACGAATAGCACCAGTGCCGCCAGATTGGACGCGCTCACCGGAGTGCCGAACAAGTCGACCTCCGGTGGGCCGCCGGCGGCGGTCCAGATGCGCTCCGCCAGCCCCGGTAGGGTATCGGCCGAAGCGAGGGAGACGTCGCCGCCCTGCATGACGTAGAGCTGCACCGAGTAGAGCGCAGTGCTCACCAAGATGCCGCCCAGCAGCGTGTCCACCCCGAAGGCGGTATGCACCACGCCGGTAGCGGCACCGGCCAGCCATCCTGAGACCGTTGCGAGGATCGTGGCGGTGACGGGATGAACGCCGTGAGCCAGCAGCGCAGCCGCTACTGCAGCGCCGAGCCCGAACGATCCGTCGGTGGTGAGGTCGAGACGGTTGAGCACGCGGTAAGTGAGAAAGACACCCAGCGTGAGCAGCGACAGGAGGAGTCCGACCGAGAGGGCGCCGACCAGCAGGTTCATGCGCCGCGAGTCACTGCGGTGATGGGAGCAGCCCAGCAGAGCCCTCGACGCAGCTCGCTCTCCCCCGCGCCGGTGCCGCCGCGATCGACGCTGAGGAGATGGAGGACCGCGCGTGGCGTACGACGGCACAGCCGCCGTCGTACGCGCTCGAAATCCTCATTGAGACTTTGCCGCGCCTCCCTTGGAGCTGTCGGCAAGCTGAGTCTTCGTCGTCTGCAGGCGATAGAAGGGGATCTTGGCCGGGCTCTCACCCTTCAGGATGCGGGCGATCATCTTGCCGGCGACCACTCCCCCCTCTTGGAAGTCGGGGTAAAGCGCGGCCGTCGCGCCCTTCATGATCTCGAACGGCGAGGGCGAGAACACGGGAATCTTCTTTGCCTTCGCGGTCTTGATGATGCTATCGAACCCGCTGTGCGCGGCATTTCCGTAGATCTCGATCGCGTCGATCTTCTTTCCGATCAGCGTATTGACGGCCTCGGTCGCATCGCCCGGGGTGTTCATCGGCACCGCTTCCACCTGGATGCCGACCTTCTTGGCAGCGGTAGTGAGTCGGTTCTTCAAGTCCACCGAGAGCGGCTCTCCGGGACTGAACAGCACGCCTATCCGCTTGACCTTGGGCACGAGCTGCTTGATCAGCTGGATCCGCCGCTCCTGTTCGGGATCGCCAAATCCCGGTGAATACACGCCGGTCACATTCGGCAGGTGGACGGAGTCGCTGGTACCCGCGCCGGCGGCAAAGGGATCCGAGAGAATGTGAAAGACGATCGGAGTGTCCTTGACCCGCTTCACCGCCACCTGAAGCGTCGCATCCTGCAGCGTCACGATGACCTTCACCTTCTGATCGAGGGCGGCATCGACCAGGTTCGGCAGCGTCGCAAGGTCTCCCTGCGCGCTGGATGACTTGAAGACGAAGTCCCGATCCGGCTCGAGCCCCTCCTCTTGCAGGCCAACCTTCAGGGCATCTTCGCTCCACTCGCTGCCGATCCAGTCCGCCGCGCGGATCAGGGCAATCTTCGCAGGCGCTGCCGAAGCTGCCGGGGCCGAGCTGGCGGCCGCGGCCGCCTTGTTGGCGGAGGTGTCTTTGTTGCAAGCGAGGGCGATCCCCAGGGCCGCGGCGAGGGCCGTGCGCCGAACGAAGGACCGCCGAGCGGACCCACGCTGCCGGGTCATGCGACTGCCTCCCAGGTGACGGTAAACATCACGGAGCGAAGGGTGTGATTCTATTCACGGCCCGGAGATTCCGCAAAGAACCGCTCTTCCATCCAGCGCTCCAGGTCCGCCAGTACCCGGTCATGATCCAGGTCGGCCAGCAAGGCGTGAAAGGCACCTGGGTACTCTATGTAGCGCTTGTCAGCCTCTCTGACCGCAGCGAAGAAAGCCCGGCTGCCTTCCGGAAAGACCATGCGGTCCTGGGCGCCGTGAAGCAGCAGCAGCGGCACCGAAAAACGGGCCGCGTTGAGCCGCAGGTCACGAGCCGTGTCGAGAACCTCGGCGGCTAAACGGGCCGATCCCTTTCGGTGGAACAGCGGGTCCGACACGATCGTTTCACAAACCTTTGGGTCGCGGGAGAGGCCGGACAGATCGAGCCCGGTCTCCAGGGTGAACCCGGGCCAGACGTGGGACATGAAACGGCCGAGGGTCAGGAGCCAGGCCGGCGTTCCTATGCGACCCAGCGGCGCCGCGACTGCGATGACGCCGTTCAGTCCGTTGGCATGGTGAAGGGCGTAGTCGAGGACTACGAGCCCGCCGAGGCTGTTGCCCAGCAGAAACAGCGGGCGGCCCCGCTCTTCGGCTCGGACCACGTTGAGGAAACGGTCCAGATCATCCCGCAGCCGGGACCAGCGATCGATATGGCCCCGCTTTCCGGGCGAGCGGCCGTTCCCGCGGAGGTCGAAGGCATGAACCACCCAGCCGCGGGGGACGAAGTGTTCCGGCAGCATCGGGTAAAGACCGCTGTGGTCGCCGATTCCGTGTACGTTGATCAGCACTGCACGGGCGACCGCCTCGGGACCCCAGCGTTGGCGGAACAAATTGAGCCCATCAGCAGTCCCAAAGGTCGCTTCGGAATGCAGCACAGCAGTCTGGGGTTGAGTCATCGTCGCACGCTCGCTTGACACGGCCGGTTCCGCGATCAAACATAGCGGCAGGTTTTCGCAGGCCCGTCCCACCCCGGAGATTGACGTCATGATGCTCAAGCGCGAGACAGTCGCGGCTCTGGTGCTCGCCGCGGCGGTGCTGTCGGTCGGCACCGCACCGGTGCAGGCCCAGTTCACGAAGCGACTGACGCAGACGATGCAAAGCAGCGCGGAAAACCGCGCGATCCAAGAGGTGGTCAATCAGGAAA
>Ga0105239_10005376_pt1 | contig 15042 bp, 11 predicted proteins | sample KBSC44metaG_FD_92761 | JGI IMG/M metagenome (GOLD analysis project Ga0105239, IMG submission 92761) | Corn rhizosphere microbial communities from Kellogg Biological Station, Michigan, USA - KBS C4-4 metaG | ecosystem: Host-associated > Plants > Roots > Rhizosphere > Soil | place: Michigan, USA...
CCTCGGCTGATGAGCCCATGGCCGCGGCGAGTTCCTCGCCCGCGTCAGCGACGGCTCCTTCGGCCGGGGCAGCAACATCAGCCTCGAGCACGACAGCGACGTCACGCAGGCCATTGGCCTCCGCCGCGACAGCAGCGGAACCCAACACGTCTGCGGCCGCGACACTCGCAGCGCCGACATCGACAGCATCTCCCTCAACTCAAGCGCCTACGTCATCATCGCCCTCGGCGGTTACGCCGAAATCCAACCCGTCAGCAGTACCGGCGAGCGGACCTCCCCGGGCTGCGGCGGCACCGACAAAACCCCATGCGCCCGCGAGCCCAAGCTCCGCACCGTCGGCTGGAGCGGCTGCCGTGGCGGCGCGCGTCGCGAGTGCGGCGACGGCCGCCAACGCCGCTCGCCCCATCGCTGTGAAACCAACATCAGTTCCTTCGGCGGCCGCAAAGCGACCCGCCGCACCGACCGATGCCGCGGCCCCAGCGCGCGCGCCGGCGACAGCTCCGCGAGCGGTGCCGAAAGCCGCCATACCAACAGCGCCACCCGCGCGACCCGCGCCGCCCGCATCACCGCCACCCGCAGCGAAGGCGCCTCCGCGACCAGCGCCGGCAGGAAATGTTGTCGGAACAGCGGCCGCATCGGGAGCGCCGGCTGGCACAGCGGCGACCGCCAGCAACTCGTCCACGACGAGCGTCAGCACGGCTGCCTCGGCGCCGCGCCCTGCACCAACTTCGGCCGCGTCAGCGTCCGCCGCTCACGCAATAGCGAGCGCGAGCGCCCCGGCATCTGCCCACGTATCAACAGCCGCCTTCGCGCCAGTGTCCGCCGCTCACGCAATAGCGAGCGCTGCCGCCCTGGCGTCTACAGCCCACACATCAACAGCGGCCTCGGTCCACGCACCAGCAACCACCTTTACTCCAGCGTCCGGATCCGCGGACGCCACGACCGTCCACCTCGCAGCCCACGCGGCCTCAACAACAGACGCCCTAGCGCCCCTCGAGCTAGACCCCATCCTGGATCTGGAGCCCGAGCTGGACCCCCCGCCCCTGACACCGGTCCACAAGGCAGCACCAGCCACCCCGGCTCAGACGCACACGTCCTCGCACGTCAGCGCGCAAACGCCGTCGCTCACGGCAGCGACCGCCGTGCCACAGGCACACACACCTGCGCCATCGCACGCCGCCTCGGCACACTCATTCCACAGTCCTCCCTCCGCTCCCCTCGAAGACCTCTCCGAGCCTGAGCTCTCACTGCAGGATCTGTCGGAACTGCCACCCGCCCCGCCACCGTCCATGATGGCCGCGGCAGCGAGCCCCGCGCACAGGGACTTCACCAACACCTCGACGTCCGACTCATACGCCGCGGCGTCCGCAGCCTCGGCGCCATCCACATCAGCGTCCTCGACAAACACCGTACAGGCGATGTCGGCCGCCGCAGCGGCCACGCATTCACTGGCCCCAACGCCAGCCGCCGCGTTAGGCTCATCCGCAGGTACACACGCCACCACAAACTACGGCACGGCCGCGTCACCCCAGACAGCGGTCCCGGCCATACCCACAGCAGCCGTCGGATCCGGCACAGCCGCGGCAGCGTTGGCAAGCGGAGTCGCCGCCTCCCCACCCATGGACCGCGACTTCATCTCGCGCAACCAGGTGGTGGAGCGCTACCTCTCCGGTCGGCTGCCGCTGAAGGGCGCCACCGAGTTCGAGCGCTTCTGCCGTGAGAACCCGGACGCTCTGGACGAGTTGGGCTTGGCCGAGCGCGTGAACGCCGGGCTGCGCCTGCTCGAAGCCAGTGGCAAACCCGAGCCGTGGCAGGAAGCGAAGAAGCCGTTCTGGCAGAAACCGCAGCTCACCCTTGGGCTTGCGGCGGCGGTCATTGGACTCGCGATCGGGCTGTCGGTCGTCATGAATGACAACTCCGCCAAGTCACTGCGCATTAAAAAGCTCCAGCAACAGGCGACCGAGCGGGCGTTGGATCCAGCCACCAGCACGCAGGAAATCCGGCTGATGCCGAATCGCGAGGGAGGCTCCAACCAGCCGGCCATCACGATCGGCGGTGGAGGCTCCGCGCAGCTCGCCGATCTCAAGATCGACGAGTCACGCTCGCCGTACAAGATCTTCCGCGTGACCATCGACCGGATCGATCAGGGACGCGTGGCGGTCATCAGCGAGCTCGCCAAAGACTCCAACGGTCACTTGCGCATTGCACTGAACAGCTCAGCCCTGGGCCCAGGTAACTACCAATTCACCATTGAAGGACTCACCTGGCGCGGCGACGTCGAGCCGGACTCGTGGATCACTATCGGCATCCAACGTTAGCGCGACCCCGAGCCATGAAACGGTACGAGTGAACAGCCAGGCACATGGGGTCCGACGCATGCGTCGCACGGGTTGACCCACGAGGGGCAAGCCCGGGTTGTGAGCGAGCGATTGCCCGCGCATCGCCCGGATCCAGCGTTTGATACTACCAGTGTGACTCGTGTCCCGAATCCACCAAGAGCAGACCCTCGACTCTCATGACCGACCGCAAGCGGCCGATTCAGACAGAGGTCGCCCGCCATTCCGTCGATAATATGGCCGTCGATCGGACGGGTCTCTTTTCCAGTGGACGATTGCAGAAAGCCTATGGGCCAACAAAATAACCTACAACAAGAAGCGGATCCCATCGGCATACCAGCAGCTCCCACCGAAGTGTTTGTCGCACGGCAGCCGATCTATGACTCGGCCATGGCCGTAACGGCGTACGAGCTGCTCTATCGGCCCTCGCCACGCTCCACCCGGGCCGATGTCACCAAGCCGGGCCTCGCCACCATTGAGGTCGTCACCAACGCTGCGCTGGAGATCGGTCTCGAGCGCCTCGCGGGCGGCTTGCCCATCCATGTGAATTTCCCCGAGGAGTTGCTCACCACCGTGCCCGATCTGCCGCTGCGACCCGAGCTCGCGGTGATCGAGGTGCTGGAGCAGGTTCCGCCTAAGCCCGAAGTCATTGCGGGCATCAACACACTGCGCGGGCGGGGCCACAAGATCGCCCTGGACGATTACCTGCCCCGGTCCGGCGACACGCGACTACTCGATCTCGCCGACATCGTGAAGATCGAGATCACCGAGCTCAAAGCAAAAGAGCTGGGCGAGCTGGTCAAGCACCTGAAGGCCCGCAAGCTGACGCTCATTGCCGAGCAGGTCGAGACGCTGGAGCAATTCGAGCACTGTATCGCGCTCGGTTTCGACGGCTTCCAAGGCAACTTCCTCCAACATCCGCAAACCTTCCGGGCGAAGCGGGTGCCGTCGAGCCGCCTGAGCACGCTGCGCCTGGTCGCCTCGCTCCAGAGCGAAGACTACTCGCTGGACGAGGTCGAGACCCTGTTGAGCCAGAACGTCTCGATGTCGTACCACGTCCTGAGATGTATCAATTCCAGCTACTACAACCTGCCGCGGAAGATCGAATCCATCCGCCAGGCCATCGTGATCCTGGGGGTCGAGAGCCTGCGGCAGCTTTGCGCGCTGTTATGTTTGCAAGGGCTGGATGACCGGCCGCCCAGTCTCTACATCCAGGCCATGACGCGTGCCCGCATGTGTGAGCAGTTGGGACGCTTGTCGGGCGCACAAGACTGCGGCCCATTTTTTATTACCGGCCTGTTCTCGCTTCTGGGCGCACTGGTCGGAATGCCCACCCAGAAGGTGGTGGAAGAGTTGCCGCTGTCAGCTTCGGTGACACGAGCTCTGGTAGCCGGAGAAGGCGTGCTGGGTGAGGCGCTGCAATGCGCACGCGCCTATGAGCGCGCGGCCTGGAACCACGTGGTCTTCAAGTCGCAGCCGCCGCACCTGATCCGCGCCGCCTATGTCGACGCCCTCTTCTGGGCCGAGCAAGCTCACAAGTTGATCACCAGGTAACGCCACCGCCCCTTCTACGCCCGCAACGTAATCAGCGGCGGCTGATTCACCACCGAGCGCGTGGCAATCCAGCCACTCGCTGCAACCAGGGCCGCTCCACCGCACAATCCCACCATCCACACCCATGGCTCGAAGGTGTAGCGCATCTCCAGCACCCGGGTGGTCATGAAATAGGCGGCTACGGATGCGCCCGTGGCCGCCAGCGCGCCGGCCAGCAGCCCCAAGGTCGCGAACTCCGCCAGCACACCCTGCAACACCGTGCCACGGCTCGCGCCTAACGTGCGCAGCATTGCGCTCTCGTAACGACGCTCGTCACGACTCGACTGAATGGCAGCGAGCAACACCGTGACACCCGCGAACAGGGTAAAAATAAACACGCTCTGCACCGCCAGTGCCGCCTTGTCCAACACCGAGCGCACTTTCTCCAGCAGGTCATCGATGTCGAAGATGGACACGCTGGGGAACAGCTTGGCAAGCTGCGCCAGGGTATGGGAGTTGGTGGCGTTGAAGTAGGCACTCGTGAGATACGATCCCGCCGTGTCATCGAGCACGCCGGGCGCGAATACGACGAAGAAGTTGGGTTGAAAGCTATCCCATTTCACCTTGCGCACACTCCCGACCCGCACGTCGAAGGCCTCACCGGCCACGTCAAACATGAGGCGGTCGCCCACGTGAACATTGAGCGACTCGGCGAATTCCGTGGCAATCGAGACCAGCGGCTTGCCCACATCGGCCTGGGTGAACCAATCCCCGGCGACGACGCGATTGTCATCACCCAACTGCGTCGTCCAGGTGAGGTTCTGCTCGCGGGTGGCGAAGTTGTCGGCACGCTCACCGTCGAAGTGCAGCTCGTCGATCGCGCGTCCGTTGATGGAAGTGAGTCGGCCCCGGATCATGGGCATGACACGCGTGGTATGCGCGCCGTGCTGGATCAGGAATTCCACGAACTTGCCGCGATCGGCCGGCGGAATGTTGATGAAGAAATAGTTCGGCAGGTTCACGGGCAGGGTCCGGCGCCAGTCATTGCTCAGATCGTCGCGGATGATACTGAGCAACAGCAGGACCATGATGCCGGTCCCGAAGGCCACGATCTGTACGATGCTTTCGGCACGGCGCCGGCTCAAGTTGGCCACACCATAGCGCCAGGCGACACCGACGCTGCCACGCAGCCGGCCGGCCAGATAAACCAACAGCGCTCCGGCGAGCGTCAGAAGCAACACAAACGCCGCAAGCCCCGCGGTAAAGCCGAAAAACAGCTTCCAATCGAGCACTACCCAATAGATCAGCATTGCCACCGCCAGAACCGCCGGCCCAAAGGCCGCAATCATGATGGGCGGCGGCGGCCCCACATCGCGCCGGAGTACCCGAAGCGCCGGCACACGGGATAACTGCAACAGCGGCGGCAGGGCAAATCCCGCCAGAACCGCGATGGCCATGACAAAGCCGATGGCCGCCGGCATGAGGCTCGCGGGCGGCAACTCGGCGGCCGTGAGCAGGCCGCGCAAGGTCTGAACCAGCCATTCCTGCGCGAGATAGCCAATGGCCGAGCCGAAGGCGGCCGCCGCCAGAGCGATGACGAGGAGTTGGAACAGGGTCAGCGCCAGGCTGAATCCTTGCGTTGCACCCAATGTCTTCAGCAACGCTACCGAGTCGAGATGGCGCGACACATACCGACGCGCCGACATGGCGACGGCGATAGCACACAGCAGGACACTCACCAGGCTGGCGAGACTCAGGAAGCGACCGGCGCGATCCACGGCATTTTTGATCTGCGGACTGGCATCGGCGATGTTACGCAAGCGCTCAGCGCGCTGTTTGTGCGTGCGCAGCCACTTCTCGAAGGGCTCGATGTGCTCGTGATCCGCCGCGAACAGCATTCCATAACTGACACGGCTGCCCGGCTGGATGAGTTGGGTAGCCGGCAGATCCGTGGCATTCATCAGGAGCGAGGGAGTGAGGTCGGCGAACGTACCGCTCGTATCCGGCCGGGATATCAAAACATGCGTGACACGGAAAGTGGTCGCCCCGATAGCCAGGGTCGTGCCGATCCGGCCTCCGAGAGCGGCGAGTAACTTCGACTCCGGCCACACCTCACCCGGTCCCGGAATCCCCTTTGCCGGTGTACCGGTCGCGAAAGGCTCGTCTGCGACCAGCACCTGGCCTCGCAACGGGTAGCCGGACGTCACGGCGAGCACGTTGGTGAGTTGACTCGTGTCGCCGTTGAACACCACGCTCATGAGCGACGTGGTCGAGGCCGTGCGTACGCCGTGACGGCTCGCTTCTTCAATATAATGATTGCTGATCGGCTGCGGCGAGCCCAGACGAATGTCGGCAGCCAGCACCTCGCTGGCCTGGGAGGCCACCGCGGTGCCAATACGACTGACCAGGAAGCCAACACCGGTGAGCGCCGCGACGGCCACGGTCAAAGCCAGTAACAGCACACCGAGCTCCCCGGAACGCCATTCGCGGGCCAGCATGCGCAACCCGAGGGGCAGGGCGCGCAGAAGACCGATGGCGCGTCCACTGGCCGCCCCGGCAGAAACCGCCGTTCCCTCGCGTGCCAAAGGTGCAGAATTCGTCATATCGCTTTGTCAGACAATCCGACCGGCATCCATGGTCACCACGCGACCGCATTGAGCGGCCAGAGCCCGATCGTGCGTCACCAGGACCAACGTGGTGTGGGAATGCTCGTTGAGCTCAAAAAGCAGCTCCACTATGCGGGCTCCGGTCGCCGTATCCAGATTGCCGGTAGGCTCGTCGGCGAACAGCACGGCAGGCCTTGTCACAAAGGCTCGCGCCAGCGCCACGCGTTGCTGCTCACCGCCCGACAATTGCCGTGGATAATGTCCGACGCGGGATTGGAGACCGACCCGCTGGAGCGTCTCCAGCGCAGCGCTGCGCGCATCCCGTCGGCCGGCCAATTCCAGGGGGAGCATGACGTTCTCGAGCGCGGTCAGCGCCGGGATGAGATGGAACGACTGGAAAACAAAGCCCACACGCTGGGCCCGCAGGCGTGCCCGGCCATCCTCGTCGAGCTGCGTGAGGTCGGTTCCCTCCAGAAGCACACGTCCGGTGGTCGGAAGATCGAGCCCCGCAAGCAATGCCAGCAGAGTAGATTTGCCCGCCCCGGAGGAGCCGACCACCGCAACCGACTCACCCGCGGCAATATCGAGCGAAACACCCTGCACAATAGTCAGCGCCCCTTCGGGGCTGCTAACCTGCTTGGAGAGGTTTTCGGCTTTGAGCACACTGACACGAATCACAGGCGCCTGGGCGCTCGGTATTGGATTGCTGTTCATCGCGCTCCAGAACGCGGTGGCTTCCGACCGTACCATCCTAGTGTTCGGCGACAGCTTGAGTGCCGCGTACGGGATCCGGGCGGAACAGGGTTGGGTTGCGCTGCTCGGGCAGCGAATGCAAGCACAAGGTTACGGTTACGAGGTCGTCAATGCCAGCGTAAGCGGGGAAACCAGCGGCGGTGGATTGCAGCGCTTGCCGCGCGCGCTCGAGCTTCATCATCCGGGCCTCGTAATTCTGGAGCTTGGTGCTAATGACGGATTACGTGGGTTGCCTATTGCAGCCGCCAAAGACAATCTGATGAAAATGGTGCAGCTTGCGCAGAGTGCCGGGGCACGCGTGCTCCTGGTGGGCATCCGCATCCCGCCGAACTACGGGCCGCGCTACACCAGCGAGTTCGCGCAGATGTATCCGGATGTCGCCAAACACTACCGATTGCCGCTGGTCCCGTTCCTGCTCGAGAAGGTCGCGCTCGACCGGTCACTCATGCAGGACGATGGACTGCATCCCACTGCCCGCGGTGAGCCGCTGGTTTTGGACACCCTGTGGCAGGGACTCGAGCCGCTACTGAAGAAAAATCGTTGAGGGGGCGTGCATGAACCGAATCTGGCTGAAATCGTACCCGCAAGGGACTCCCGCGGATATCGATCCGAACCAACTACGGACGTTGAAGGAGCTGGTGGAGCGCACTTGCGCCGCACACGCCGACAAGGTGGCGTACGTGCAGATGGGCCACGGCATCACCTACCGTGAGCTCGACAAACTCTCACGCGACTTCGGTGCCTGGCTGCAGATGGCGGGATTCAAAAAGGGCGACCGCATCGCCATCATGATGCCGAATACCCTGCAGTACCCCGTCGCCCTGTTTGGAGCCTTGCGCGCGGGACTGGTGGTGGTGAATACCAATCCTCTCTACACCGCGCCGGAGCTCGAGCACCAACTCGTCGACTCGGGCGCCACCGGCATCCTGGTCTTGGAAAACTTCGCCCACGTGGTGCAATCGGTCCTGCCGCGGACGCAGTTGAAATACGTTCTGGTCACCGCGGCCGGCGACTTCCTGGGGGCGCCGAAGTCGTGGATCGTCAACTTCGTAGTGCGTCACGTCCGCAAGCAGGTCAAGCCCTGGAAGATCGCGGGCGCGGTCAGTTTCAAGGACGCGGTCAACAAGGGGCAGCAGCTCAAGCTCGCGCCCGTCGAGATCGGCCGTGACGACCTGGCGTTCCTGCAATACACCGGCGGCACTACCGGCGTGGCCAAGGGCGCGATGTTGAGCCACGGCAATATCGCGGCCAACATCCTCCAGTGCGAGGCGTGGATCGGCGCCGAGCTGCGCGCCATGGAAAATGGAGTGCTGATCACGCCCATTCCGCTGTACCACATCTTCGCGCTCTCGGCGAACTGCATGTTGTTCGCACGCCTGGGTTGGAAAAACATCCTGATCATCAACCCACGCGACTTCCCTTCCGTGATCAAGGAGCTCAAGGCGCACCCGTTCCACTTCATCACCGGTGTCAACACGCTGTTCAATGCCCTGATGCATGCCCCGGGATTCAGCGAGGTCGATTTCAGCTCTCTGAAAATCACCTTGGGGGGCGGCATGGCCGTCCAGGAAGCGGTCGCGAAGCGCTGGAAAGAGGTGACGGGCGGCCACATTCTCACCCAGGCGTGGGGCCTCACCGAAACCTCTCCCGCCGCCTGTATCAATCCGCCTTCGCTGGATTTCAACGGCTCGATCGGTTTACCCATCTCCTCCACTGAAGTCACCATCCGCGATGATGCGGGGAAGGAGTTGGGTGTCGGTGAAGTCGGTGAAATCTGCGTCCGCGGACCGCAGGTGATGCAGGGCTACTGGAATCGGCCGGATGAGACCGACAAGGTGATGTTGCCCGACGGCTGGCTACGCACGGGCGACATCGGCCGCATGGACGAAGGCGGCTTCGTCTACATCGAGGACCGCAAGAAAGACATGATTCTGGTCTCCGGCTTCAACGTCTATCCGAACGAGGTGGAGGCGGTGGCCGCCACTCACCCGGGCATTCTGGAAGCCGCCGCCGTCGCCCAGAGTGACGAGCATTCGGGCGAAGTGGTCGCGCTGTTCGTGGTGCGCAAAGACCCGAGCCTCACCGAGCGCCAGGTCATCGATTTCTGCCGCCAGTCACTCGCTGCCTACAAAACGCCCAAACACGTGTACTTCAAGCCGGATCTGCCAAAAACCAATGTCGGCAAGATTCTGCGCAAGGCGCTGCGGGATGAGTTGAAGGAGAAAGCCGCGGCGGCCTGAACCGCCCAGGCACACGGATGTGCCCCGCCGCCGCAGGTGGCGTTATCAAACTAGCTCCGCTCGAGCGAATCAAACAGTCGCCGCTGCTCCAGGATCGCGTAGCGATCCGTCATGCCGGCGATATAGTCCGCCACGACCCGGGCGCGGCCGGCCGCCCCCTGGGTCGACTCCAGGCTCAGCGCCTGGTCGCGATGCTCCGGCGGCATGAGATTCACGTCCTCGAACAAAGCTCCGAACAACGACTTCAACACCCGGCGCGCCTTGGAGTTCATCCGCAGCACCTTGTAGTGTTTGTAGAGGCCATCACGCAGAAAGTGCATGAGCTCCGTGTGCTCCTCGCCGGCGGCCTCGCTGAATCCCACCAGCGGCTTAGGTAACGCCCGAACCTCGTCGATGGAGCGGGGGTTCACTTCAGCCAACCGTGACTGGGTGGTCCGAATGAGATCCACCACGATGAAGTTGATCATGCGGCGAATCACCTCGTGCACCAGCCGGCGCTCCCCGAGGTCAGGGTACTGCGCCACGACCACGTCATACTGCCGTCGAAACAGCCGTACCTCGCGCAAACTGTCCAGATCGACGAGTTGTGCGCGGATGCCGTCATCCAGGTCGTGGTTGTTGTACGCGATCTCGTCCGAGAGGTTCGCGATCTGGGCTTCGAGCCCCGGTTGGCGGCGATGAATGAAGCGCTCACCCAGTTCGCCGAGCTCACGCGCCGTGCGCAGTGAGCAATGTTTCAAAATGCCCTCACGACACTCGAAGGTGAGATTCAGGCCACGAAACCCGGCATAACGCTCCTCGAGCTCGTCCACCACGCGCAGCGACTGCAAGTTGTGCTCGAAACCGCCGTAGGGGCGCATACAGTCATTGAGCGCGTCCTGGCCGGCGTGGCCGAACGGCGTATGCCCGAGATCGTGGGCGAGGGAGATCGCCTCGGTCAGAGGCTCGTTGAGCCGCAGAGCGCGGGCCACGGAGCGGGCGATCTGCGCCACTTCCATGGAGTGGGTGATCCGGGTTCGATAGAGATCGCCTTCGTGATTGACGAACACCTGGGTCTTATAAACCAGGCGGCGGAAAGCGTTGGAGTGAATGATGCGGTCACGGTCGCGTTGGAACTCGCCACGATACTCCGGCTTCGGCTCCGGAAAACGCCGCCCGCGAGACTGCTCGTCGTAAGCCGCGTAAGGCGCGAGAGACATGTCAGCCACGCGCCGGCCCGAAGAATTCCTGGAGCGTTCGATCCAACGCGGCCTGCGGATAGTCGGCGGTAATGAACGCTTCCCCGATCTTTCGCAGCAGGATCAGCCGGATGCGGCCGCTCTGCACCTTTTTGTCGATCCGCATGTGCTCGAGTGCGCGCTCCGGCGAGACCGCCTCGAACCGCGTAGGCAAACCGGTTCGCTCGACCAACGCATGAACGCGCGCCACGTCCTCGGCCTTCAGCAGCCCGCATTCACGCGACATCGCTGCCGCTATCAACAGTCCCCCACCGATGGCCTCACCGTGCAGCCACTGCTTATATTCGGTAGCGGACTCGACAGCGTGACCGAACGTGTGACCCAGGTTGAGGAGCGCGCGATCGCCGCGCTCATGCTCATCGCGTCCCACGATCTCCGCCTTCATCTGACAGGAGCGGCGAATGACATGCGCCAGGGCCGCAGGGTCACCCTGCAGCAGCTCTTCCATGTGGGTTTCCAGCCAGGCGAAAAAGTTGGCATCGCCCAACAGGCCGTACTTGATCACCTCGGCCAGGCCGGCACGCAATTCCCGTGGCGGCAACGTGGCCAGGGTGCGCGTGTCCGCCAAAACCACGATGGGCTGATGGAAGGCGCCGATCAGGTTCTTCCCGCCGGGGTGATTGACTCCGGTTTTTCCGCCCACCGAAGAGTCCACCTGCGAGAGCAGGGTGGTTGGAACCTGAACGTATGAAACTCCGCGTTGGTAACAGGCAGCGGCAAATCCCGCCATATCCCCCACCACGCCGCCACCGAGCGCCACGACAGTGCAATCCCGCGCAAAGCGGTTAGCGACCAGGACGTCCAGAATTCTGGAGACATTGGCCAGCGTCTTGTGTGATTCGCCGTCCGGTAGAATGACTTCCACCACGCGCTTCGGCTCGAGGCTGGCCGCCAGGGGGTCCAGGTAAAGCGGCGCCACCGTGGTGTTGCTCACAATGAGCACGTCGCGCGCTGGAATGTGCTCCCGCAGGAGATCGGGTTGGGCGAGCAGGCCGGCGCCAATCAGGATCGGGTAACTACGACTGCCTAACTCGACCTTCAAAGTATTCACTTGGGTTCACTCAACGCATTGCCCAGGAATGCAGCTCACGCAGAATATCCTCCGCCACACTGCGCACCTTGCGCCCGTCGGTGGTGACGATGACATCGGCGATCTCGCAGTACAGCGGCGACCGTTCGCTCAAGAGCTGCGTCAGCTTCGAGGTGGTATCGACATTGCTCAGCAGCGGCCGCCTGTGCCCCTGCTTCACCCGGTCCACTTGCTGCGCCACCGAGGTCTCGAGGTAGACCACACAGCCCCGATCCGCCAGCCGGACGCGGTTCTCGGGCAGCAGGATCGCCCCCCCACCGGTCGCCAGCACGATTCGGTCCATGGCCGTCAGCACCTCGATGGCCTCTTTCTCTCTCTGCCGGAAACCCGCTTCGCCCTCTTTCTCGAAAATATAGGGAATATCGACGCCCGTACGACGCTCGATCTCAGCGTCGCTGTCATGGAAGGTCAGGTCCAGCAGCCGGGCCAGGTAACGGCCCACAGCCGTCTTTCCCGACCCCATGGGGCCTACCAGGAATACGTTCGTCTTGCCCAGCATAGATGGGCTTGAGCATAGCAAAGCCTTGTCTATGACTTTAGGCTGCCGCCAAAGAAAACGGGGCGCCAGAGGGCGCCCCGTTTGACTCCATTCGAATCAGGCTATTGGAGTTGGATGGGGATGCTCGTAACCAGTCCCCTGGGCGTGGTCACGTTGATCAAGAGCGTGCCCCCGGTCGGCGTGGCGGACCCCGTGCCGGGCGCCAATGAAACGGTGAACGCCTGCCCCGCGATGAAGTTGCCACTTGAATCAACGTAGGGAGCTGCCGTCGAGCACGGCCACTTCGCCGTCGGCTGCGGGCTCGTGATGCTCATCGTGCTGCCCGACAACGCGAACGCGACGCTCGTGCCGTTGGGCATTTGTTGCGCCCGATCATCGAAGATTTCGAGGGCAATCGTCGTACCGGCTGTCCCGTTTGAGGTAGCCACGGTCCAGAAGCCAGAGGTGACGCTGGAGGCGGTCGTGGCGCCGAGAATGTTAACGTTCGGGTGGCTGCCGGACAGGATGATGACGTTGCTCGCGCCGATAGAAACCGAAGCTTGGGTTGTATTGCAGAGCGGACCCTGGCACAAGGCGCTTTCGACCAGGCCATCCGGCCCATCGCGCGAGCCGTTGCTGTTGAAGTCAATGTAGGGCTCTCCCAGAACATAGGTCGGAGTGCCGTACCTGTCGAAAAGCTCCCACTGGTTCAGGAACGGCTCCGAAGTATCCTGCCAGGGCTTCGGCTGGCCGGCATTCGTTCCACTGGTGAAAACGTTGTCCCCGTTGGTGGGGTCGAAGGCGACGGTGTCGCCCGAGTCGAAATACCCGTTACCGTTCGTGTCAGTGAAACTCTCCTCACCGATGGCCGTCACGAGAATCGCGCTACGGCCGTTCGTCGTGCTGTTGCAAAGATTGAGGCCGAGAGCTGCCGGGCGGGGGTTGCTGCAATATGCGGCGGAGGTATTGGCGTTGCCGGTGGTCGATTGCGGGTTGCCAGCGACCGTGTAGGGTGCCTTGCTGGTCCAATTGACGGTGCACGCTCCGCCAGCGGTTGGACAACTCGGCTGAATGGTGCCGAGTGCGGTCCGGAAGCTCGCGGAGGTGTTATCCGGCACCGGGTTGCTGAATCGGTCGCTCATGCTGACCGTGACCGGCACCGACACGCCGTCGTAATCCCAGGCTTCGACGTTTTGACACAGCACCGCCACCGATATGTTGTTGCTGGCGGGTATGCCGGTCGACACCGTCAGGTTGTTGGATTCGGTCGAGATCGTTGTTCCATTCACCACGGTCGAAGCACTGACGCGCACTACCACCGAAACGGTTCCGCCGCTGACGACGGTCTTGACCTGGCCGGTGTTATCACTCGTTGCAGACTGCGGTGTCAACGTTATGCCGCCCGTCGTTGTGGTGAGCGCGAAATTAACGGTCGCGCCGACGCTCGGGGCTCCGGTAGTACTGACCACTTTGAAGATGACGGTGGAAGTGGACGAGCCACCCCCGTTGCCGACGCCCTTCAAGCTGATCGTGGTCGGCGTGGCCGAGATGAATTGGATCGAGCCGACCGCCGCAGTTGCAACGGTGACCGTGCCGCTCGCGGTGAGCGTCTGAGATCCCACCGCCGCGGTTGCGGAGATGACATCCGAGCCGCTACAGCCATTGGCGGTATAGACCGCCTGCACGATACCCGTCGTGGTCGTGATCGAGGTGACGGCCGCTCCGCCAGCGGTCAACGAGACCGTCGCCAGGCCGGAAGCGATACAGGGTGAGTTGATCGTGACCGGCACACCTGTCGCGGAGGCGTACAGCGTGCCCGTCTTATCGACGATGGAGATTGAGAGGCTGGTGGTACCGCCAGCGGAGAGCGACGTGGTCGAAAGACCAATGATCCCCGACTGGAATCCGGCTCCAGTGCCGTTGCCCATCGAGTAGGTAGTCGTGGTTCCGGTACCCGTGCCGGTACCGGTACCGGTACCGGTACCGCTACCCAGTTCACCGCGGCCGCTATCACCACCGCAACCGGCCAAGGCGAGCGCAATCGCGCCCGCCGCCAGAATCGACGTTAATTTACGCATTTTCCTTACCTGAGAAATTCCGGATGTCGACGCGCTTTACTTAAGGCGCATCAATACACGTTGACGCCTTCGCGAACGATCTTCGGCGTCACAAAAATCAACAGCTCGTCCTTGTTGTCGATTTTCTGGGTGGTCTTGAAGAGGTTGCCGAGCACCGGGACATCACCGAGCCACGGAACCTTGGTGGAGACGTCGCGCGCGGTGGTCTCGAGAATGCCGCCGAGCACGACGGTCTGACCGTCGTTCACCAGCACCTGGGTTGTGATTTCGCGCGTATCGATGGACGGCACGTTCACGCCGCCGGACGTCACGACGACAGTGCCGACGTTGTCGTCACGGACATCGAGGTCGAGAATGATACGGCTGTCAGGCGTAATGTGCGGTGTGACTTTCAACGACAACACCGCTTTCTTGAAGCTGATGGTGGTCGCGCCGCTCGAGGCCGACTGCTGATACGGGATTTCAACACCCTGCTCGATGGACGCCTCCTTCTGGTTGGCCGTCACGACGCGGGGCGAAGAAACCACGGCCGCCCGGGTTTCCGCCTGTGCGGCAGACAATTCCAGGTCGACGAGAAAGTTGCTACCGAGAATACCGAGCGCGAAGCTGCCGGCCGGATTCGCGACTGGCAGGTTCTCGTTATAACGCGTGGGGGCGCCACCGGTACCCGTAGGGACGCTCACCGGGAAA
>Ga0105239_10005380_pt1 | contig 15037 bp, 12 predicted proteins | sample KBSC44metaG_FD_92761 | JGI IMG/M metagenome (GOLD analysis project Ga0105239, IMG submission 92761) | Corn rhizosphere microbial communities from Kellogg Biological Station, Michigan, USA - KBS C4-4 metaG | ecosystem: Host-associated > Plants > Roots > Rhizosphere > Soil | place: Michigan, USA...
CCATGAACGTAACTACCAACCAGTTCACTGGCAGGCAACGGTTGGAATACACGAACAATTCACCCGATACCCTCAACCGGGTATTCTATCATTTATACTGGAACGCTTTTCAGCCCAACAGTATGATGGATAACCGCAGCCGTGTATTGGGTCAGAAGAGAATTGGTGACCGGCCCGACTGGGACCCTCGCGTACGTGACCGCATTTTACACCTGAAAGATGATGAGATCGGTTACCAGAAAGTGCTTTCATTAAAGATGAATGGCGTACCGCAAAAATACAATATGCAGGAAACCATTCTGGAAGTACCTCTTACACATCCGATCCTTCCACATCAGAAAGTGATTTTTGATATGGACTTCGAGGCGCAGGTTCCTTTACAGGTGCGCCGAAGCGGCCGCGATAACCCGCAAACTGGCGTACGCTATTCAATGAGCCAGTGGTATCCCAAAATGTGTGAATATGATTATGAAGGATGGCATCCTACGCCTTACATTGCCCGCGAATTTTATGGCGTTTGGGGCGACTATGAAGTAAATATTACCATCGATAAAAAATATATGATCGGTGGCACCGGCTATTTACAAAACGCCAACCAGATAGGGTTTGGATATGAAGATCCCGGTACCAAAGTAGTACAACCTGCTGGTTCAACACTCACATGGCATTTTATAGCTCCCAATGTGCACGACTTTATGTGGGCTGCCGATCCCGAGTATGCTCATCTCACCCGCACTATTGCCAACGGACCTGTAATACATGTACTGTATAACCGTGATACGGCTATGTTGCGTGGCCAGTATAATGCCTTATCAGAGAATGACAAGAAAGGCTATAACTACAGTGTTGAAAAGTATATTGAGAATTATGATGGTCGCTGGAAACAGATTGCCGATGCTGCCGTACTGGTACTGCCATTTATCGAAAAGAAGTTTGGCGCCTATCCCTGGAAACAATATTCGTTTGTTCACGGTGGTGATGGCGGCATGGAATATCCCATGAGTACATTAATTGTTAGTGCCAGTTTGGGTACCGCCTTTCATGAGTGGATGCACAGCTGGTATCAGGGAATGATGGGCACCAATGAATCAGAATACGCCTGGATGGATGAAGGATTTACTACCTATGCATCCACCCTGGTAAACAAATATTATACATCGGCGATAAACACACAATCGCAACAGAATACAGCCGGTACCGGTACGTATAAAAAAATACTGATCGATTCACTGGCGCGTAGCAATGCTTATATTGGTCAGGCTAATCCGCACGACGATTCCTACGATGGTTACTATGCGTTGGCTGCCAGCCATCTTGAAGAACCATTGACAACCCATGCCGATCACTTTGAAACCAACTATGCCTATTCACTCGCTTCCTATTCAAAAGGCGCCGTATTTCTTGAACAGCTGGGTTATATTGTAGGAGCACAGGTACGCGATAAAGTTCTGATGCAATACTATAACGAATGGCGGTTTAAGCATCCTAATGTAAATGACTTTATACGGGTGGCCGAAAAGGTGAGTGATATGAAATTAGACTGGTACAAAGAATACTTTGTGAACACCACCAAAACCATTGATTATGGTATAGACAGTTTGTGGGAAGAAGCCGGTAAAACAAAGATCAGATTAAGACGACTTGGTTATATGCCTATGCCCGTTGATGTACTGATTCAGTTTAAAGATGGCAGCAAGCTCATGGCATATGTACCTATGTATCTGATGTTTGGTCAGAAGCCCGATGAAGATGCCTCTATTCCCCGCACTGTATATGAGCCCTGGAAATGGACAAGCCCGCAATATACTTTTGAGATCAACAAAAGAATTACCGATTTGAAATTAATAGAAATTGATCCTTCATTGCGAATGGCTGACATAGATCGAAAGAATAACAGATTAGAAATACCGTGGTAATATAAGTCCGGAAGACAGAAAAGTCGGAAAGTCCGAAAGAAGCTACTCCAGGAGTGTGTTTCTTTCGGACTTTCTGTCTTTCCGACTTTTCTGACTATATTAAAAAAGCCGCTCCCGAAAGAACGGCCCCTAAAGGAAATAAGGTTATCGAATAACAGAAGCACAGGGAAGGTAAAATGGCACTTGAGTATTTGATTTGACAACCAGGTGCAAAGCTATGCACGAACTCCAGTTAAAACAATACTACTTTATGGGTAATTTTACTTATACGAGGCTCTCCAATCGTACATCCCATTGTGACTCAGGGAAGTTATCTGCCAAAAAACTTATTGATAGCTTCCACTCTATTATTTACATGTAATTTTTCGTAAATATGATAAACGTGTTTGCGAACTGTTTCCTGACTAATGAATAAACTGGCAGCAATTTCTTTGTATAACATTCCTTTGGCCAGTAATTCAAGAATTTCTTTTTCGCGGTTTGATAAAACGCTGAGAGAGTTTTCAGCAGCTTCTGCACCTGCTGTTTTAGTTTGAAACGCTGCAACCACTTTACGGGCAATCTGGCTGCTCATGGGAGCGCCGCCTTCCTGTAATTCTCTGATAGCTTCGAGTAATTTATGAGGGGCTGTTTTCTTAAGAATATATCCGCTGGCGCCTGCGCTTAATGCTTCAAATATCTTTTCGTCATCTTCATATACGGTGCACATCATAAAAAGGATATCGGGGTAATCTGACTTTAGATGTCGTACCACATCAATACCACTTTCCCCTTCACCCAGATTTATATCCATCAGCACAATATTCGGTTTCAGCTCCGGAATTTTCTGTAACGCTTCCTCTGCCGTTGCACAACTTCCCAGCAATCGGTAACCTTCCGACATAGTAACGATCTGTTCCAGCGCAGATCGAATATCTTTTGTATCATCCACGATACATACAGTAATATCCATCATGGCACAAAGTTCCGGTTTTTGGGGAATTTCAAAATACCACTTTCAGGTAGTTTTACCATATGCTAAATATGTTATAAAATGATTAGCAATAAATCGTGAATCGTGAATCGGCAATCGTGAATACATCTCACATTTGCCGACTGCCGATTGCCGGTTTACCCCCGCACATACAGCATATACTTATCTTTAAAAAATTCTTCTGCAAAAATATCATAGATCTCTACAACACGTGGTTTACAGCCACTTTCAGATATTTCAGCAGCAAGATCACCACCTTTCAAACATATAAGACCGGGGTGCTGATTGCCTTCCAGTGCAGTTTTCTTCAGCAATGGTTTCGACCACTTCCACAGGTCTTTCAATGGCGCAACAGCTCTTGATACAACAAAGTCGAACCGTTTATCTTTTATGTCTTCAATGCGGCTGTGGCGTGTGGTGACGTTTTTTAAACCGATAGCTTCAGCAACCGCATCTACCACCTTGAGCTTTTTGCCAATGCTGTCTATCAGATGAAATTTCACATTGGGAAAAAAGATAGCCAGCGGTATTCCGGGAAATCCGCCACCGGTACCCAGGTCGACAACAGAAGTACCATCGGCAAATTCAAATGCCGCTGCAATGCTCAGTGAATGCAGTACATGCTTTTCGTACAGGCTGTCTACGTCTTTGCGGGAAATAACATTGATCTTACTGTTCCAGTCTTTATACAATTCATCCAGTGTGTTGAATTGTTCCAACTGAACAGGACTAAAATCACTGAAATACTTCGTGATCAGTTCCAGTTTTTTTTCGGCTTTCTCCATATTGAAGGAGCAAAGATGAAGTAATGTATGAACATCCAGATATCTAAAAGCCACCACCAGAAAAATAAATCTTTTTCATTCAGTTTTTTCATGGCGTTGTAATAGATAATTGCCTGCCATATAAACCGCACACCAAAAACGCCCAGCGTAATGCGCCAGTCGTAAAAGAACAGGCATAAAACAAACAGCGGATATAATACCAGGTGAGAGGCGGAATATAATCCCAGTAAAAATTTATGAACTGGTTTATAAAACTTGCCGGTGCTGTAGTGGCGGTTCTTTTGTTTTATCCAGTCGCTGAATCTCTTCTTGGGTTCCGATAAAGTAAATGCTTCCGGATCAAGCACCACATTCACGTTGTGTTTGGTAGCCACCCGATTAATAAACAGGTCATCATCGCCACTGGCCACGTGATTGATAGATGAAAATCCTTTTGTACGGAAAAACAGCTCCCTTTTATAAGATAAATTTCTGCCTACACCCATATAAGGCTGACCCGCCAGGGCAAAAGACAAATACTGTAAGGCAGAATGAAAAGTTTCAAAACGAATGAGCTTATTTAATATACCGGGCTTTTTGGTATAAGCGCCATAGCCCAGAACAATTTCAACCCCATCGTGATAGGCATCCTGCATTTTCTGAAGCCAGAACTCTGTGGCAGGTACACAATCAGCATCAGTTAATAAAAGAATTTCATGTTTGGCTTCTTTAATGCCTATTGACAGGGGATACTTTTTGCCGGGAATACCCAATGCTTCCTGCTCAAGATTAATAGCCTGCAGATTTTTAAAGGTCTTTTTAAATTCATCGAGCAGGTAACGGGTTTCGTCCTGACTATTGTGATTTACCACGATCACTTCATGTGTAGTAGGATAGGTTTGCACCAGTACACCGGGCAAATATTTAGTAAGATTATTCGCTTCATCTCTCGCACAAACGATAATGCTTACCGGATGCGTTTGCGATTTTACTTTTGGCTCGGGTTTGTAAAACGCAACCCGCTTAAAAAAAGCCATGTAGTAAATAAGCTGGATAAACGTAACCAGACAAAACGCCGAAAACAAGATCAGAGGCCACCAGGTAGAAAAAAACTTCGATATCTCGCCCATAAAAGAAATTAGTTTAGGCACGGTGCAGTCAGGTTTTGCACGAAAATAGGAAAAGCTGACCAGTTTTTACTTTCAAGTTATTCCCAGAGAATGCAGAGTCAGCGCGCAATATAGCGAACTTGAAAAACAGCGCGCCAGAGTTATCTTTGCAGGCTTAATTTAAAAAATATCAATGGCCGCACTACAATTCACTTTGCATACTACCGATAACCAGTCAAACGCCAGGGCAGGACATATTATTACCGATCACGGTGAAATTCCTACGCCCATTTTTATGCCCGTTGGTACGGTAGGCAGTGTAAAGGCCGTAACTCAGCAACAGTTAAAAGAAGAAGTTAATGCGCCCATCATTTTGGGGAACACATATCACTTATTTCTGCGGCCCGGTACAGAAGTTCTTGAAAAAGCCGGCGGCTTACACCGGTTCAACGGATGGAACAGGGCCATTTTAACCGACAGCGGCGGCTATCAGGTTTTTTCATTGGCCGGCACCCGCAAAATAAGCGAGGAAGGAGTATTGTTTCAGTCACACATTGATGGTTCAAGGCATATGTTTACGCCCGAAACCGTAATGGATATTCAGCGTTCCATCGGGGCCGACATCATCATGGCTTTTGATGAATGTCCGCCTTACCCGAGCGATTATACGTATGCAGAAAAATCGATGCACCTTACCCATCGCTGGCTCGATCGTTGTTTTGAGCGGTTTAATCAAACGCCCGATAAATACGGCTATACCCAAAACCTGTTTCCCATAGTTCAGGGCAGCACCTATACCGATCTGCGCAAGGCTTCCTGTGAATATATTGCTTCAAAAAATGCTACAGGTAATGCTATAGGAGGTTTAAGTGTTGGCGAGCCCGATAATATGCTATACGACCTTACAGGTCTTTGCTGCGATAACCTGCCTGTTCATAAACCGCGTTACCTTATGGGTGTAGGCACCCCCTGGAACATTTTGGAATGTATTGCTTTGGGTGTTGATATGTTCGACTGTGTAATGCCTACCCGCAATGGCCGCAATGCCATGCTGTTCACTTCACAGGGAGTTATTAATATAGATAACAAAAAATGGGAGCACGACTTTTCTCCCATCGATGACGGCATCGATGCCCATACCAGCAATTATTATAGTAAAGCTTATCTGCGGCATCTGGTAAAATCAAAAGAAATACTGGGGCTAACCATTGCCAGCGTGCACAATCTGGCCTTTTACCTGTGGCTGGTGCGCCAGGCCCGCCATCATATTCTTATGGGCGACTTCGTAAGCTGGAAAAATGAAATGGTAACAAGACTGCAAACAAGACTGTAAAATCCGGGCAAATATTAGCTCAGTTGACCAGGAAAACGCCGGTTCCCCTGGTAGGTACCATCTTGCTATCAGGTTAGGGTTAAACAGGGACCAAACAGGGACCAAACAGGGACTAAACAGGGATCAAACAGAGACCTCGCCCAGACAAAATCTCTGTTTGATTTGGGTTTTCCCCGATTTTAACCCGGCTGCGCCCTCATTGAATGGCGAATCATACTTAAGTGAGTATTGTCTAAGGATTCAACAAGACAAAAAAGGAAGCTTTCAGCGGAAATGGTTCAGCCTTAGGCTGATTTGGCATTCTTTTAATATACATAGCTAACTGGTTGCCGATTTTCTGCCTACATTTGCCGCGCCGTACAATATGTGGTGCGCAGCATGCTTAAAATAATAGACAGGTACATATTAGCGAAGTTCATTTCCACTACCATATTCATGGTATTGATCTTTTCGGTAATTGCCGTTGCGATCGATACCAGCGAAAAAGCCGATGACTTTGTAAAATCGGGCTTATCAACCTGGCAGATCATTACCAAATATTATATTGGTTTTGTTCCCTTCATTATATCTATGATCTTTCCGCTGATGGTATTCATCGCGGTTATTTTTTTCACTTCTAAAATGGCGGGCAAAACCGAACTGGTAGCCATCCTGGCTGGTGGCGTACGCTTCAACCGTATGTTGCGCCCGTATGTAGTGGGCGCCTTATTACTGGGCGGAATTTTCTGGTTTGCTATTCAGTTTCTGATTCCCAAAGCCAATGTGATCTACAGCAGTTTTCAGGCTAATTATATTGATAGTAAAAGCTCGTATGAGCAGGGTGAATATGCAAAACACACCCGTAACTTTTATTTTCGAATAGACGCCAACACGTTTGCCGGCATGCGTAATTATGATACTACTTCAAAGTCGGCCAACGATTTCTATATGGACCGCTTGAAGGGTACCCAAATGACATATAACCTGCGCGCCGATTATATACGTTGGGATACAGCCACCAAAAAATGGAAGCTGCAGAATGTTACAGAACGGAAATTTGAAGGGGTGAAAGAAGTAACCCGCAATATTCCCGACATGCAGATCAGTCTGAATTTAAAGCCCAGCGAAATCAGGTTCGATAAATACCTTAAAGATAAAATGACCACACCCGAACTGGTGAGGTATATAAAGGGCGAAGAATCACGTGGTTCAGAAGGATTGAATGATTATAAGGTAGAACGTTATCGTAGAGACGCGACGCCTGCATCGGTGTTTATTCTTACCATGATAGGCGCCGTAGTAGCTTCCCGAAAAACCCGTGGCGGAAGTGGTTTACACCTTGCCGTAGGCATTATTACAGCAGCATTTTTTGTGGTAATGGATAAATTCTCCCTAACCTTTTCTACCAAGGGCAACTTCCCGCCTTTACTGGCTGCCTGGATGCCTAATATTTTATTTTCTATAGTGGCAATTTGGTTGTATCGTATTGCACCAAAGTAACACTATATATTAAAAATATATTAATATAGTTAAGGATTGGTTGTTTTTATCATTGGTAACTGTTACTGAATTAATTTTGTTCATCTGGGCGGGTTTGTTATAACTTTAGCCAGATTTTTCCCTTCATACTTACATATTTACAAATAATTATACTGCATCATGGGAATTCTTAAAGACAGGTTTAAGGTAAAATCAGAAGCATCAGCGGCCGAGGTGAAAGATTTATTAAAGCAGCACGGCAGTAAAAAGATCGGAGAAGTACAATTGTCCCAAATCTATCAGGGCATGCGCGGGATAACAGGCCTGGTATCTGAAACTTCATTACTTGATTCGAAAGAAGGCATTCGTTTTCGCGGATATTCAATTCCTGAATTACAAAAAAGCTTGCCCAAAGCTAATGGAGGCAATGAGCCGTTACCTGAAGGACTTTTTTACCTCATGTTGATTGGAGAATTGCCCGATGAAGAAGCAGTTGCTTATATCACTTCTTCATGGCAGCGTCGCTCACATGTTCCCAACCATGTGTTTGCTGCTATTGATGCACTGCCCGTAACAGCACACCCCATGACCATGTTTGTAAGCGGTATTATGGCATTGCAAACTGAAAGCAATTTTGCCCGCCGTTATGCAGATGGCATGAACAAAAAAGATTACTGGGATGCTGTGTTCGACGACTCTATGGACCTGATCGCCCGCTTACCACGAGTGGCCGCCTATATTTATCGCCGCAAATACCGTAATAATCAGCATATTCAACCAAATGGTTTATTAGACTGGGCCGGTAATCTGGCTCATATGCTGGGTTTTGAAGATGATAGTTTTAAAGAACTGATGCGTTTGTACATGACTATTCATGCCGACCATGAAGGCGGAAATGTATCAGCCCATACTACACACCTGGTAGGATCTGCATTAAGCGATCCTTATCTCAGTTTGGCAGCAGGTATGAATGGCCTGGCTGGTCCGTTGCACGGTTTAGCTAATCAGGAAGTGGTGAAATGGATCACCGAAATGCAAACCGAACTGAAAACTGAAACGCCTACTAAAAAACAGATAGAAACCTATGTTCGCAAAACCCTCAGCGAAGGAAAAGTAGTTCCGGGTTATGGACATGCGGTTTTGCGTAAAACTGATCCACGTTTTACCGCTCAGATGGATTTTTCAAAACGTCATTTCCCCAACGATCCACTCGTTCAGATTGTATGGAACGTGTACGAAGTAGTACCACCCATTCTTGAATCGCTTGGAAAAGTAAAAAATCCATGGCCTAATGTGGATGCACATAGTGGCGCCCTGCTGGTTCATTATGGACTGGTAGAGTATGAATTTTACACCGTATTGTTTGGTGTAAGCCGTGCGCTGGGTGTATTGGCCAGTTTGATCTGGGATAGAGCACTGAGCTTCCCGCTTGAACGCCCCAAATCGGTAACTACCGAGTTGGTAAAAAGCTGGTTGGATGGTAAGGATGAGATATGGGGAGAATAATTCTCAATAAGTAATGAATATTAAATGATGAATATTGAATAACAAAGTGGTTTTCACTTCAAAATTCTAATTCATTTATTCGATATTGGATATTGTAAGTCCCGCCCAACGGCGGGATTTTTTTATTGTGTCTTTCACTTCAACATTGGATATTCAACATTCAACATTCGACATTCGATATTACAAGGGCGGGATTTTTTATTGCAGCAACAAAAAGAGTAGTAGAATTGTTAGCTTTGACGTTATAACATTAATCATTTTAAACTATCTCTTATGGCAACCTGGGCACTTGACGCAAATCATTCTGAAGTTACTTTTAAGGTTAAGCATCTGGTTATTTCTTCAATAACCGGTAAGTTTAAATCTTTTGAAGGAACTGTTGAATCTGAAAAGGAAGATTTTACTGATGCGCGTATTCAGTTTTCGGCAGATGTGAACAGCATTGACACTGGTAATGAGCAGCGCGATGGTCACTTAAAATCTCCAGACTTTTTTGATGCGGCCAGTCATCCAAAGATTCACTTTGAGTCAACCAACATCACTAAAAAGGGATCCGACTTTCAGGTTCAGGGTAATTTAACCATCCGGGGGGTAACCAAACCAGTTGAATTGCTGGCAGATTTCGGGGGCGTTCAAAAAGATTTTTATGGTAACACGGTAGCAGGTTTTGAAATCAGCGGAAAGATCAACCGTAAAGAATTCGGTTTACACTGGAGCGCAGTAACAGAAACAGGTGGCATTGTGGTAGGCGACGATGTAAAATTATCGATCAATGCCGAGATCGTGAAGAAGGGATAAGAGAGTTAAAAACGATTTTACGCAGAGGCATCCTTTGACTTCTTTCAGAACTATTCATTCTGACCGAAGTTGATGGATGCCTTTGTGCTTTTGCTTAAAAAATGAGGAGTGTGGTTTTTTTAAAAAAAGTTGTGAAGACTTTTTTTCTCAATGAATACACGGGAACACACAACGTTATGTGGCACGCTTATTACGCGAAATTATTATCGACCTCTCCCGGGTAAAAATTTAAAAAATCGCCCTGTTGAAATTTCACTTCAACAGCAGCAACCATTACTCATTTTTTAAACAACCTTTTATGTTAGCAATGAACTACAGGGGCCCATTCAGGATAAGGGCTGATCGTAACAGGCCTGAACCTAAAATTGAGCACCCTTATGATGCTATTGTGCGAGTGACGCGTTCATTGATCTGCGGTTCAGATCTTCACATTTATCATGGTCTTGTTCCTGATACCCGGGTAGGGATGACCTTCGGTCATGAGTTTACGGGTATTGTTGAAGAAGTAGGATCAGGCGTTCAAAAACTGAAGCGGGGCGACCATGTATTGGTTCCATTTAATGTTGCGTGCGGCACCTGTCCGTTTTGTAAACAGGAGCTTTATGGTAATTGTCATGAAGCTAATCCTGGAGCGACTGCATTAGGTGGATTTTTTGGATATTCTCATACAGCAGGTGGATATGATGGCGGACAAGCAGAATATGTTCGTGTTCCATATGCCGATGTAAGTCCTACCAAAATTCCTGAAGGAATGGACATTGAAGATGCCGTAATGTTAACCGATGTTACTCCTACCGGTTACCAGGCCGCAGAAATGGGCGGTATACAAAAAGGCGATACTGTAGTAGTTTTTGGTGCGGGACCGATTGGTATTATGTCGGCCCGCTGTGCATGGCTGTTCGGCGCAGGAAGAGTCATCATTATTGATGAGCTTGAGTATCGCCTTGAATTCGCCCGGAAATACGCGTATTGCGAAGCGTATAATTTCAGGGAGATGGATGATCCTGTGCTTTTTGTAAAAAAGACTACAGACTGGCTGGGCGCCGATGTTGTTATTGATGCTGTAGGTTGCGAGGCAACCGGCAGCAAATTGCAGAATATACTTGGCAAGAAGCTTATGTTGCAGGCAGGTAATGCTACGGCGCTTCACTGGGCTATTAATTCATTAAAAAAGGGAGGCATATTATCTATCATTGGTGTGTATGGTCCGCCATGGAATCTTATTCCTATAGGAAGCATCATGAATAAAGGAATTACGGTTCGCACCAACCAGGCATCGGTAAAAAGGTTGCTTCCCAAACTGATTGATCATGTTATGGCAGGAAGGCTGAATCCGAAAGGTCTTATTTCACATCGGTTTCCACTTGAGTATGTATCCGATGCTTACCGCATGTTCTCTGATAAATTAGATAATATCATTAAACCGCTCCTGATACCACCGAGAGCGTTCACCGCATAAAAAACACATTATGGAACTGGAGAAAGTGATTGATCCTGAAATGGACAGAAAGATAGCCAACGCTCCAAAGAATGATATTCCCGGCTGGGGTGTAGATGCTGATCCGGAAAATGATCCAACCTATCCCATGAAGCATTGGAACGGCGCCGATCATGAACGTTCACATTACGAAAAAGCTCCACAGCAGCCTGTTAATATAGAAGTATTTCATTCTATTGAACGACCAAATATAACAAGGGTGTTCGGAACATCTACACCACCTGCAGGGTTAAGCGGAGCTATTAGAAGACAAGCTTACAAATACAGTGAAGCGCAGGCTGCCCATTGGATGATGCTGATCTTTGCAGACAGGGTAGATGTGGTACAGGGAATTATCAGTGATATCAGGCGTGGCATCTTCCCCAATTTCATTGCTGAAGCAGGATGGCGCGCCGAATGGAAATACAACCGCAAAAAACTGATCCGTAGAGTAGCCGTAAAAGTGCTTACTGTTGCTGCGGTTATTGTTTGGATGTCACGTAAAAGAAAGAAGAGTATGCTCTGACTTCACTGTATGAAAACGGAGGAGGAGAAAAACTCGACGTTGTGTGATATGATTGTATCTGCAAATTGTCGCATTTACTCCCTATTATGTCGCAGTTATGCCTGCATTTTTCCTGTTGCAGGTTTAATTTTACAAAACAATAAAGTCATGGTAACAGATTTCTGTTTATCTATAGTGGCCGACATCTGTCTGTAAATTTAAACATCTTCGACTTATGCAAAAGATAACGTCAAACGACATCCGTTTTTCTGATCTTGTTGAAAAGCGTTTCAATAAACGCTTTAGCGGAAAACCTGAATATTTCTATCTTCCTGAATCTACCTCAGATGTAGTTGCTGCTGTGCAGGAGGCCGTGGATGCACAAAAGAGAATAGTTGTTCGGAGTGGTGGCTATTGCCTTGAAGGATTTGTGTCAGACCCTTCGGTACAAGTACTTATTGATATGTCACTGATGAAAGGCATCTCCTATGATGCTGAAAAATTGGCATTTGAAGTAGAGGCTGGGGCTACTGTTGGTGAAACTTATCGGCGGCTTTTCCTGGGATGGGGAGTAGTTTTGCCGGCTGGCCAACATCCCAACATAGGAATCGGAGGCCATGTTCTTGGCGGAGCTTTTGGTTTTCTTTGCAGGGAATATGGATTAGCTGCAGATTACCTCTATGCGATAGAGTTAGTAACAATAGATTCGTTGGGTAAAGCACAGAGTGTTATTGCTACACGGGAAGAAAATGATCCGAACCGGGATCTTTGGTGGGCGCATACCGGTGGTGGTGGCGGAAATTTCGGTATTGTTACCCGATACTGGCTTCGATCAAGGGCGAGCGATGGATCTGATCCTGCTACCGCCCTGCCTAAAGCACCTAAATCCATTACGACTTTTAGGGTGTCGTGGGACTGGAATAACTTTGACGAAAGTCTGTTTTCGAAGTTGGTTCAAAATTTCGGAGCATGGGCGGAAAAGAATAGCGGCCCGGAATCGCCCTATAAACAGTTATTCAGTTTGCTTTTTCTAAATCACCGTAACCTTGGTAAACTGGAAATGAAAGGTGTTTCTACAGCAGGACCAAAGGCAATACAACTCATAAATGAGCATTTGGCTTCGATTGCCGGTCCGTTAGGCTTAACTTATACACCACAAATAGAAGAAACTGCATGGCTGCAATTTGCACTCAATCCTTTTCCCGAACTTTTTCAGCCGGGGTACGACAAGGCGAAAGCTAAGATTAAAGACGCTTTTCTTCGCCATGCCTTTACAGATGAGCAAATTGCAACGATATACAAATATCTCACAAGTAACGACCCTGTTGGCGGAGGATTAGGTATGGCAACCTATGGTTGCCAGGTAAACACTGTAATGCCGGGAGCAACAGCTTCGGCCCAACGCGATTGTATACTTGATGTTGCATGCAATACAGGCTGGGCTGATCCGAAAGGCGAAGCTGCAAGTCTTAATTGGGTCCGCAATTTTTATAAGGACTTGTTTGCTGCTACCGGTGGCGTTCCTGTACCCAATGAGCAGAATGGTGGTTGTATGATTAACCATCCTGATACAGATGTAGCTGATCCGAAATGGAACAATTCGGGTATTCCATGGCAAACGCTGTATTATCAGGATAATTATCCGCGATTGCAGCAGGTGAAACAAAAATGGGATCCCAGGAATGTATTTCATCATGCGTTGTCGATAGGTTCCTAAGCAGAATTCAAATTCGGGAACAGGGATTGTCAATCTGATAGCATTGCGCTCACAATTCCACAATAAAGCAATAAATTTATAGTTATACTTCTCAACAAATTATAACTATATGCCCCTATATAAACCCCGTTTCCCGTTATTCCTTTTACTGATTGCTATATTCATGATAGGTCAGCAATTGGGTTATGGGAATGAAGCATCCCCATGCGGTAATTCGGGTAATAGCAGAATGATGGTAGATACCCTTCCAGGTAATTGTTCAAAAAACGAGGAGATCGAGAAAATAATCAACGATGCCATTTCGCTTGGAGCGCCTATCTACAATGAAGGATTACATCTTGCCTGCTATCGCATTTATGAATGGGCAGGTTATAAAATTTTGTATGAATATGGCAAAACCTGTAAGGACGTTGAAAAGATATTAAAAACTGCCATTGAAAAATCACATGGCGATTATTCCGATACAGAAAAAGCATGGCTAATGCGGGCAGCATTTGATAAAATTCTGGGCGTGCCTACAAGAATGGTGGAACCGGAAAAAGACCCTGCGCCGCGGAGGGGGTAACCCGGATCAAGGCAATAGTTAAAAGTCATGAAGACAATTTCTCCAAATATAACAATGCTTGTGTTGAGGCTTCTTTTATTAATAAGCTTTATGTATATGGCGGCTTTCTCTATTTACTTTCTTATACAAAATGACCGCGTGAATATCTATGGTAGGGCTGTAACAGTTGGTTTGGCTTTCTTACTCCTGGGTTTTAGTATTATGTCATTAACCGGCATCTTTAGAATAAAGTATGATCCGGGTTCACGGAAAATAACGTTTTATCATTTATTCAGATCGCGTACAATTTTCGTTTCAGATATAGATGGCTATTACCAGTCAACGGTAAATACAAAATGGAAGAATTATCCGGGGTATTTTGTGGAAATGAAGAATGGAAGTGTTTTTGAGTTGAATGAGTATAATGTAAAGTCACTTAAGGGCTTTCATTCTTTTATTGTTGAGTCAGGAATCCCTTACAAGGGAACAAAGTATTCGGCTGCTAGTTACTAAACAACGGTCCCAAAGAGTAAATAAAGCTCAATAACTAGTGAAATATGGCTCAAAAATCAAGCTTTTTGAGCCAGAAAGTATGAATTAATGAGCTACAAGTAAATAAAACAGCCTATTTACGTTTTATTTGGAGAGAAACGGGAAGGACGCTATATTTGCAGCCTCAAAAAACGAGGGGAATTAGCTCAGTTGGCTAGAGCGCTTGCATGGCATGCAAGAGGTCGTCGGTTCGACTCCGATATTCTCCACTGAACCAGACTAAAAGTCTGGTTTTTTTGTTTCTGACCTTTTAAGACTACCCCTTTCGGATCAGATTGAATTCTTGGGGGATTTAAGAGAAAGTAGTTTTTTTGCATCCAATAAAACGGACAAGAGACATTGGAAAAGGACAAGGAAAAAGAATTACTAGGCTATTTTTTACCAG
>Ga0105239_10005381_pt1 | contig 15036 bp, 9 predicted proteins | sample KBSC44metaG_FD_92761 | JGI IMG/M metagenome (GOLD analysis project Ga0105239, IMG submission 92761) | Corn rhizosphere microbial communities from Kellogg Biological Station, Michigan, USA - KBS C4-4 metaG | ecosystem: Host-associated > Plants > Roots > Rhizosphere > Soil | place: Michigan, USA...
AGCTGGGCGCGCATGGCGCTTATTCGAATGTGGCCTGTTTGCATCCCGTAGCTGCACAGCGGTGGTACGAGCTGATGCTTACCGATCTGCCGAGGGCGCTGCAAATGGAAAAATGGATCCAGCTGTTTATGAGCCAGTATATTCAGCCATTCATAAGCAAAATGGGATATACTAATCAGGCTGCTGATAAATTGCTGGCCGCCATTGGTGAATGGGCGAATATTGGCACGCGTTTAAGCTGGCCCTACATTGGTATCGATGAATCGGTGGTGCTTAAGTTACGTTCTGTTGCACACGAAATGATGCCGGAGCTTTTTATTGTAAAGGCAATGAGTTATTGATCAATAAAAGTTATTATTGAAAGGATCTATGAGCAAGATAAAAATATACAGTTGGCTAATTGGTATGGTCTTAATCCTGTGCCCGTTTGTGTCATTACGGGCACAGGACAATACAAAGCCTGATACCATGTCGTTGTTTGTATCAGGTACAAACGGATACAAAAGCTATCGCATTCCGGCTATTATCACAACAACCAAAGGCACTATTCTGGCTTTTTGTGAAGGAAGAAAGAACAGTGCCGCTGATGCGGGTGATATAGATATGTTATTAAAGCGCTCTGTTGACGGCGGAAAAACATGGACCGCGCAACAGGTGATCTGGGACGATAGCACCAATACCTGCGGTAATCCCTGCCCCGTGGTAGATGAAAGCACCGGCACCATCTGGCTGCTGATGACGCATAACCTCGGCGAAGACAAGGAAGGCGATATTGTAAAAAGAACAGCCAGAAGCACACGAACTGTATGGGTGAGTAAAAGCAGTGATGATGGCACTACCTGGACAAAGCCCGAAGAAATTACTTCTACCACTAAAAAGCCCAACTGGGGTTGGTATGCTACCGGACCGGGGATTGGTATTCAAATAAAATACGGACCCCATAAAGGCCGCATGGTAATACCGTGTGATTATAATAGTGAAGATACCAGCGCCGCACCCGGCCAGCGTATAGTTATGGGATCGCATATTATTTATAGTGACGATCATGGCGCCAGCTGGAAGCTTGGCGGCACCATCGCTCCCAAAGTAAACGAATGTCAGGTGGTGGAAGTGGCAGATGGCAATGGCACGCTGCTGATGAATATGCGCTCCTATTTTCAAAAGAATTGCCGTACCCATGCAATCAGCTACGATGGTGGTATTACATGGACCGCGCCCTATGATGTGCCGGCATTGGTAGAACCTATTTGTCAGGCAAGCATCATAAGGTATACATGGCCCGGAAAAAAGCAGAAGAGCTGCATCCTGTTCCTGAACCCGGCCAGCACCGGCAAACGGCATAACATGACCATCAGGGCCAGTTATGATGAAGGGCAAACCTGGCCGGTTATCCGTACCCTATATGCCGGGCCTTCGGCGTATTCGTGTATGACTATTTTACCAAAAGGAATGATCGGCTGCCTGTATGAAGCAGGCGCAAAAAGTTCTTATGAAACAATTGTTTTTCAAAAAGTGATGGCTAAAGATATTTTTTAAGAGTTCCCGTAAATGTAAAACACACAACATAATGAGCACAACCATGAACCACATTACCGGTTTACTTGCCGCACCTTTTACCCCTATGAACCCCGATGGTACGATCAACTTCAACAAGGTTCCCGATGTAGTAGATCTGTTGATCGATAATAAGATTAAAGGCATGTTTGTTTGCGGAAGTACCGGTGAAGGCCCTTCGCTGACGACGGAAGAAAGAAAAGAACTGGCAACTGCATTTGTAAAAGCTGCCGACAAAAGATTATCGGTGTTTGTGCACGTAGGGCATAACAGTATTACCGAAGCACGTCAGCTGGCAGAGCATGCAGAACAAATTGGCGCCGACTATGTTTCTGCTACTCCCTCAACGTATTTTAAAGTAGATTCTATTGATCTGCTGGTATCCTGTTTGCAGGAAATTTCAAAGGGTGCTCCCTCTTTACCATTATATTATTACAATATTCCTTCCTTAACCGGTATTAATATGGATATGGTGAAGCTGCTTGAAAAAGCAGGAGAGATGATCCCCACTTTTGCTGGTATTAAATACACTGCGCCTTTAATTCACGATTATCAGGCATGTCTTAACTTCAGCAATAATAAATTCGATATTTTATACGGTACCGATGAAATGTTGCTGAGTGCACTGGCAACAGGAGCTAGAGGCTTTATTGGAAGCACATACAATTTTGTGGCTCCGTTGTATTATGCGCTGATTGATGAGTTCAAAAAAGGAAATATTAAGGAAGCACAACGTTTGCAGTATATATCGGTAGAAATGGTTCGTATTATAGTAAAATACGGCGGACTGCGTGCTCAAAAGGCTATGATGAAACTGATTGGCGTAGATTGTGGCAATGTGCGTTTGCCTTTAAATCCGTTTAAAGAACAGGAGTATAAATTACTCGAAACCGATCTGAAGAACATGGGCTTTTTCGACTGGATCTCTAAGAGAAGACCGGTAGTCGGATAGTAAGTAAAGTCCGAAAGAATCATAGCTTATATCCTGTATTTCTTTCGGACTTTCCGACTTCCGGACTTTCCGACTCGCAAAAACGCTATATGAAAAAACTTTTTCTCAATATATCTTTCTTCCTTCTCTGTCTTGCCATTTCGCTTCACACCATAGGCAATGATCAGCCAAAGCCGTATCTGCAATGGTCGCAATTGCCGCCCATTCCCGATCAGCTGGGGTTTGCCGGCTCAATAGGAGGAGTATCCAACGGTGCAATGATCGTTGCTGGCGGGTCCAATTTTGTAAATGGCACACCCTGGAGCGGCGGTACTAAAACCTGGTACGATAAAATATTCGTACTGGAACAGCCCAACGGTCAGTGGAAAGAAGCAGGGCGTTTACCTCATCCTTTGGCTTATGGCCTTTCGCTTAGCTGGAACGATGGCGTAATTGTCGCCGGTGGAAGCGACGCCACCCGCCATTACAGCGATGTACTGATGCTGCGATATAAAAACGGCAAAGTAGAAACAGAAAATCTTCCTTCATTACCTGAACCTATCGCCTACGCCTGCGGCGTTGTACTGGGCGATAAATTATACATAGCGGGCGGATCAAAAGCACCGAATGCAACCCAAACCTCAACAAATTTTTGGATGCTTGATCTGTCGAAACCTGCTGCACAACGTGCATGGACTGTATTGCAACCTTGGCCCGGTCCTTCGCGTATGATGGCAGTGGCAGGTACACAGGAAGGCGCTTTGTATTTATTCAGTGGAGTAGAACTTACGAATGCAGGTGATAGTGTGGCCCATCGTAAATACCTGAAAGACGCCTATAAATATATTCCCGGTAGAGGCTGGAGCCGAATATCGGATCTGCCGCAACCGGTAGCAGGGGCGGCGGGTCCGGCATTTACTGCGGGACAATCGCATTTGTTGCTCTTCGGTGGCGATAATGGAAAATACTTCGATCAGAATGCCAGCCTGCAACAAAAGCATCCTGGCTTTTCGAACGATGTGTTCATGTATAACACCATTACCGATACATGGAGCACGATAGGAAATATTTTTACTGATAAAAAATCCGATGCAGAAAATAATCCCAATAGCAGTATCTGGGCGCCGGTTACAACAACAGCTGTAATATGGAATGGTAATATTGTTTTGCCCGGCGGAGAAGTGCGGCCCGGCACCCGCACGAATCATGTGTTGATGGCAACGCCTGTGCAACCACCCGGCGGCTTTCGTATTTTCGACTGGACCATTGTAGGCATTTACTTTTTACTGGTAATAGCCATTAGCGTAATTGTATCGCGCAATATGCAACGTACAACCAGCGGCTTTTTTCTGGGTGGAGGTAAAATTCCATGGTGGGCAGCAGGGCTGAGTATCTTTGGTTCGAAGCTGAGCGCCCTTACATTTATTGCCATTCCTGCAAAAGCTTATGCAACAGATTGGGTGTATCTACTGAACAACATTATGATTGTAGCGGTGGCGCCGCTTGTAGTGTATTTTTATCTTCCTTATTTCAGAAAATTAAAACTCACGAGTGTATACGAATACCTCAACATCCGTTTCAACAAACGTGTGAAATGGCTGGGGAGTTTAACCTTTGTATTATTCCAGATAAGCAGGCTGGGCATTGTTATTTATCTGCCTGCGCTTGTACTGAGCGCTGTAACCGGCATTAATATTTTTACCTGTATTATAGGCACCAGCATCATTACAACCGCGTATAGTGTGTCGGGTGGAATCGAGGCCGTTGTATGGACAGAAGTAATGCAGGTGGGTGTTTTGCTTGGCGGTGCGCTGGTTACGCTGTTCTTTATCGCCAACTCGCTCAATGGCGGTTTTGGGCAGCTATTCACCGAAGCCATGCATCACGATAAATTCCGTTTAGCCATCACCGACTGGACGATCACCGAACCTGTATTATGGGTGGTTTTTGTGGGCGGTTTTCTTACGCAACTGGTAACTTATTCATCTGATCAGGTGGTGGTGCAACGCTATCTTACTACTTCAACAGAAGCAGAAGCAAAGAAATCTATTTATACCAATGCCATACTGGTTATTCCGGCATCGCTCATTTTTTTCAGTGTAGGTACCGCATTATGGGTGTATTTCAGGCATCATCCTGCTAATCTGAATCCGCATGGGCATATCGATGACGTTTTTCCGTGGTATATTTCTAATCAGTTACCATCGGGATTGGCGGGGCTGGTGATCGCCGGATTGTTTGCTGCCACCATGTCTACCATAAGTTCGAGCATGAATTCCATTGCCACGGTTGTTACAACCGATTTTTATCAGTCTGTACGGCCGAAGAGCACCGATAAACAGCGTTTTGTTTTTGCCAGATGGGTAACGCTGGCGCTGGGTGTGCTTGGTTGTTTGATTGCTATATATATGGTATACCTGCGCAATGCTTCTATCTGGGATCAATATATTAAGATCATCGGTTTGTTTGGCGGTTGTTTGGCCGGCATGTTTGTGGCCGGTATATTCTTTCCACGCATCAACAGCCGTGGTATAATGATCGGGTTTATTGTGAGCGCCGTCAGCTTGTATTTTATTCAGGCAGCCAATATTATAAACTTCTTCCTGTATCCCGCTGCAGCGGTATTGATCTGTGTTGTGGTAGCCTATGTCAGCAGTATAGTATGGCCCTCAAAATCAATTCGTTAAGGATTTTGTGGTGTTCTACATCAGCGATGTTGCCGGCAACGGACGCTTTCTGGAAAGCAACAGATTATCTGTAGGAGGCAACGGAACGATCGTAGATGGCAACGAAAGACTTGTAGGAGGCAACGAAGGCTTTGTAGAAGGCGCCAAAGCATCCGTAGAAGGCAACAGGAGAGTTGTAGATAGCAACGAGACACCTGCTAAAGGCAACGAAGCATCTGTAGAGAGCAACGGAAGGTTTGTAGGAGGCAACAAAGGCTTTGTAGAAGGCGACAGAGCATCCGCAGAAGGCAACGGAACACTTGTAGAAAGTAACCAAAGGATTGGAGAAGGCGTCGGAACAATTCTGGCCGGTGACGAAAAAAACGGTGGAGGGCGATGAAAAGCTAAAAGAAAGCAATTACTGATCTGTTGCGGGCAATGAGACGATTGCAGACGGCAATGGAAGATTGATTCAAGGCGATGTGTTCAGTAAAGAACAGAAAGCTGAAGTGTGCGACGCAACAGAAGCTCAATAGTAGCAACCTGGCCGGGAACATAATTCTTACAGACGTGCTACCCTTTTTTTAATACCTCAGTTATACTTTGTTGGAAGATAAAGCGCACTTTCAGCAGAAAAGTGCGCTTTATCTGTGGGTTTGGTATAAACAAGTCTGCACCATGGTTCCCCGGAGGAGGAGCCGTAACAGGCTTATTCTTACTGATAATTATACTCCACTTTCCCGATCATCATTTTGTTTTTGCCATAGCATTCATCTGTTTGTTTCAGCCCTTTGCCATTGTACTTGTAATACCATTTCTGGTAATCGGCGCCGCCCTGGGTGGTTACCAGCATCATGGCGAGACGGCCTTCGGCATCGTATTCGAACAGGTAATCGGGTAATAATCTTTTTGCACGGTTATTGTATCTTACCACATCGGTCAACCGGTTTTTGTCGTCGTAATAATAATAAACGGCAGGTTGCTCGCTACCGGCATGCACACTTCTTTCTTCTGCAACGTTTCCTTTTTCATCGAGCTTAAAGTTCACTATAGTGGTATCGCTGCCGCTTTTAATTTTCAGCATTTTTTCGGGGCGGCCGTCTTTATTATATGACCATATATGTTGTTCCCTTGAATTATAACCCCCGGGAGAAAACGACAGGTTTACGATACCGGTTATGAGGTTATTGGCATCGTACGTATATTGAATAATTGTTTTATTTCCGTCGGCGGTATCGATGCTTTGGATCAGTTGTCCCTTCTCGTTAAAGGAATGAGTAGTTTCGTCTTTACCCGATAAATTGGTGTTTGTTTGGCTGGTAATTATGGAAAAATTATTTGATATGGTTTGGGTGCCGTCAAAACCCTCGATACGCTGGTTGTTGTTATCGTAGCTGACCATTTCAACGGTTTTCACTCTGTTTTGCTGATATACGGCCCGTTTTTTGATGATCTCGTTGGTCATTATTATGTCGTTATAATAGTACTGGCTGAGGGCTGTATGAGCTAAGAAACACATAAATAAGGTAAACCCGAAAAGTTTAGTCATATTAAAAACGGCTGTTTTTTTTAGCGTGTTAGTAACGAATATTTTGATTGAATAATACAATGCGACTTCGAATTTTTCGCTAAAATAACCTCTTTCCTTATTTTTAGTTAAAATTTCCCAAGTGTCACATAGTAAAGAACGTCATGAGAAAATTTGCCTGAATTGTAATGCTGATTTGTACGGGAGGTATTGCCACGTGTGCGGACAGGAAAATATTGAGCCAAAAGAAACGGTATGGGGTCTTGTCAGCCACTTTTTTTACGATATCACCCATTTTGATGGGAAGTTTTTCGGTACTACACGGTCTCTGATCACCAAACCCGGCTTTTTACCCCAGGAGTATCTCAAGGGCAGGCGTGCCCGGTATTTGCACCCGATCAGAATGTATGTTTTTTCTTCTGCCGTATTTTTTATATCCCTTTTTTCGATGTTCAATGTTGAAAATATACATTGGGGCAAGAACAAGGATAAGGAGCAGGAAGCACAGGTGGTTGAGCATACCGAGGCCACCAATAAGGGCAAACCTTACCGGTACCATGGCGACACCACAACAAGATCGTCTACCGCCGGGAGCGGCACACGTGATACTGAAAATAACCTGAGCGTTGGTTTGCAGCCCGAAATGAAAAAAGACACTACCAGAAAAGAGTACACTTTTCCCAATACGCTTATTGTTATTGACCCCGATCAAAAGTATACGAGTATTGAGCAATACGATTCGGTACAACGCACACTACCTGCCAGTAAACGGTCGGGCTGGATTGACCGGCTGGTGAAACACCGGGATATTGAGCTGCATAACCGCTATGGAAATAACCGGGAAGCAATGATAAAAGACCTGATAGAGCGGTTTATGCATACTTTTCCCTATCTGCTGTTTGTTTCATTGCCTTTGTATGCGTTTTATCTGACGCTGCTTTACTGGCGCCACAAGGAGTTCTATTATGTGAACCATGGGATCTTTCTTATCTATCTGTATATTTTTACCTTCATTATATTGCTGGTATATTTTGGATTGACCAAAATACAGAAATCACTGGACTGGGACTGGCTGGGCTGGGTAGAGGCATTGTTATTGATGTCTGGCGTATATTACGCCTATAAAGCCATGCGTAAGTTTTATGGCCAGCGGCGTGGTAAAACATTGCTAAAATTCTTTATTCTGAACACGCTTGCCTTCTTTTCGGTTATCTTTTTATTCGTGGTATTCTTTTTATTTGCAGCAATGAAGTTTTAAGGCAGAAATAAATTAAACAGTTTAAGATGGAACAACAACCGGTGGCCGCAGCTTTTATGCGATTAGTTTCTATTATGGATGATTTAAGGGAAAAATGCCCGTGGGACAGAAAGCAGACGGAACAAACATTACGGCCCCTGACTATTGAAGAAATGTACGAACTGGCCGATGCCATTACCGATAAGGACTGGAAAGGCATTAAGGAAGAAATAGGCGATCTGTTACTGCACATTGTATTTTATGCCAAAATAGGCGCTGAGCAACAACAGTTTACCCTCGAAGAAGCCATTCACGGTGTTTGCGATAAGCTGGTTCACCGGCATCCGCATATTTATGGCGATGTACAGGTAAAAGATGAAGAAGAAGTAAAGCAGAACTGGGAAAAGCTGAAGCTGAAAGAAGGGAAAAAATCGGTACTCAGCGGCGTGCCGGTATCGCTGCCCGCCGTGGTAAAGGCCACCCGTTTGCAGGAAAAAGCCCGCCAGGTTGGCTTCGAGTGGGATAATCGCGAGCAGGTTTGGGATAAGGTAGAGGAAGAAACAAGGGAACTGCACGAAGTAGTAGCCACCAATGAGCACGACAAAATAGAGGATGAATTCGGCGACCTGATGTTTTCATTGATCAATTACGCACGATTTTTGCAGATAGATGCGGAAAACGCCCTCGAAAGGACCAACAAAAAGTTTATTGCCCGGTTTACCCGTATGGAACAGGAAGCACAGAAACAGGGTAAATTGCTGACAGATATGACCCTGAACGAAATGGATGCCATCTGGAACACGATCAAAAAACAAAACCCCGATACTTGAATCAGTTGCAGCAAAAATTACTGAACCGATATACTTACACATTACTGGCTGCCATAGGTCTGTTTACCATCGCCTATTTTTTAAACAGGTATGTAACAGATGTTTCTTCTCCAAAATATTTTGCGCGGTTAATTGAGAACCGCATCCAGCAGAAAGAAGGAGATTTTCAGCGGCTTACCAGCGATACCGCCCTGATGGGAAAGCTGGTAGATCAAACCTATGACGAAAGCACGCTGCAAAAATTACTGGATACGGAAAAAGGGTACGGGTTATTCATTTACGATGAAACGGAATTCGATGCACCGCCGGCGTTGCTTTTCTGGAACACGCAACTGATAATGCCGGTGCGGCATATGGCTGAAGACAGTATGGGTAGCAGAATGGAGCGGTTGTCGAACGGATTGTATATCCAAACCAGTAAAGTATTATTTCTCAGGAATGACCGGCGGCTAGTTGCCGAATCGCTGATACCGGTAATGCGAAAATGGCAGTATAATGTAGAAACAGAAAACCTGCAGAAGGAGTTTGTGGGGTTGGAAGAAGCGATTCGTCAGGTAGATATTGCCAACACAGTTACCGCCTTTCCGGTAAAAAGCATTGATGGCAATGTGCTGTTTTATTTACAACAGAATACATTGTACGGGCATCCGCATAACACCTGGGTTATTTTACTGGTGCTGACCGGTTTTGCGCTGTTGTTTTTGTTTTTGCATCAGATGGCCGATTATGCCTGCCGCGCGTACGGGCTATGGTATGGCGTGTCGCTGCTGGTGGTTGTGGTAGGTGGTTTGCGGCTGATCTCATATGGCTTTCCTGAAATTCTTGCACTGCGGCAGTTTGAGTTATTTGATCCGGCCATTTATGGGTCGAGCTATGTATTAAGTTCACTGGGTGATCTGCTGATCAACAGCGCCCTGCTGTGCTGGATCATTACTTTCTTAAACCGGCGTATTAATGTAGCAGCCATTCGCCCCTATAATGAGGCCTGGAAAAACTGGACGGCGCTGGTAGTAAGCGTAACGGCGCTGGTAGTGGTAACCTTCACCTTCTCCGACATTTTGCAAAGCATGGTGTCGGATGCAAAAATATCTTTCAACGTTACCAACTTCTTTAGTTTAATTGCCACGCCATATAGTTTTGTAGGTTTTGTTGTGCTGGCGATCATGGCACTAAGCTATTTCTTCCTGTCGCAGATCTTATTGACGATCGCGGGCCGGATGGTGGGCGACAGAAACTATTTCATGTTCATTATCGCCTGCGCCATTGGCCTGATGATATTGTCGTTTACCGCCAATAACAATATTGTAGAACTGAACCTGTATGTAATGCCCTGGCTGCTGGCATTTATGTGGCTGATGCAGCAGCGTATTTTTGCCGGGCTCAATTTCAGGTTGAATGTGTCGGAAGTACTGTTCTGGCTGTTTGTGTTTTCTTTTTCTATGTCGGCTGTGATCATTTTCGAGAACGGTAAAATTGAGCTGGAAGAACGCAAGCATTTTGCCGAGAAGCTGGCTTTACAGGCAGATCCTACGAGCGAACATACGTTGAGCATCACCTTAACTTATCTCGATAGCAATTTCGTGGTGCAGAATATGGACCGGTTTCGTCGCGCACAAACGAATGCCTATCTGAAAGACAGCATTATCAATAAGAATAACTCGATCAACTACAGGTATAATATCAGAGTGTTCACTTTCGATTCAACCGGCAACCCGCTGTATAATGATGAGCAGATCTCGTACGACACCCTCAATACTATCTGGCAGATACAAGGTAAGAAAACAGCTATTTCGGGGATGCGTTTTTTTGAGCAGTCGTTCGATAAATTCTCTTATATATTCAGAAGGGAAGCTATAGCATATGGAAGGAAACTCGGCTCGATGTTCATACTGGCCGACCCGCGACGATATAAAGATGAAGCGCTTACGCCGGAATTGTTCAGGCAAAACAACGTTATGCTGCCGGAATATGCGTATGAGTATTCGTATGCATTGTACGACAGCAGCCATAGTCTGATACAGAATTATAATGACTATGCTTTTCCAACGCACCTGGCGACCTCGCAAATTCCGAGGCTCGAATTTGAGCGCCGCAAGAAGGGGGCGTATGAAGAATTGTGGTACCGTGCTTCGAGTGACAAAATAGTGATCATCGCGCGTAAAAGCGATTCGCTGATAGAAGCCATAACCCTGTTTGCGTATTTGTTCAGTACGTTTATGTTCTTGCTGGCATTTTACCGGCTCGGATCGCTTGTAGTCAGAAGCCGGTTCCAGCTATCTGCGGTAAAGCAATACTTTCAGCTCAGCATCAGATCGCAGATCCATAGTACTATTCTTATGGTGAGCCTGCTATCGTTTATTGTGATTGGGGTAGCTACCATTCTTTTCTTTATCAATCGCTATCAGCGCAATAACCAGGACCGCCTTACGCGCGCCATGCAGATCATGGTGACGCAGGTGCAATCGCATATTAACAAGCGTTATTCCTTTATCGATACGATATTTTATGAACCGGTCTTTAGCGAACAAATGGAACAACTGGTACAGGAAATGTCAGAAGTGCACGGCATGGATGTAAACCTGTACGATACCATTGGCAATTTGCGGGTTACCAGTAATCAGGATATGAATATTTACTCCAGCGGTGTGTTAAGCACCAAAATGAATCCGCTGGCATATTTCAGGTTGTATCGTTTGTTGCAGATCCAAACGGTAACGAATGAACAGGTGGGTAAACTGGATTATCTGAGTATTTATTCACCTATTCGAAATAGCAAAGGCCATGCGGTAGCGTTTTTAAATATTCCTTCATATAGCAGTCAGGCCGAGTTGAAGCAGGAAATCTCCAACTTCGTTGTAACGATCATTAACCTGAACGCATTTATCTTTCTGGTGGCGGGTGGTATAGCGTTGGTGATCACCAATCGAATTACGCAGTCGTTCCTTATTATCAGTCAGAAGATGCGGGATATTAACCTGCGTAAAATGAACGAAGCCCTTGAATGGAAGCGGGATGACGAGATTGGTGTGTTGGTGAAGGAATATAACAAGATGGTGCACAAGCTTGATGAAAGTGCCGAAGCGTTGGCGAAAAGCGAACGTGAGGGCGCATGGCGGCAAATGGCGCGACAAGTAGCGCATGAGATCAAGAACCCACTCACGCCTATGAAGCTGAGTATTCAATATCTGCAAAAAGCGATTGATAATAATACAGGCGACGTTAAGGCGCTTACTACCAGTGTGGCGAGAACATTGGTTGAGCAGATTGATCACCTGTCGAAGATCGCCTCTGACTTTTCGCAGTTTGCCAATATCGGTAATCCGAAAAATGAAGTATTTGATCTGCACGAAATGCTGCAATCGCTGGCGTCTTTATATTCCGCCACCGGTAATCTTGATTTTAAATGGAACCCGATTGAACCGCGGGTGTTGTTATTTGCCGACCGCACGCAGTTGAACCGGCTGTTCACGAACCTGCTGCAGAATGCCGTTGAAGCATGTACTACCCGCGACAGACGTATTATTCGTATGAATGAACAGCTGAACGGAGAATGCATCGTTGTGAGCGTAACAGATAATGGCGATGGCATTCCGGAACAGACCCAATCAAGAATATTCACACCCAATTTTACTACCAAAACATCCGGCACTGGTTTGGGACTTGCCATGAGTAAAGGTATTGTTGAGCAGGCGAAAGGGGAAATATGGTTTGTTACCAAAGAGGGAAGTGGCACTACGTTTTATGTGAAGCTGCCGCTGCTGAGAGCTAATTAGTTTGAGGTTTGGGGTTTGTTGTTTGTGGTTACTAAGCGAAAGAACTTCAAACCATAAACAACAAACCTCAAACTATTTATATTCCCCTTGCTGTTTTTCTTTTTTGCAAATATGCTTCGAACTCCGGTAATGAGAAACTACTGAGATTACGTTGTTTTGTTAAGCCGCCTTTTTGTGCTGCGAGTACGCCGTAATGGCAATCATATCCTTCGATGGAGTGCGCATCGGGATCGATGGAGATGAGTACGCCTTTTTCGAGGGCGTAATCGATCCAGCGCCAGTCGATATCAAGCCGGCGCGGGTGTGCATTCAGTTCGATCACCACATGATTTTCAACACAGGCATCGATGATGCTTACATGATCAACGGGATAACCGGGACGGCTAAGGAGTAATCGGCCGGTCATATGCCCCAATATAGTTGTATAAGGATTGCGGATGGCGTTGAGCAGTCGCATCATGGCCTTGTCTTCAGTCATTTTTAAATTGGAGTGTACCGAAGCAATCACCAGATCGAACGTCGACAAAACATTGTTGGAGTAATCCAGCGCACCATCGTTCAGGATATCGCACTCAATGCTTTTGAATATTTTAAAGGGCTTGAACTTTTCGTTCAGCTCATCTACATAGCGGTGTTGTTCTTTAATTCTTTCTTCAGTTAAACCATTGGCATAAAAAGCGCTTTTACTGTGATCGCTGATCACCAGATATTCGAATCCCTGATCGATACAGGCTTTGGCCATTTCTTCAATGGTGTGAACGCCGTCGCTCCATTGACTATGGCTATGAATGATGCCTTTGATATCGTCGGGTTCAATAAGCGGCTCCGTATTGTTTTTTATGTTGTGCAGTACACCTGCCTTTTCACGCATGGCTGGTTGTATGTAAGGCAACTGTATAGATGTAAATATTTCTTCTTCGGATGCATAGGATGCGCCATTGCTCCATCCCGGCAAAGCCTGACAGGCAGTAATAAACTCTTCGCTGCCGCTGGTTTGAAACAGGGTGGGGTAGAAGGCGGCTGCGCCGGTGCTATAGAATTTCAATTGTACGTTTTCGGGCCCCATTACACTGATGATATCTTCCAGCGTTTCGTGGGTTGTGTAATTGTTGGCGCCCAAAAAGGCAAGCAGTTCGGTAGAGGTAGCGGTAGTTACCCATTCAAGCCGGTCGATAATCTCCGACTGCCGGCGGAATTGTCCCGTAAGGGCAAACAGCCTGTCGGGAAATTGGGCTTTTAGTGTGGTATCAATTGCTTTTGCGTAGGCTTCGGTTTCTGCATAGAGATGGCTGCCCTGGTTTTTCATGTAAAACTCAATGGACTCCTGTACGTTTTGCTGTGTTTTGGCGCCAAAGCCTTTATAGAGCAGTAACCTGTTTTCGTTACAGGCGTATAACAACTCGCCCACCGATTCAACACCCATTTCTTTCCAGATGGTGGCGATCTTTTTAGGTCCCAGACCTTTTATATTCAGCATTTCCAGCACGCCGGGAGGGGTTTTAGAAATGTATTCCTGCAGTGTGGCCAACCGGCCGGTTTGCAGCATTTCAATCACCTTTTTGGCAACAGATTCACCAATGCCTTTAATGGAGTATAATTTATCTTCAGGTACGTCTGCCAGCGGCTGCGTTATTTTCTCAATAGCAAACGCGGCGCTGGAATACGTTCTTGATCTAAACGAATTTTCGCCATGCATATCCATCAGCTTTGCCAGCAGCGTAAACTGGTCGGCAATGAAATAATTATCTACCATGGGTGTAAATATAAGTGATGTGTGCCAGACGAAATTACGGTATTTTCAGAGTGAGGGAACGGGGTTCGAGTTTGTTTCTATAGTTAGGATGATAGGATTATTTATTGTTTGCTCTGATCATAAGAAAGTTGGCTACCCATTGAAAAGCCACAAATTCTAAAGCGAATACAGAGGTAAGAAAATTAAACATTTCACCCGTTGAAAAAATAAGCGAAATAGCGCCTATGCCCGTTATGGCCATTACCACGGTATAGATGAGCAATGAATTATATTTTGATGGTAAAAGCATTACACTGCATGGCACCATCATGGCAAATCCGAATATTGAAATGGCTAAATAACTTTCCTGTTTTAAAGCGAAAAAGGCAATAAGCCCTGCAAGAAAAACGGCCAAACTTCCGCCTACAAAATTGGAGCTTATTTTCTCATTGCGTGTAAGCAGAAACTTACCATAAGCATTGAACCGCAAAAACAGATTGCTGATGGGTTTTATTACCCATGTTGAAATGGCAACAAGCACCAGCGCCATGATGAGTGGTTCAAGATAGGGTTGTATAGCTTTGTTGGATTCTGCCACCATTCTTAATATCCGCATACCAACATAAAAACCAATAATAACGCCCCACTGATATTTGGCAGTAAGGTTGCCGATCCAGAAGGCGTATTTTAAAAACAATCTGTAAATGGGGTTGCGTGCTTTCAGGGCTTCCATCATACCTGCTTGTGCATAGCGGTAATTGGGTTCTTTTTTCAATGCTTCCCTG
>Ga0105239_10005382_pt1 | contig 15036 bp, 11 predicted proteins | sample KBSC44metaG_FD_92761 | JGI IMG/M metagenome (GOLD analysis project Ga0105239, IMG submission 92761) | Corn rhizosphere microbial communities from Kellogg Biological Station, Michigan, USA - KBS C4-4 metaG | ecosystem: Host-associated > Plants > Roots > Rhizosphere > Soil | place: Michigan, USA...
CTTATAAAAACCTTCTTCTGTAAAAAATCGGATAATATCTGCTATCCATTCATGCTGCCCATCAGCGAATTTTTTAAAATCTGTTTTCTGCATTTCTTCAGTTATTTCAGCAGTTGTATAGTTAAGCGCTATCTGCAAGCCTGCGATGGAACCGGAGGATACTCCTGCTATTCTCATGATCTTGCCTGGATTAAGCAGCCCCATGCTTTCAGCTTCGGCAAGAAAACCAGCATAGGCAATGGCGCTTACACCACCGCCTTCAAAAACCAGATTTGAAATTTTTGAGATATCAACCATATTTTTTCCTCTTCCAAGAGCTTGCTCAAAGTTTCAGGAGGTTATGATAAACAATAATACAAAAATATTAATTTCTCATGATATAAATATAACAAGTATGATTATAGATAGCGTAGAGTAAGTTTATGTAATGCATGAATGAATAGTATAATGATTATGCAAGGTGATTAATTAATATTAAATATTAATCAATATATCTTGGACAGGGATAGTTCAACAGATTATGAAAACAGATGATTTAGAAACGCTATTGAACAAAAGTCATATTTTTTCATCCTTACCCAAGGATGAAGTAAGTTTATTAGCCACATTCACGCATATTATTCATCTAAAAGAGAATGATTTTTTATATCATCAAAATGATCCTTCAAATTTTTTATATATCGTTCTGAAAGGCAAATTTACAACTTTAGTCAAAGGTATTAATGGCGGATATTCCAATATTGATATCATACATCCAGGCGAGATCGTTGGTGAATTAGGTGTATTATCTGGTGAACCAAGAAGCTTGTCCGCGATGGCATTATCAAAATCAGACATTATACGCATACCAGGTGAAATTTTCCGAAGTTTATGCGAACGCCACCCTTCCATATTAATGACCATCATGAATCCCGTATTAAAGCGTGCATATAAAGCCATGCAAGTTATTAGCAGGAATGTTCCATGCAAATATATTCTTATTTTTCCTATTCATGACGTTGTTAATCTGAATGATGCAATAGATATTTTACGCAAAAGGTTCATCAATCATAAAAAAATTTATTTTACTGAAGAAAATCATAAATCAATAACCGAGTTGGTCAACAAGTATAGCTCCCTTGAAGAAAAATATGAATTTATTATCATTCTTTTCAAAAAGTTTATCAAATTCAATAATCCATTACTGAAAAACAAGATAAAAAAAATTTATTTTATTACTGACGACAATATGAATGAAAAAAAATGTCAAGACAATATGCAATCCATTATGGATTTAATCAAGGTTTTTAATATTGCATATGAGCTTATCATCCTGCACACTAAAATCTCCCCTGTTGCTGAAAATTCAAAACGCTGGTTGAAACTTGCCAATTTTTCATCTCACCATCATTTTCATCTTGGAAATGCTGAAGACCAACTGCGTTTTATTCGCGTCATATCAGAAAAAAGAATCGGCCTGGTATTGGGTGGCGGCGGCATCAGAGGATGGACGCATATTGGTGTATTAAAAGCATTAGAAGAAAAGAAAATCCCAATTGATGTCATTGGCGGCACGAGCGTAGGTGCATTGGTTGGCGCATGCTATGCCATGACGCGAAATGCCGAGAGCACTAACGATTTATTCATTAAGCTTACCAAAATAATTTCGCTTAAGACATTTATGAAAGAAATTACTTATCCGCTTATTTCATTTTTTAATGGAAAACATGCAACGAATATTTTACAAGAGATATTTCAGCAACTACATATCGAAGATTTATGGATACCTTTTTTTTGCATATCTGCCAATCTTTCAACACGTGAAGATGTGATGCATACTTCTGGTCTGTTATGGGAAAAATTACGAGCCAGCAATTCATTGCCAGGTATCGTTCCACCGATGGTGATAGATGGACAATTACATTTTGATGGCGGCCTGGTAAATAACCTCCCTGTTGATCGTATGAAATATCTTTTAGGAGGAAATTGTAAAACCATCGCTAGTCTATTAACAAATTTCGCGCCAGATGAAACCAGGTATGCATTTCCACCTGTCCTGGGTATGATGGGCAACATTCTTTATAGATTAGGCCTGACTCATCGTGAATATGTCATTCCTCCTTTATTTGACACCTTTATTCAATCCGTATTAATGGGATCAGTACTAAATGAAAAACATACCATTGCCATAGCTGATGTCGTGATACCCATGGATCATGTGAGCAATTCAATCCTGTTTCTCAAAAATCTCAAGCCGGCTCAATTAATCCAGTCAGGATATGAAGCTGCCTGCAAGAAGCTGACTGATTTTGATTTTGAGTTTGATCATCAATAAAAAAATCCTGGGGATCAACTTTCACATGCCAGCTTCACGCTTTATGAAAGCCTGGATTTTATTCCATCAAAAACAGCTTGCCCTACCGCCATGCCCGCACCAACTCTGGCAGTACCCCAACCTATTCTGAATTGATTCTGGAAAAAACCCATTCTTTCCATGATGGTTGGCATAGCTTTTGATTGATTCCACACACTGTGTAGTATTTGCGTGATAAACAATGGTTTTTCATGTGGCGGAGTAGCATATTGTATGGTTCGTGCATAATTAAACGGCGATGATGCTATCGCTGCAACTATAGTAGCCATAAAATTGCAATAAAATTTATATTGATTATTCTCGTCATAGTCATATTGTTTTAATTTGGATTGCATTAAATAACGCAATACTTCATAAGTGCAGCCGAATGTTGTATCACGCAATACGGTTGCTTTCGTGCCTTTGATAAAAGGTTTGATTCCACCTTGAGACCACATTTCATGCGCACTGGAGAAAAAAGTTCTCTTGGCATCTCCCCATGTATGATATTTAATTGCAGATATACTATTGGTGAATATTCCACTCATGCAACCAGATAATAAGCCTATGCAAAATTGAGTACTGAACTCCGATGCCCCGTTTTCTAGCAAATAAGGACGCAAGTTGGATTTTAACTGACTTTGAATAATGAAATAGGTTCCACCTAAAAATGCTCTTTGGAATACAGCTTGTGAAGCACCATGATAAGGCTTGTAAAAATTCTCCCACCTTAAAAAAGGCCTGAAATTTGATACAGATAAAAATAACGCCCTATCCCAGGGATTGAACAAGCCTGCACAGAATGCTCCAGAAAATAAACCAGCTCCCACATCAGTAAACAGTTGATGGAATTTGTATGCATAACCTGTTTTATTAACTTGCTGACCATTTTCTTCTTCTGTTGTTTTACGCTGCATTTATATTCCTGTCATGTGTCAATTAATACAAACCGTAGTTTACACTGTTATAAATTTACGTCCACGCTTTCTCATAAGGTAAAAAACATGCTAAGCTTGGCTGACTTTTATGGACATGGAATCAAGCTATCCCCATATGAAAATACGATTATTACTTGTCATTATCATGATTTTTTCTAATTCAATTTTTGCCAATGAAAAACCTCAACTGGATAAAATTAATTATCAGACAAAATATGATACAACAGAATTAAGACGTGCTGTTGGACAAATGATGATGATAAAATTTATAGGCTCAACGATAGACGATAATTCCAACATAGTTGAATATATCAAACAATATCACATAGGCGGTGTATTATTAGATAATTATAGATACAAAAATGCAAAAGACAAAACTGCCAATATTGAAAATCCCAAACAATTAAAAATTCTCATCAATAAACTGCAGTTTTATGCTAAAAAATATAATAATTATCCTTTACTGATAGCAGTCAATCAGGAAGGCGGTTTTATTAATTCATTAAAACCTTCGCATGGATTCAACAATCCAAATGATCCCAGTCAATTTCAATTAGGTAAAAAAAATCAGGAACTCATATTTAATGAAACATTGAAACGAGCCATGTTATTAAAAGAGGTTGGCATTAATGTTAATCTCGCTCCTGTTGCTGATTTAAATATTAACCCGGGCAATCCAGCCGTCGGTAAACTGGAGAGAAGTTTTGGCAATAATCCCCAACAAGTCACCAGCGATTTAAAAAGTGCAATCAGGGCTTACAAAAAAGCAAATATACTTTGTACGCTCAAGCATTTTCCTGGTTTGGGCAGTGCAAACAAGAATACTGATTATGACCTGGCAGATTTGACTAAAACCTGGGATAAATCAGAACTCATCCCCTATCAGAATTTAATAGAATCAGGCCCAGCCTATAATTGTGACTTGATCATGTCATCTCATTTAATCAATAAAAAACTGGATCCAAGCGGTATTCCGGTTTCACTTTCCAAAAAAGTGATCACCGATTTATTAATTAAACAAATGCATTTTCAGGGATTAGTCATTACTGATGACATGGATGCCGCAGCAATACGTAATCATTTTTCTACTCGGGTTGCTATTGAGAAAGCAGTTTTAGCTGGGAATAACATCATTATCTATGGCGGCACACAAGGCTATGATCCTGAGCAGGAAGTCGGGATGTTATTCAATACTTTATTTGCGTTAGCAAAGAATGATGCTGAAGTCAGGCTTAACGTATTTACGTCTTACGCAAAAATTCAAAAAGTTAAGCAATCGATATAAGACTTGTTATCCCAGCGAAAGCCGGGATCCAGAGCCTTGAATATGCAACAATATAAAGCCACTGGATCCCAGCTTTCGCTGGGATGACAAGCTGAAATGACAAGCTTTCGCCAGGATGACAACCTTCACTGAGATGATTATTTTTATTTAAGAACGACTTTTACCTTGCGTATTTTCGAATCCTGTAATTCTTCAATAATGGCATCGAATTCTTTAAATGAAATGCTGTCACCCACTTTGGGAAGCGTTCCGGCTCTTGCTATCAAAAGACCCGCAACCGTCACTAATTCTTTTTCATCATCACTTAATGAAATTTCCATACCCAAGGCTGATTCAAGAGAATAAATCGAACACTCTCCTTTCACTGTCAAAGTACCATCTGCATTCCTGACCCAATAATCCTGTGTTTTATGGAATTCATCCTTGATACGCCCTATCAATACATGCAATAAATTATCCAGTGTAATAAATCCGAGGAGATTTTCAGATCCTTTGTAAATCAATGCGAAGTGCGGCAAACCTTCACGAAATTTACGCAATAAATCTATAGCCGGTAATTGATATGAGACTTTCAATACAGGACGGATATATGGCTGCAGGCTGGTGATATGTTTTTGCTGATACAAGGCAGCAAATAAATCTTTGACATGAATCACACCGATAATATCATTTTTCACAGGATCATAAACGGGATAACGACTATATCGTTTATCTATTATAATTTTTAACATAGTCTCAATTGAATCCTGCAAATTTAATAAAATCATGTCTTCGCTATTACGCATCACTTCAGTGACATCAAGATCTGTAAATTCAAGCGTATGCTCTATGATTTCAGTTTCTTCATCTGTTAATTCTCCATGCAGATGACTTGCACTTAAAATTAATTTAATTTCAGCAGTTGAATAAATCGTCTCGCCTTCACTGACATGATCCAGCCCTGTTAATTTTAATAAGAAATTGGAACATGTATTCAAAATCCAGATGCCTGGATACATTAACCAGTAAAATCCATAAAGTGGAACTGCTGTCCAGATTGATACCACTTCTGATTGTCGAATAGCGAGCGACTTGGGCATCAGCTCACCCACAACGATATGCAAAAATGAAATGATGGAAAATACAATGATAAATGCAATCACTACTATTGCTTCAGGAGAGAGAACGCCAAACATATTCAATACTGGTCTCATGAAATTGGCAAATGCAGGTTCACCAACCCAGCCTAACCCGAGAGAAGCCAGCGTGATGCCTAATTGGCATGCAGATAAATAAGCATCCAGGTGTTGATGAATCTGGCCAAGGATATAACCTCGCAAGCCATACTTGGCTTTAATCGCCTGAATTCGTGTATGCCGCAATTTCACCATGCCAAATTCAGCAGCAACAAAGAATGCATTCATGAATACCAGTAAAATAGCCAGCAATAATAACCCGATATTACTCATCATATTCATGTCTTACTCTATGTTGTGTACAGAAACGCGAGATAGATTTAACATAGTAATCAATCAAGGAGGCAACAGCAAATGTTTGGTTTGGCAGTTAAAATGTATAAAGCATTTCAAAACTCCTGGAAAGGCATGAAATATGCTTATAGTTCAGAGTGGACATTTCGATTGGAATTGGCCATCCTGATAATCAGTTTCCCTCTCGCTTTCATGATCAGCAACAATCAAATCGAACGTATTCTCATGCTAAGCGCCATCATGCTCATAATCATTATTGAGCTGATTAATACGGCTATTGAAACCACAGTAAACCGCATCAGCCGCGATCCGCATGAACTTTCAGGATTGGCGAAAGATATGGCTTCTGGCGCCACGCTTTTTGCCATTGCCAATGCTGTTATTACCTGGAGTCTGATCCTCTTATAAAACGTTCTATGCTATAGCCAGTATGAAACGCTATCTAGTGCCCAAAAGTTTTGCAAATTGATTCATTAGTTGTATACTTATCTGAACATCAGTTTATTATAGGTACACTTAAGGCTTAAATATTGAATCGCAGCCTGCCAGAATGGATTCATTTAACGTGGTAGATAAGGAGATACAGATGTCGTTAAAATCTAATTTTTCATTGAATAAATCAGCACTGCTCGCTGTAGGTTTAAGCATTCCAGCATGCGTTTTTGCAAACGTACCCAATCCGGCATTCAATGGTTATTATGGCGGTTTAAGCGCCGGTGTCATGCGTACCGAATCTAAAATATCAGCTTCTGCAACTTCAACATTTGAAAATTTTTATGATGACGATAACCAGTTAGCTCTCGCTCAGAATGGCGTAGAAGTCCATAAATACACTGGTACAGGCGCCCTTTATCTAGGCTTTGGCCACTTTATAAATAACAGTAACTTTTATTTAGCGGGTGAAATCTTTGGTAACTGGGCACACCGCAAAAATACCTTAAGCAACTGGGCTTACCATCAAGAACCAAATGATGATGAAGATACTCAGTCTTTAAGTACTTATACCTCAGTTCGCTTAAACAATGGCGAAATGGGCGTAGATATCAGACCTGGTTTCTTAATCGATACCAATACCATGGTATATGCTCGCTTCGGTCTGGCATTCAATAAAGCCAAAACATCGACTAATTCCACGTTTACATTCACCGATTTAAGAACAGTCCCATTCAGCACATATAACTCAAGCTTAATCCAGTCAAATCGAAACACTAAAACCGGTACACGTATCGGTCTTGGTTTAGAACATATGATCACTGACACATTGGCTGTTACGGCAGATTATATCTACACCTATTATGGTAAAGCCAAAACAACTGGTATTGGAAATACTACCAGTATCGTATCTGGCGGTGAAGAAGGACCTTCAACTGTACCATTTACAAATATTGATGGGTTGGAAGCTCAATCATCTGGACGTATTAGCACCCAGTCAGCGATGTTAGGCATCAAATATTACTTTATGCCAGTTTGCTAATCAGCACTTAAGCAGCGCTTCAGTTATTAATCTATAATAGCTGAAGCGGATGCCGAAGCTCAGCAAGTCATCACTCTACTTAAGCATTTTACCTTACGCCAGTGATAGCGCATAAATAGCTTATTTATTCAATAACAATTGATAAGAAGCTTTGTATCTCTCATTCATTAAGCTTTTAGCAGTGCTTAGAAAAATAAATCCGAATTGCTGCTGCACATCCGGATCTCCAAGGTTCGCCCCTCCTGAACCAAGAGCTTGCATGAATTGCTGATATGAAGGCAATGCGTTTATGTCAGTCTTGATCGCAAAGCTGGAATTGGATTTCAATGGTATCGAAAGAAAGCCTATGCCTAAATAAATATACACAAAAACGCGCATTAAATAAAATTTGGCACTCTCTTCATCAGTTGCATTTCTTTGTAAATATGTATTCAGGAAGAGAGCCATCAACTCTTCACTATAAAAATAAAACCAGTTAGCACAATATGCCAAATCAAAATAAAAGCTTTGTGGTGACGCTGGTTGCCAATCAATAAAATAATAATCATCGCCATTAAATAAAATATTCACCGGATTCAAATCACAGTGACAAGAACGAATATCTATTTTATCAAATAATATTTTTTCAATATCATCTATCTTATCCATGCAATATTCAATCAATTCATTTTGTTTATATTCCACAGGGAATTTTTGATAAATAGAAAGTAAAATTTCAGTAACGGATTTCCATTTTGGAAACAATGTCATTGAATGCAATTTACGTATAACATTGGTCAGCTGTTGAATCGCTATTGATGGATTTTGTAATTGTGGTTTGTGCTCAATATAATCCATTAAAATTACACCATGATCAGGGTCAGTAAAATATATCCCTGGTGACAGGCCATGTTCAGAAACTACTTTTAAAATAGTATAGTTACGATGAAGATCAAAATTTTCATCATGTGCATTTTCAAATTTAACGACATATTGTTTATTTAAAACTGATATCTTATAAACAGGATCACCAGTTAAACCGCCGCTTAAAACACTCATTATTTCCCAGGAATCAGCATTCAAGCCTGATTGTACAGCGGAATTAATGTAGTTAACGTGTTCTGCAGGAATAGCTTGTTTATTCATCTCACACCTCTGTTATTTGCTGACACCCACTCTACAGCGAACAAAAGGTTAGTGAATAATATGAAGTTGTAACCTGGGGTGAGATCCTCTTTTGTGGGTATAGGCGCCCTTAGAGCCTGGACAAAAGGATAGCTGAGAGCAGATGACTTGTAAAGACATTCAACACCAGATAGTTTAGCTAAGGTTAATTTAATGTTTATAATGAACGAAATAGATATAATCAGTGTTTATGGATGAATCTTTTCAGAGAGGAAGCATCGTGATGGATACGCGTAATGTAGACTCTAAAGTTAGCAGTATTAACCTTGATAATGCCAGTCAATTTCTGGTTGAACAGCTCAATGAGCTGGAACTCAACATGGCATCCGCTTATAAAAAAAAGAAAGCAGATGATTTATTTCTCCTCGGCTGCCAATATAAATTCCAGCTGAAAGAAACGATTAATAAATTGCAAAGTATAAGTCGTTATTGCATCACTCAACTCGCAATAGAAAATATTAATGCAAGCAAAGATGAAAATAATATTCCTGTTGATTATCGTTGTTATATCAATCTCTTTCTAAACATGATTGATATGATACAACGTGAAATTATGGCCTCAGGCCTCCCGCTTGCACCAATCAGGATGGAACGTTGGATTTATATTCTTAAATCAGCACATGAGCAGCATGATTATTTTACAGCTGGAATCATACTTTTTGCTTTATGTTCAGAGTCAATTATCAAATCAAGACTGGAATCAAATTTGTCACCTACTGCTAAAGCCATATTCAAATATTACGAAAAAATATATAGCAAGTCACACTTGATTCATTCCATGCAGGAAAAACAGTACAATAGTGGAGAAGTAATCATACCTATATTAACATCACTGCCCGCCATGATTGATGCTGTTAAAAATGGCTCGGATAAAATTTATGTAAATAACAAAATTAATTCATATATTTCTTTATACAAGGATATGCAAAGAGATAGCATGTATTTCAGAAATAACCCAGATAGCAAGATGAAAGAGCATATTAAAAATCTGCAATTAAGTAACAATGAAAATTTGCAAGGCATTAATTATTCGCTTGCAGAACGCTTATCTCACAAAGTAAAGAAAAGTAAATTTAACAGCCATCAATTTACTAACGATATATCACTCTATGATATTGAAGATAGTATTTATATACATATAAATAAATTGTCCCAACTGCATGATTCCTTAATCATATACAAAAACAACAAGACCAATGAAATAAATTTGCATATACTGTCGCAAATTGAAAGTATATTAAAAGACAAATCGAGTAGCTTTAAAGACAAGTCTCGAAAGATAGCTACTATTCTGGTAAATAATGATAAATTTATTGATAAGCATTTATTGAAAACATATAAAGAAATGGTATTTACACTTTCCAGTTTGCAGCCGCTAGAACAAAAATTTCAATCGCTTGAGCCGAGGCTCGCTTCAACCAAGCAAATGAAAAATATTGCCAGTTCAGAATCCTATAGAGAATTATCATTAAAGAAGTATAAATCAAATTCAACAATAGATAATGATAATGAAATCAATAATACTGCATTGAACAACCATCACCTACCTAGACAAATTCATACAAACCACTCATCACGGATTCTTAGATCGTCGAGAAAATCATTACGTTTATCTGATTCAACTTATTCACCAGGTATTTCAAGATCAACATCTACCACTAATAGCCAGCGGGGCAATACAACAGATATTATCGCTGTGCTTTCAAATGCTGAAACAATTAATAACGCAATTTCAAAAGAGTCAACTTTGATAATAACGCCTTCTACCCAAATGTCAGTAATTTCAAATCAAATCCCTGTATCTGATTCATTGCCCAGGGAAATAATAGATAACACCAAATCTATTACCAAATCTTTAAAAGAGACAGAAAATGATATAAACACTTTAGATAATATTAAAATTTCCCGATCAAATTCTCCAAGAAAGTTACCAAGAAAGCATATACGACATTCAAAACAACAGGATTCCGTACCATCTGAATTATCTAAAACTGTAATGAAAAACAAGGGAACCCAGCATTTAAAAGATCCCATTGTAAATCCGGATAATAGTACCAAACCCGTTACACATACACTCAAACGCAGTTCTAGTTGGGTAGCGACACAGATTGAGCAATTTGAAAATATAGATCAACCAAAGAAGAGTTTTTCTGCGCCGCTTCCCGGCAACAATAAACAAGAATCAGATATGTTCCAATATAATGTTAAAGCCCAAATTTCATTAATTGATAAAGGCATTTTCTCGCAAAATACCGTGAAACAAACCACTGATCCTGCTACTTGTGAAGAAATTAAAGAGTTAAAATTGCAAAGAAATGTATCTGGCGCACGTTTATTCAAGTCTCACTCGGTACGAAATCCTATAATACAAGAGGATTCGTCTACAGCTCAGGTATTGAAGAAATAATATTCATTGTGAACATTTATTTCGTGCTTTATTATTTGATATTATTAAAAATGAAATATATAACACATACAAGTTTAATCGTAGAGGTGATTTATGGATGAAAGCAAATCAATATTTTTCAGACAGATTTTTGACACGAATACATCTACATTCACCTATTTGATAGCATGCAATAAAACAAGGAAAGCATTACTTCTGGATTCCGTCGATAAGAAAATTGATCTTTATAAAAGATTGATCAAAGAATTCGATCTTGATCTAGTTTATGCATTGGATACGCATGTACACGCAGATCATATTACTGCCATGAACCTGCTCAGAGAAACCTATCATTGTAAACTGGTGATGGGAGATCAAACTCCTGCAACAGGTCTTGATAAATTACTCAGAAATAAGGAAACCCTGAATTTAGGTGAGATTTCATTACAAACTCTACATACCCCAGGACATACCAGAGAATCGTGTTCTTTTGTATTAGAAGATAATATTTTTACAGGAGACACGTTATTTATACGAGGCACCGGACGCACGGATTTTCAAAATGGAAGTTCAAGCGATCAATATAATAGTTTATTTAACAATATATTGAAGTTACCAAGGCATTATCACGTATATCCTGCTCATGATTACAATGGAATGAATATTTCATCCATTGATGAAGAAATTCGTTTTAACCCCCGCCTGCAAGTAGCAAATGAACAAGAATATAAAAATATCATGGATCATCTTAATCTCCCTTATCCAAGATATATGGATGTCGCCATTCCTGCAAATTTAAAATGCGGAGTAATCGAGGAACCAAAAACATGAATGCAGATAATTACACCATACTAAAAGAATCAAAATTCTTTTCTGTACTGCCCCACTCTGTCCTTGAGTCACTGGCAAATCTCGCCTCATTAAAACGCTACAAAAAAGGCGATTTAATTATAAAAGAAGATACAAATCCAGGAGGTTGTTACATCATCGTATCAGGCAACGCGACAGTTTATAGCCTGAATAATCAGGCTGGAGTGAAATATGTGATATCAACAGTAGGAATACATAATATCATTGGTGAATTTTCAGCGATTAATCGTAAACACTCCTTATTTTCCGTAGAAGCAAATGACGATGTTGAGTGTTTGTTTTTAGACGTGGATACCTTTAGTCAACTATTAAAGCAACACCCTGCCGTATCTCAGGCATTATTACCCGTAGTAGTGGAACGCATACATGAATTAGTAGAGTTTTTCATGAAATAAATTCATATTATGATACACTCAACCGGCGTTAATTAATGTAATCTTAGGGAAGGGCAATGCAACTTCTTAGAAAATCATCCCTGCCGTTTGCCAGAGATAGTGTTGCGTTTTCCATATCGTTATTTAAAGATTTATTTAATTGTTTCTGCGTTAGAGAATATTTAATATTAAGTATATTATCGTGCATTTTATTCAACACCGATGTTAAATGCGCGAGCTGATCGTGATACTGATCAATAGAGCCAGCACCATCTCTTTCAAGGCAATTTTTGTAGGCGCACACTGTATTAAGCAATCTTAAATAAAATTCTGCATACAACTCATTGCCTTTATCTCCACCCATATAAGTTATGGTCATTCTATTGGCCAATTTTTCAATTTTTACTAAAGCCTGATTTTCATATAATTTATAACCAGTTCTATTACAAATTAATCTGGCTATTCTAGCCATTTCATTCGGCATTTTTATATTGGTATTTTCCAAGGCTTCGAACATACTTTTAAATAATACATCCAAAACATTAAAGAAGTTTAATTTTTTGACTTGATTGTTAATTGTATAATTAGCATTAGTAATGAACAAATTGGAATTAGCAATGGTCCGATTGGAATTATGATTGAATCTATCAGGCATAGTCATATGTGCATGAGTATACTCTAATGACACAGGCAGAACAGTGACAGAGCATTGAATAGATGAATTTAGTGTAATGCCTTCAATCATTTCTAAATCCATTAAAATGGAATTCATTAATACCACATAAGATGACCTATACCTGTCACCCGCTGCACGTTCATTACTTTGTTTATTTCCTAATATCCTAATATTGTAACAAGCAGTCTTTTCATAAGTCTTATTAAAAGATATATAGTTTGTTGTAACTTCAGGAGTTAATTCACACACTATGAAAAGCCCAGGCTTGTTTTTACTTGTAGCAAGACTTTCTTTACGTATACTTTGCCCTGCACATATTAACACTTGTATATCAACAGGTTTCTGGCCCTGCAATTCGCGCAGCAATGTTTTTTCTTCATGATCCAGACATATTTCAAGACCAATTCGTATCCCTTTAAAGAGTATCAAGCCTGTTGACTTACCTGCTTGCATATTGATGGCACGCATTTTGCAGTTATTGTCCTGAATATGGATATCACCAGTATTTGCCTTTTTATCGTAAAAATTTAAACTTTCACTTGAAACAATATACGATCTATTAACATATTGATCATGCCCATCTATTAAATATTGAATAGTACCAGCGATAATCAATACACGGTCATCCAATCTATTGCGTAAATTATTCAGCATATTTACAAGGCATGTATGCTCGACTGCTGTATACAAACCACGATTCGTCTCTTCTGCTGGTGTAAATATCATTTCCGGTGCAACCATCAAACATATGGCTTTCTCGTCACCCTGGGCTTTCTCATGAAAGTCCATTTGACTGGAAGAGATAAACTTGTCAAATTCAGTTATTTTATCCTGTATAGTCAAATACTTGAAACTATCCCATACGGGATTCCAGGTATAAGTATAAATTGTACGATTATCGGCTGATCTGGAGATCATATTGAAGCACTCTCGCTTTATGTTTGTAGTAGTTCTATGTTTGTATTATCTGAAGCGGACAATTATATCGTTGCAGTATTAAGCGGATGTTAACTTAAGAATTCCTTAATAATAATCAAATGCCTCACCACAATATTGATCAGTATTGATTCAAATCATAAAAAACATTTGCACTCGGATTTATTTTAATATAGTAAAGATATGATGACTCTTAAAAATAATGAATAAGAGGTGTGGATAATGCGAAGTAATACTTCACCGCTGTTTTTTCATACATACAATAATAACGATACGATTCTGAATAAAAAATTCAAGGATCAGCAATTTGACCTCACTGTCATTCTGGATCCAAATATATTTTTCATCACACACAATGGCATCTTCCTGATTCATCCTATTATAAAATCATGGCTTGATGCCGCCAAAAAAAATTCAAATATAAATCATCTCCATGTTTATTTGCTGTCACGCATGCCTGGACCACCTGAAATATATCTTGGAAGCAATCCTGAGCCATATCAATTTCAACTCGGGAATGCCTTTTTTGATTTGTTACATCCCGAGTCTTTTAAATATATTGATAACTTATGGAATGGGAAGCTTCAAATTGCCACACTATGCAAGAATGCCAATACAGGAATAGCAGAATTTACTGATGGTTATTACACTGACGGTAATGACATTATTGTTATCTCAGCAGACACAGAATTATGTGATTTTTTTTCTGACAAAAATATCGCTACCCGATGTATGGAAACACCTAATCTGCCGATCATGTCCAGGAAAATTAATGATTTTGATAATGATAAATTAGCAGTATATAGTGATTTTGATGGAACATTATTTAATGTTAACCATTATCTTGTATATAAACTAATTACATCGGATTCAGACCAGACAGTAAATAACCAGGAACCACCGACATTTTTGCAATTGGATACCATCAAATTGCTACAACAGTTACAAGAAAAGAATCATGCCTTACATTTGCTTACTCAACGCACTTATAAGCGCGATCAAACTCAATCTCCTGATAACAATGCCTTGGATATAATTCATAATATTAACAAGACATATAATCTTTCTATTCAAGCAAATGAAGAAAGTTATCTGAATAGCCATGAACAAATTCAAAAGAATGCTCAGAATA
>Ga0105239_10005385_pt1 | contig 15033 bp, 12 predicted proteins | sample KBSC44metaG_FD_92761 | JGI IMG/M metagenome (GOLD analysis project Ga0105239, IMG submission 92761) | Corn rhizosphere microbial communities from Kellogg Biological Station, Michigan, USA - KBS C4-4 metaG | ecosystem: Host-associated > Plants > Roots > Rhizosphere > Soil | place: Michigan, USA...
CAAAAGAATGCTCAGGGCAGTAACAGGATAGAGATCAATTCGCAGCTCAAGACAGGGCTCTACATGGTGCGGATAAATTCGAATGCAGGTAGCTTCACTAAGAAGCTCATCGTTAAATAAAAATTTCTCATCAGTTATTGGGAATGCTTCACAGAAAGCATTCCCAATTTTTTAAATCATTTCCCAATACAGAAAATGGAAGGAGTTGATTTTCAATAAAAATTTGTAATGAAGGTACAAGATAGTTAGAGCCTGAAATTTATTTTTTAAACAAGCCTTTTCTCCAGCTTTCGATTTCTAGATAAATATTTTCTTGCCACTGCTTAATGGAAGGACCAACTTCTAAACAAATTAGGCTACATTCTTTATCTAATCTTTCACTTGATTTAGGATGCAAAAATGCTCCTTCTTTTCTTTGTGATTTTTCGCCAGGATATACCAATGCCACTCTGTTTGCATGGTAATATTCATGATACACATACATCTGCCTCAAATCGTCAGGAGAAGGATTATAGCCATTAATATTTTTCCATTTAGTATCTAGCACTATGCAATCTTCTCCCCCTTCGTTTATTACTATGTCCGGCTTAATTTTTGAGCGGTAACCAACTTCAGGTTTCCAAAAGAACTTTGAGTTTTGAGCAGCAATAGAAGCGGTCGTATGCATGTTCTTGCGTAAACTAACATACACAAACTTTTCCCATAATTTATTCATATCAAACATTAACGCCAATACATTATTCTTTCCACGGGAAATATCAGGATGAAATTGCAGTAATAATAACCTAGCAATATCAATAGCTTTTTTGTAGGTTTGATTTTTTCTTGTGAATTGTAGCTTTTCAAATGTGGCTTCATTGACCTTAATGTCGGGCATTTCTGGGAAATTTAATAATAATGCCCCAATCCGACTATGCAAATTTACATTGCTATTTATCTGCTGAAGCAAACATATAGCCTTATAAAGAATAAAATGAAGGTTATGATTTGCATCATAGAAGGTATGCCTTACATAAAACCGCTCCCGGTGCGTCAGATTAAAACTAACATGTTTGGCGAATTGAATGCGGCCTTTTAAAACCGAGATATTTTCATCTTTTCCCCGATATTGTTTTATCAAACCATTGTGAAGCAGATGCTCCACTTCATTAATGAACATTTCAAAGTACAAATTTAATATTGTGTTTGGTTTGATCTTCAAAGAACTATCACTGGTGCTTTTAATATCAAATATGCCAACAGCCTTTAACATACCAATTAATATATCTCTCCATTTTGATTTACTAGCCGTTGCTTTGTCAGCTTTAGGTAGTACTTCAATAAGCGTATTTCCTACTTGTATAACACCAACAAATTCATTAAATTGAATACCATTATTACATAAACTGTAAAATGGTATACCATTCCCATAATACTTTTGCAGTTCTATAAGCTGAGCCTCAGTTATCCGGTTGTCACCTTTATTGAACCGTAGTATTTCGTGCTCAAATACAGTGATATGTTGCTTTATATTAGTCAATATCCTGATTCATTAATCTTTTGATAGCTTTACTAAAATTCATCTCGATTCTTCGATTATCACTATTCAACAGAATATGTCCATGATCTGGATTACGATAGTCTATAATCTCATAAATTGGTCTTTCTTCAAAATCAGCAGCGCTTTCATGGTTAAAGTAAGCAAAAGCGCCCTCATCAACATCCCAGTTTTTAAGCTTCACGAAACCATCACCTAGTACCAAGCCCATTTTACCATAGTCACCAAAAAAATATTCTTGCAATAATGGAATGATATTCTTGTAAAAGGATGCAAGAAGCTTTCGCTCAATTTCTTTCTCGCCGTTTAAAATAAAATATGAATGCCCAATTTTATGATCCTTATCAAGTAATTTTTCAATCCTGATATTGATTGTTTTTAAAAGGTTATTTGTTTTAACTCCGGCAAATTCATAAGCCAGTTCCTGTAAATCATATCTGGACGGTATTTCTTCAAATGAAAACCTCCTTCGCAAGGCTACATCTAAGGCCTCAACGCTCCTATCAGAAGTATTCATAGTACCAATAATATAAACATTAGGGGGAACACCAAAAGTTTCTTTACTATATGGAAGAATTACTTCTAAGGTTTCACTTTTCCCTAAACGTTTATCCTCTTCAATTAATGTGATCAATTCACCAAAGATTTGAGATACATTTCCACGATTGATTTCATCAATAATAAGAATGTAGTTTTTATTTTTGGCTTTTACTTCTGAGTACCCAAAATCTGACTTCAGGTATTCAACAATGCTCTTAAAATAACCATCCCATCCACGAACTTTTTCCTCGCCATTAATTTGCTTTTGAATATTCTCTTTTGTTAAACTGCCCTGCTTTTCTTTTTTTGAGCCAGTATAGAGTGTAAGGTTATCATTTGAATTTAATGAAATAGCAAACTCTTTTCCTGTCGGCGTTTTTAAATTGAGCAAATCAACCTCTATTAAGTGCTTTTTAAGCGCTTCGTATGCTCTGTCAAAGCCAATTTGATTTGGCGTTAAAGCCGCCTGACAAATATTTTTAAAGATCCCATTTTTGATTGTATAAACAACCTGATTTTCAAATGTTTCAGGCTTTATGCCTTCGATAAAATCTTCATAACTCATACTCTGGTGAAACGTGGTAAATACTATTTGCCCTTCTTTTCTCTTTAGCTCAAAAAGATCTTTTATCTCCTGTCTCGTTTTTCCCTCAATCCTTTCTCCAATTAGTTCCAGTGCTTTATTGATTGTTTGATAAGTTTTCCCTGTACCGGGTGGCCCGAATAAAATCTGGTTTAAAGGTGAATGCAATTCCTTATAATCCTCTGTAGGGTTTTTATCATCCTCTGCAATAATTATTCGCGGCTCTTCTTTCACAGGCGATAGGTTATCTTGCCTAGGCATATCATAGCCATTATAAAATTTAAACTCACTTACAGAAATTGGTCTTATTTTCTTTAAATCTTCAATTAGAAAAACGATTCTGGCTTTTTTGTTGTCATCGCTGTATTCATCAAAGTCTCGATAATAATATAAAATATCTTTGAATTTATCATGCCATTTTTTTTCATCTAATTGCGCTTGATCTTCTACAAAATCAATAACTGTTGCTTTATAATTCACATTACCACCTGTGCAATAATAAAGATTAAAGCTGTTACCTTCCTGGATAATAGCTCTAAGAAATTTTAAAGTCTCATTAGTACCACTCGGCCTTTTACTATTCCATATTATTCCGGCATCGCAATTTGCAAGTTCTTCAATATGCTCATCATGCCAACCAGTATTATCAGATGCCATTAAGGCAACAACCTCTTCCTTCCATTCGCTCGAAATAGAATAAATAATTCTTGAAAGCAAATGAGTATAATTATTGGGATTCTTAGTTCCTAAACTGTAACTAGCGAAGTAAGACTCTAGATCTTTGACAAAAGTTGAAGAGTCGAAGTCCTTTTGCATTAAATTTTCAACTACCAATTTTCTATGACCTTCACTTAATATCGTAGCATTATTAGCCGGATCTAGTAAATAATTGAAAGCATTTTTAGTTGAGCCATTTCCTAAATCCGAACGGTTTAATTTAAAAAGTATTAAATGCTTAACCCAACTATTCATTCTTACGAAAGCCATCCCAAGACATCGTTTATCCTCATATTCATTATACTGATTTTTGTCTTTGGCTTTAGTATCACAATATGCAATTATTTCAAAAAGTAGATCAAGTATTTGATTAAGTTCATTGTCATGTTTTGCTTCTTCCTGAATTCCGCCATAATCATTTGCTAATTGTAGCAGTTTATTTTCCATTTCACTTGCCAACTCCATATCTAGCCACCTGCGGAGTGTATTTGCTCCTTTTTGAAAATAAAAATCCTTGTCAAGTATAATTGATTTAATATCATCCTTAGATACAATATAATTAAGTGTCTCCTGGTTCATGCTTTTTATGAATTTTCAATTAAACTTTTAATTATTGATTGATTTTCCTCAAGAAAGAGATGAAACATTACTTCCGTAAATAGTAATATACTTTTTGCAATCAAGTAAAAAACCGTTAGATACCTTTTAAACTCAAAGTAGTGCCTACCTCCCAATTCAGACTGGATGTTTGATAACATTATGGTCAAAAGAATCAAAATTCCCAGAAAGAATAACAACAGATTCGGCTTCAGATGCATATACCCCATTCAGTTCCCTAAACTGTCTCCTTGAATCCATTAAAATAATAACATTATAGACTTTCTAAAAAATCATCTGCCATCACTTTTGCTTGCTCTAAAACCATTTTTACAGCTTGATCTTGCTTTTCTGGAGGATAGCCATATTTTTTCAAAATGCGCTTTATCAATACTCGCATTTTTGCTTGTACACTTTCTTTTTTATCCCAATCGATCGTTACAGATTTCCTAACGCTTATTACTAATTCTCTTGCTATCGTCTTTAGAATCTCGTCTCCTAAAATCTGAACGGCACTGTCGCTTACTTCCAATGCATCATAAAACGCTAACTCTCTAAAGTCAAGGTTTAGATTTTCTCCCCGCTTGTCGGCTTCTTTGATTTCTTTGGCAAGTCTGATAAGTTCTTCAATGATTTCTGCGGCTGTCAATGCGTTGTTTTGGTATCGTTTGATAGCCTCTGCTAACATTTCTGAAAACTTTTTGCTCTGAACGATATTCCTAGCCGAACGCTGTTTAATTTCATCATTCAGCAATCTTCTTATAAGTTCTAAGGCCAAATTCTTTCTCGGCATATTTTTCAATTCTGCCATAAACTCGTCTGAAAGAATATTTAAGCCTGATATTTCAGGGTTTTGCAAACCTGCTGCCTGAAAAATGTCAATGACTTCTGTTGAAATCAAAGCATCTGAAATAATTTGTCTGATTGCAGTTTCTACTTCTTCATCAGTCCGTTTTTTCTTGCTTTCTCTCAGCTTCGTAATTCTTGCTTTGATAGCTTGGAAAAAACTCAAATCGTCTCTTATTGCAATGGCCTTGGGGTGTGGAACAGAAATAGCAAATGCTTTTGAAAGATTGGAAACATTTGTGCTGAATCGCTCTTGTCCATTGTACAATCCTAAAATGAAGTCGGTAGCATCTAGCAGGAAAGTGAGCTTTTCTCTTGGCTGTAAATCAAAAAATCGTTTGTAGTCGAACCCATGGAAAAAGTTCACCACAATTTCATATAGTTCTTCCATTTTGGCAACTGCTTCTTCCTGGTCAAACTCAATCTTGCCCTTACCGCCGCTTGAAGTATATATGCTCAATGCTTTTTTAAGATCTTGGGCTATTCCCAAATAATCTACAATCAAACCTCCTTCTTTATCTTTAAAAACACGGTTTACACGTGCAATAGCCTGCATCAGGTTGTGGCCTGTCATTGGCTTGTCCACATACAAAGTATGCAAACAGGGTGCATCAAAACCTGTAAGCCACATATCTCTAACAATCGCCAATTTCAATTCATCTTTCGGGTCTTTCAAACGATCGCCAATGGATTTTCGTCTTGATTTGTTACGAATATGCTCCTGCCAATCTAATGGGTCAGATGATGATCCTGTCATAATTACTTTGATACCACCTTTCTCATCATCACCGCTATACCATTCAGGACGAATTTTTATGATCTCATTGTGCAATAACACACAAATTCTACGGCTCATACACACTATCATTCCTTTGCCGTCAAAAGCTTCGCTGCGTTGCTCAAAGTGTTCTACAAGGTCTGCGGCTACTTGCCTTAGTCGCTTATCGCTGCCAACAATAGCTTCCTGTTGTGTCCATTTGGCAAATCGTTGTTGGCGTTCGGTGAGTTCATCTTCTTCCGTTACTTCTTCAATGCGTTGGTCAATAATTTCCTGCTCTGCGGGGTCAAGTTCAATTTTGGCTAAACGACTTTCGTAGAAAATGCGAACGGTTGCGCCATCTTCAACGGCTTGTTGTATATCATATATATCCACATACTCGCCAAAAATGGCTTGTGTGTTCCTGTCTTCCTTTTCAATGGGAGTACCTGTGAAACCAATGAACGAAGCATTAGGGAGAGCATCACGCATATGCCGTGCATAGCCGTCTATGAAGTCGTATTGGCTTCTATGGGCTTCATCTGCTATTACAACAATGTTTCTGCGGTCGGACAGCTTAGGGTAAGCAGCTCCTTTTTCTTCGGGCATAAATTTTTGAATGGTCGTGAACACCACACCGCCCGAGGCTACCGAAAGCAAACTTTGCAAATGGTTTCTACTTTCAGCTTGAACAGGAGTTTGCCTGATGAGTTGTTGGCAGTTACTAAATGTCTCAAATAGCTGTTGGTCAAGATCGTTGCGATCAGTGAGTATCACAATGGTCGGGTTATTGAGTTGTGGTGTCACTACCATCTTACCCGCATAAAAAACCATACTCAAGCTTTTGCCGCTTCCTTGAGTGTGCCAAACCACACCTGCCCGTTTATCTCCTGAAATGGCTGCTGCTCTAATGGTAGAACGAATAGCTTTGTTTACAGCATAGTATTGATGATATGCCGCTATTTTCTTCAAGGTCTTGTCTTTCGTTTTTTCAAAGACTATGAAATAGCGGATCAGATCAATAAGCGTTTTCTTGTGTAGCATTCCACTTAGCACCACATCCATTTCCACATTGGCGTTCGCTGTACTGAAAATAGTGGTTTGGTATTTTTCTGCAGGTTCCTCCACCATGTTTTCAACGGGTGATTCAGGAACTTTCCAGCCGCTAAAGCGGCTGTAATCACTAGTGATAGTACCTGCTTTAGCAAACCAACCATCGGTGACAATTATAAAACTGTTGTAATTGAAAAGTGTTGGAATAGCTTGTTTATAGGTTTGCAATTGATTGTAAGCTGATTTTATATCAGCTTTCTCATCGGTAGCATTTTTGATTTCGATGACTACCAAAGGTAATCCATTGACAAATACAATAATATCAGGTCGTTTATTGTTGTGATTTTCAATAATGGTAAATTGATTGACCGCCGTAAAATCGTTGTTTTGGGGATGCTGAAAATCAATCAACCAAACTTTGAAGGTTTTTATTTCGCTGCCATCTCTGCCTTTTACGTCAACACCTTCGGTAATGAGTTTATGGAATGCTTCGTTATTGGCTAATAAATTGGTAAAGGGTATTCTTGAAATGGTACGCAGGGCCTCTTCTCGAATTTCGGCAGGAATTTCAGGATTGACCTTATCAATAGCAGCTTGCAAGCGGTTGGTTAATACAACTTCATTGTATTGCCGCTCAATGCTTGCACCATTGAGTATCTCATAACCTTGGACTTGCAAGGTCTGCAAAGCAATTTGTTCAATATGTTCCTCTGTTAGCATGTTTACCATTATACTTACTCTTATACAATTAATGCTCTTAGTTCCTCTGTTCTGTCCTGAAAAATTTGTCTATCAAACTCAACTGATTCTGAACGGCTGACTATTTCATATTCAAATTGAGCGTTAGGTGCCTTTCGTTTGAAGTAGCACAAGTTTGTTGTGTTACCATTCGCCTCAGAACGAAAGTGAAGAAATGGCGTAATGCTAAACATTTCACTTTGATACTTCACTAAGATGTTTTGAGAATTGAGTTGATTACCAAGTTGACCAAGCTGATCGGCGGAAACAGTAATATTTTTAATATTCCTTGCTAATCCATGACCATTAAAAATTTCACAGCGAAGATTTGTGACTGCATCTGCAACTTGAATGAATCGCATAATATCTAGAAATTCTAATTGTCGTAAATCTTTCAGTACATCCAAAACATCGGGAAATAATGCTGCATATGAAGTCGCCGCTTGCTCTTCCGAAATTGCCGCTACATGCATGAATTCATTCCTTTCCTGGTTTAGATTTCGGATTTTTTGAATTGTTGGTATCGTGATAACAGTAGGACAAAGCAAACCGCAATTGTTTGCTTGATTGTAAATAAGTATTCTTTCTATTATAAGAAGTTTCTGAGCCAATCTGTCGCTAAAGTAATCGTTGAAAGAGAGGTCTAACTTACCTTGACCATTGGGTTGGGCTATATTCCTCAACGGCACTCCCTTGCTTCTTGCTTCACCAACTATTAAAGCATAAATGGTAAATATTATAGCTTCCCAAGTTGACCGGAGCAACTGCAACCTGTGGTTGTTATTATTGTAAGCATTTTCTGATTGATGGAAATAAAATGCTATCGGTAAAGGATATTCGTAATAGATTGTCTCCTTTAATTTATCAGTTTGCTGATTTCGAAAGTCTGTTAGCGCGATTCTATATGTCTCCCTTTGAAGATGGAATAAAATCTCACTAGGCCTGAAAGGATCTCCTAAAATACTTATAGGATCCTGGGTTTCATCAAAATCTAAATTGAAATCTTCGTGTTCTTCATATCTCAAATCTACTGTCTCCATAAAACTATTGAGTGATTGAAGAGTTTACGATAATTTCTCCTGACATTAGTTTTGGCAATAAGTTATCTCTTAATGCCTTTAAGCTCTCATTTTCTTCAATGTTGTCCTTAATTTTTTGGAACAATGGGAAAACTATTCTATGATATTCCTGTACCAGTTCAGATGGCGGTGTTACGAGCCTGTACTGAAGTAAAGTTTGCTGACTAATATAAGGTTGAGCAGAACCAACGGACCGTCCCACAATATCATCTTTTGATTGTCTTAAAAAATGATATATAAATGTGAATGGGTAATTTCCATTAGGTAGAAATACACATGCATTTTGGTTGCAAGCGAATTCATGTGCGGTTATCCCAACTTCGCCTATTGTCGCCCCTGCAATTGCAATCAAGACGGAATGCTTGGGTAATAATTTCGCAGAAGAGTTTTTTAAAGCATCTGGGGTAATTTTTTCTTCCGTATCAATAATAAAAGAGTTATTGAGTTCCTTAGACTTTACCCAACCAATACTGCCGTTTTCATAATATTCTGGCTTACTTCTGCTCGGTGTACCGCCTGATGTTGTTTTGTAAATATCTCCCAATGCCCCAACTTCCCAACCGGCAGGAATTTCCCCAAACTCGCTTTGCTTTAAGTTGCCGCCAGCATTTGGATAATTGAAATTGATAAACCACTCTTTAAAAAGTGTTCGGGCAATTTCTTCAAGGTTTTGGTTAGTGGCATAGTTGTTTTCTATTTTATCATCAAGAGAGGAAAGGATTGATACAATTTTTTCCTTCATCTGATTAGTTGGAGGGACTAATATCGGAAGTGACCTCAATACACTTAATGATAAATATGGTTGTGATGTCCCACTTCTTAAAGATTTTAATGTGTTTACACCTTCAGTAGAATTTAGGTAATAATAGAGCCATTTCGCATCAGCTTCGTTTTTTGTTTTAAAAATCCCGACATTCTTTACGGCATAGTCGATTATTTCGTTTTTTTCAACAAAGCAATAACCGCAGTATTCGCCAATCATACTAATTAATACATTCCATTGGCTTACCTTGCTACGTTCGTTTATTTTATTGTAATCATCTTCGCTAATTAGATATGCATTTTCAAAATCTATTGACCAGCCTTTTATATGCTTTGATGTTATTAACGGTTTCCCAATGGATTGCCGTTTTGGACTATCATGGGTTCCATCTGTTACACCACCACAAAATGTAGTCGCATCAATGTACTTCCACTCTTTAAAACTCATATCCAATTTGCTTTAAGTTTTCACGAATGGTATTTTCCAAGATATTGTCCTTGGCAAATTGCTCGGCAAGTTTGGCGGTAAGGCTTTGCATTTTTTTATCAAAGGGCATATCGTCTGTCTGCTCATCTTCGGTACCTACATACCTTCCGGGCATCAGCACATAATTGTTTTGGCGTACTTCTTCTAAAGTGGAAGATTTGCAAAAGCCGGCAATGTCTGAATAGCCGCCATTTACATTTCTCCATTTGTGGTAGGTGCTGCTTACTAGGTCAATGTCGGCTTGCTCCAAAACACGGTTTCGTCTGTTTATCATCTTGCCCATTTTTCGGGCATCAATAAACAAGATTTCGTTTTCACGATTACGGAATTTGCCGTTAGATTTGTTCTTTGCCAAAAACCACAAGGAAGCGGCAATGGTGGTATTGTAAAACAAGTTGGCTGGTAGCGTAACCATACAGTCCACCAATCTGGTTTCAATCATATTTTTTCTAATTTCGCCTTCGCTACCTGTGTTGCTGTTCATACTCCCGTTTGCCAATACAATGCCTGCCGTACCTGTGGTATTTAGTTTATGTATGAAGTGTTGGAGCCATGCATAGTTGGCATTGCCCACGGGCGGTACGCCATATTTCCAGCGCACATCATCACGCAGTTGCTCGCCTTTCCAATCACTGATATTAAAAGGGGGGTTAGCAATGATGTAATCTGCTTTGAGGTCAGGATGTAGGTCGTTTGTAAAAGTGTCGCCAAATTGTATGTTGGCATCAATGCCCCGAATGGCAAGGTTCATTTTTGCCAATTTTACCGTTGTAGGGTTGCTTTCTTGTCCGTAAATACTTAGGTCGCCAATTTTTCCTTGGTGGCTTTCAATAAATTTTTCACTCTGAACAAACATTCCACCGCTCCCGCAACATCCATCATAAATTCTGCCTTTATAAGGTTCAAGCATTTCTACTAAAAGAGTAACAATACTTTTGGGTGTATAGAATTGTCCACCGTTTTTGCCTTCGGCATCTGCAAACATCCCCAAAAAGTATTCATATACCTGCCCGAGGATGTCTTTACCTTCGTAGCCACCACCAAACCCAATTTTACTAATCAGGTCAATGAGTTCACCCAAGCGTTGTTTGTCAAGGTCCGGGTCAGCATAGTTCTTAGGCAAAACACCCTTTAGGCTATCGTTGATTTTTTCAATGCTGTCCATTGCCTGGTCTATCAGGATGCCGATTTCAGGCTGTTTCGCATTGTCTCTTAAAAAAGTCCAACGAGCTTTTTCAGGCACATAAAAGACATTTTCAGCTAAATACTCGTCAGGGTCTTCTGGGTTTGCACCCTCATACTCGCCTTCTCCTTCTTGAAGTTTTTGATGCAGTTCGGTAAAAGCGTCTGAAATGTATTTCAGGAAAACGAGTCCTAAAACCACATGTTTGTACTCAGCCGCATCCATATTGCTTCGCAGTTTGTCAGCCGCTTGCCAAAGTGTTTTTTCTACTTCTCTAATATCTGTCATTATTTAAAATTGTATCGGAAACTATAAGTGAACAAGGGACATAATTGTTAAGTAAGAGATCTATGTTTTGATTTTTTTCTTCAAATGCCCACAGATATGTTCTAGCACTTCACAGGGATTAACATCTATAGCCATAGCAATTAAATACAATTCTTCGGCTTGCAATCTAGTACTTGGATTTAATGAAAGTTCACTAATCCTGGCTTTGCTCAAACCCGTTTTACGAGCCACCTCAGATTTGTTTACAGATTTTTGCGCTAAGTATAGGCCCAGCTTTGTCATTGAATGTCAAGATTTTCTAAACAGCTTAATAGTTGTAAAATACTTTTTTTTAGAAACCCTATATAAACAGTTTTGAAGATTAGTCGAGATACAGTACATTTGTTTAGACTTTCTATACGTTTTATAATATTTCCTAAAATTTCGTTTATGAAAGTTAACCCCCGACCGACCCGGTCTTGCTCAATAAGGATATGACAGGTAGATTCGCGCTCTTTGCAAATAATACATTTGTTATGGAAAAATCACCCGGGGCGCGTCGCGTACAACGGTCGGAATCAGCCATACGAGCGATTCTCCAGGAGCAACAGGCCAGGAATATGCCGATTAAGGAGCTGTGTGGGATCTATGAGATCCACGAGGCGACTTTCTACAATTGGCGAAAGCGGTATGGGGCAGTACCGGACAAAGCCGGTAGCGGATTTATTGAGATGGAGATAGGTCAGCGGAGTAGTGACCCTTCCCTGTTTGCAGAGGTGGAGCTGCGGGGGAAGTTGGTGATACGTCTTTTCCATCCGGTGGAACCATCCTATTTTAAAGCGCTGCTGTGATATGATCCATCTATCCGACAAATGCCGATACCTGTTCTATACCGGGGACACGGACATGAGGAAGGGTTTTCAAGGGCTGGCCAGTATTGTGAGGCAGGAGATGCAATGCGATGTGTTGAGCGGTGATATCTTTGTTTTCCTGAGCAAGCGCCGCAACCGGATCAAGTTGCTACGTTTTGAAGGTGATGGCTATGCTATTTTTTACAAACGGCTGGAGAAAGGGACTTTTGAAATGCCGAAATACGATAGCCTGCATCACACTATGCTGGTCACCGATAGTGAGTTGCTGTTTGTGTTGAAAGGCGTTGCGCTGAAGAAGGTAACGTACCGTCCTCGTTATACACATTTTCCTGCCCACTGTTGATAAGTAAGGGCTATTTACACTAGTTTTCTTTGTGCTGTCCGGTGTCTTTAGATACCGGATGGACATCATTACGAACATAGATTACAAGGCCCTTTATGAAGAGGAGAAAAGGGAAAATGAAACCCTCCGTATGGAGGTCATGAAAATGCAACTGTATGTTCGTAAGCTCTCTCAGATCGTCTTCGGTTCAAAAAGCGAAAGATTTATTCCCCATCCGGCTCAGCTCTCCCTTGATATTAGTGCAGCAACCGCAGCGCCGTCCTGTGCAGTAATGGATGCCCAAAAGGTGGCTTATACCCGGACGGCTGGTAAGCCTAAGAAACAACGGGTATTATCGGAGCTTAATGCTTACTTGGATGCCCTTCCACAAGTGTACGAAACCCTTGAGCCGGCTGTTGTGCCTCCCGGAGCGGTCAAGATCGGGGAAGACAGAATGCGGACGCTGGAAGTAGACCCGGGAAAGCTCTTTGTAAGAGTAACCATCATGCCGCGTTATAAGCTCCCGGCTGAAGATGACACGATCACCACAATTATAGCCGCACCGGCGCCTGAACGGCCTTTGCCCCGTGGTATGGTAGGCGCCAGCGTGCTGGCTCAGATACTGGTAGATAAGTTCTGCGATCATTTACCCATCTTCCGCCAGGTCAAAAGGTTCGAACGCAATGGCGTAGTGCTTCCTTACAATACCATCCTGGACTGGGCCGGTAAAACCATCGATCTGATGGAGGTGCTTTATGGAGCGCTAAAAAAAGAGATACTCGCGACGCAGTACATCCATGTAGATGAAACAGGCCTGAAAGTGCTTTGCAGCAAAGAGAACAGGAAAAACAGGAACATTCATGACGGGTATCTGTGGTGCTATCATAACTCCATCAAAGGGTTGGTCTTCTTCGATTATCAGCATGGCCGTGGCGAAAAATGTACGGAGGGCATACTGCGTTTGTTCCAGGGGATCATCCAAACCGATGGCTGGCAGGTATATGAAAAGGTGGCCGCCAAACAAAAAGATATTACCCAGATATGCTGTCTGGCACATGCCAGGAGAAAGTTCCAGGAAGCCAGGGAGTATGATCACGCGCTAGCGGACTATGCACTCACGCAGTTCCAAGCCATCTACGAGATCGAGCAACATTGCAGGGATCAGGGATTGTCTTTTAAGGAAATTACCAGGATCAGGCAGGAAAAAACAGTTCCGATCCTGCAAGCGCTTTACGCCTGGATGATGAAACAATATAAAACCTTGTTGCCATCGGCCCCACTGACCATTGCGATCAACTACTCCCTTGAACGTTGGGATCGCCTTTGTGCTTTTGCCGGAAATGGCATGCTAAGTCCGGATAATAATGCCGTGGAAAGAAGCATCCGCCCAGTGGCTCTGGGCAGAAAGAATTTTTTGTTCGCCGGTAGTCAAAAAGGCGCCCATCACATCGCCATGATCTATAGCCTGCTGGGCACCTGCAAGCTACATCATATCAATCCTTACCACTGGCTGAAGGACGTTATCGGAAGGATCAATGCGCATCCTGTTAATCGTATTACTGAACTATTGCCACACAACTGGCAACCGGCCTCTCTATAGATACATTTTAATCATCTACGCGGACGCTACTGCGGTGGGGTTCTCTGAGTCAGCAGCACTCATTTTTGCTCTGGCTGCCTCTTCCTTCTTCCGCGCTCTTTGCCGAAGCGCCTTAATACCAGAAAGATCCTTACGCGCAAGCTCTTCATCGCTGAGCATGGCTATAAACTCATCGATATCCAAATGATAAAAGGCGCACAGTCGTACGGCCATTAAAAAACTAAGGTCTCTTTGGTCACGTTCTATCTTCAGGTAGGTGGATGATGTAGTGTTCAATGCCCTGCAAAGATCAGCACTGCCTGGTCGGTAAACCTCCCTTAATCTGGCTAATAACCCTCCTACAGTACGTTTAGGTTCGCTATCCGATAAATACATCGCGGCTGGAAATTATATAGCTAAAGATCGGACTTTTTATATAAACAAGACGAGGCGCGTCGGGAGCTTACAATATTAACCCAAGGAGAACTTCTATTGACGCCACCAATTTTCCAAACCCCATTGGAGAAATATCTCCATACCCTAAAGAGGTAAAAGTTATTACACTAAAATATAGTGAGTCCCCAAAAGATATGTTTGCTTTACTTGTGCCATTTCCATAAGGATTGAATAAGTAGAAATATATTCCACAAAGAATAATTATGCCCACACATATGTATACAAATTTGGCGAAAGGCAATTGGTCAATAAATTTTCCGAAGGATGTGGAAAATTGAAAATTTCTACGCCAGCTTGGGCTTTCTCTTTTTGAGATTTTTGCCATGAATTAAAGAATATTTTATGCCTATTACTCCTAAGGGGAAGGGGTGCTATCTTCTTGTTGCGTAACCCCATGGTCACTAATTCCCAAACTAACAACCAGATTCGCACCACAAAAAGCAGAACTAAAGGCAAATAAAAGGCTAAAATCAACAAATAGGCAGAGTATAACTGCCTGAATTCCCGTATAAAACACGCAAGCAGCGCAGAAGCACTACTTCCCAATACAAAACTTACTAAATATATAATCCAACCGATCCTCAGACGTAATCTCCCCCGTAATTTCCCCCAGATAATGCAAGCAATGTCGGATATCTAACGCCAGCAGATCCCCCGG
>Ga0105239_10005386_pt1 | contig 15032 bp, 17 predicted proteins | sample KBSC44metaG_FD_92761 | JGI IMG/M metagenome (GOLD analysis project Ga0105239, IMG submission 92761) | Corn rhizosphere microbial communities from Kellogg Biological Station, Michigan, USA - KBS C4-4 metaG | ecosystem: Host-associated > Plants > Roots > Rhizosphere > Soil | place: Michigan, USA...
AATGAAAACCTGGCGCCCCATATCTCAACCTGTAACCTCGATTTGTCTTTGCGCTGATGGGTAAATATCCCTGGGTATACAGTGCCTGTACTTGAGGCCAGGCCTTTTTGGGCGGCTAATAGTTGGGGGATCTCTTCCTCAGGGCGCAGGTCCATCACTGTTAATTTCAGAAACTCGTCGCGGGTATAACCATAACGCTTTAGTGCAACCTCATTAACATCCAATATCTTTAGCGTCTCCAAATCATACACCCACTTAGGCAAAGGGCTCGATGTAAAAAGTATCTGGTATATTTCTTCGGAGTTTTTTAGTTCGTCTTTTGCTTTTATTTTAGCCACCAGGTCGGTGGTTTCATTACATATTACCAGTACGCCCGCAGGCTCGCCCGATTCGCCGTTTACCGGACTGTAGCTAAAAGTCCAGTACACATCTTCCATTTTGCCATTCCGAAAAATGGGAATCAGCTGATCGACACTCCAGGTAGCCTCGCCGCCATTCATTACCTGGTCTATCAGGGGTTTAATAACCGACCACACCTCGGGCCAGCAGTCCTCCCCTCTTTGCCCCAAAGCTGTAGGATGCCGGCCGTCCTTGCCCAAACTGGGTCTGAAAGCATCGTTATAAAACTGGATAAGGTCGGGGCCCCACCATAAAAACATCGGAAATTTGGAGTGAAGAATGATCCCCAGCGTGGTGAGCAAACTTTGCGGCCAATCGTCGGGGTTACCTAAAACAGTATCCTCCCAATTGAAGGTGCGTGTTAGCTCCCCCATCTCGCCGCCGTCTTTTATATAACGATGAAGTGATTGATATCCGATGTCGGTTTTTTGCATTTAACAGGCGGTTTAAGCTGGTAAAGAAAACAACACCTAATTTAAACATAATATCCGGCTTTAATGTTTTATGTAATTCCTATAGGTTTTAAAAGGCAATCAGTCCTTTTCCTCCACATATTTTTTAAACCCGTGAAGCACGGCCTGGCAAAATTGTTGCTGCATGGCAGCGGGCTGGTTATCATCAGCCTCAAAAATCTCGACCAGCTTAACCGGGTTGCCTGCAGTAAAATGGATAGTGCTCTTGCGGCCATCGTTAAGCGTGTAGGCAATAAGCCGGTTAGTTATCACCTCATCGTAGATGCCTGTAAAATCGAAGTTCAGGCTACCGTCCTTTAGTGCCATAGCAAACAGGAATTGCCCGCCGGGCCGCAGGTCGTTTTCGGCATGGGGCGTGTGCCAGTTGGCATCGGGGGTATTCCATTGTATAATGTCTTCGGGGTTGGTCCATAATGCCCAAACTTTTTCAATTGGGGCATTTATCTCGGTTTCGGCGCTCAGGGTAGTTTTTTCGGTGTTGCTCATAATAATTTGTTAGCAGCACAAACATAGGGGTTGGTGGTATTAATGGGGAAGTGCGGCAATGACAATATGAGGGGGTGTTTGTGCCATGTTAACAATTGAAAAAAAATATTACTTTTAGAGCACCAACCCAACCTTTGCAAAATGGATGAGAATGATTTAGCTGCCCAGCCGCCCGTTATTGGTTTTAAGAAATTTAAACGCCGCCGCGCCATGCTGCCCTGGTGGGTAATCGGTTTTATATGGATTTTCCTGGTATTTGCAGCTCTAATACCCGTGGCCATAGTTTTCGGCGCACTAAGAATAACCTTTGCCGTTTCGCTGCTTGGCCTATCGGCTTCCGACCCATTTTCAATTACCGGGATATTTGTAATACTATTGTTTGCTTACAAAGGATTGGTTGCCTTTGGTTTATGGACCGAAAAAACCTGGGCCATTGATTTAGCAAAAATTGACGCTGCAATAAGTACAGTGATTTGCATGGGAGTAATGGCTTACACCCTTTTGGGAGCCGACCATGGTTTTAGCTTGAGGCTGGAATTGATAGCTACTATCCCCTACTACATTAAGATGAACCAGGTAGAATACGACTGGAAAAACTTTGACAACATCGAGGTAGAGCCTTTTCCGATGGAGCAGGTATAACCGACTATTTCAAGCCATATCAATACAAAGATAATCCCATGCTATCGCACGCGCGCCGCGAGTGCTTAAACAGCTATACCTCATCCAACAATACCCATACTCCATTTATTTTCAATTACTTATAAATAATAAAAAAATACTTTTATAAATTTATACAGCCGTAACAACCATCTGCCTTCCGTACGATCTTAAAATTAGTTTATAAACCTAAATTATATTATTATGATCTGTTTCCAAACATTAGCAGCCGTCACACTTCCCCCCGTTTTAGGCCCTGTAAGCATTGTAGTGGGCGTTATTATTATTGGCGGTATTATAGTGGGGATAATTTACTATAATAGTAAAGCAAAAGAAACCCTGGACCTAACTGCGGCCGACCATTGCCATGTTAAAATGACCCCGGTTAGCGGCGTTCAGTACAATACGGTTGACTGCGAAGGCATCTGCAAAACTACCACGTGCATGCTATATTCCCGGCCGAAGGGGAGTGAGGCCCGGTGGGTAAGAACAACCCCCGGCCACCAGGAAGATACCACCCGCGAATACCGCTGCTTTTGCCACGATCCTAACCGCAAAGAAGGGGATTTTTAATTAGCGGTTTGATTTATTTTGAAATGTTATTATTGCACACCGGGATGTGTGTGTTTAAATAACTATGTCTAATTCTACAACCAACCGGCATATTTAACCGGAGCTTAAACGGCTGCTTTTCACCATTCAGAAATTTTATCTTCTTTTCCTCAATTATACGACGCAACTATTTCTTCCCATTTGCTCTTTTTCAGAAACTCTTTTGCGTTGGTAAAACGTAACATGTCGTAAATGGCCTGCTGTTTGTCAGCGGCGTTCATGTAATAGGCACGGCATACCTGATAGCCTATCCAGTATCCCTGGTCAGCCGGGTTATCAGGTGTTTCCTGGCCTGAGTTTGCTATCCAGTTGCTGTAACGGTTAAAATCCATGTCTTTCAGAAATGCCGTCCATATTCTTTTTTCTTTGCCTTTGGCCCAGGTGTGCAGGCGTTGGTTAATGTTCCTGCCACTGATCATTTCACCCAGGAAATCGGCCATGCCCTCAATCAGCACAGGCATCAACGTGGTGGTGTCGTCCGATTTCAAAAGCTTGTCCTGTTGAAAATGGATCAGCTCATGCGAAATAATTCCGGGCAGGTTTTGCAGCGGATTAAAATTATTTTTCTCCCATAAACTAAGTTCGCTTACCGGAATATCATCCGTCTTACAAACCTGGTTAATACCGATCAGCAAGCCTGCATCTGACACCGTTCCGGCGCTGGTATAAGCACCCATTACAAAATAAACATCAGGGAATAATGCCTGCGGATAAATTGTCTTTAACTTTTCAAAACAAGTGTATATGGCCGGCTTCAGGCTATCCGCTTTGAGGGTGTTCTTCCGTATGGCGCGGTAAAATAGCTTATGCTGATTATGATGTTGCACAAACGCATGTATGCTGCGCACTTTTAGTCCCATATAATCCTCCATCCCGCGCGAGGCCTTGTCAAAATAATATTTTTTATAGATGGCTTCCCGGTCTGCGGTGTCCTTTTGCGCCTGGTCGTAAGCTTGCCAAAACCGGTGAAGATCTTCCGTTACCAGGGAGGCCTGGCGCGGCTCATTATTTAAAACCTTTTTTTCTTCTTTTACAGATCCCACCAGTTGCTTCCATTCTTTCCCCGCATGCAACGCAACCAAATCTTTATCCTGTAGCAAATTCTCCTTGTCGCTGTATCCTGCCCGGATCGACTTACGCAGCATAATAAAAGCGCTGTCCCGGTTTCCAGCCAGGCTATAACAACAAGCGGCACGATATAAGCTGCTGTTTTTTTGTAAATTGAAATCAGCAATAGCGGCTGATTTAAGATAAAGCCTAATGGCCTGTGGATAAGATTTTGCCTTAAACAGGCTATCGGCACTTTTATGCAACTGCCTGTAATCCTGGCAGCGGGCATGCCGGGCAAATACCAATAATGCGATACAAATAATGGCAGTGTGTAATTTCATGTTACAAGTGAATTGGTTAAAGGTATCAGTCGTTTTATTTCCTTCTTTAGCGTCTGTTTTTCCGCCCCGGATTTGGTCAGCATGATAGCCAGGTTGTAATGTTTGACAGCTTCATCAATATCGGTTTCAGCATATAAATATCCCAGCATTGAATGATAATAGTTTTTACTGATGCCGTTTAGTTTTTCCACCTCGGATATGGCATTTTCACGGCCATAAACTTTGGCAAAAGCAAATGCCCGGTTTAATGCAATCACCGGCGAATATTCAAACTGGATAAGTTGATCGTATAACTTTAAAATATGCTGCCACTTATTTTTGTCGGTTGGCGTGGTATGCCAATAAGCAATAGCCGCCTCCAGGTGGTATTTTGAAAGCATATTGCCATCACAGGCAGTCACCAGGTAATAATTCCCTTTTTCAATAAGTTCAACATCCCACAAACTTTTGTCCTGTTCCTCGAAGAGGATGGCTTCGCCGCTGGCGCTTGTCCGTGCATTAAGGCGCGAACTTTGAAAGCACATTAAGGCAAGCAAGGCCCTGGTTTCGGCAGTATCAGTGAATTGATTTTTGGTGAGTATAAAAGTCAACCTTACCGCTTCTGAACAAAGGTCTTTTCTTATCAATTGGTCGTTGGTCTTTGAAAAATAACCTTCGTTAAATAACAGGTACAAAGTCTTTAAAACGGCGTCTAGCCGTAACCTGATTTCAATTTCGCCTAAAATTTTTATTTGAAAATTGCAGGTACGGAGAGCACTCCTGGCTCGTTGCAAACGTTTTTTTATAGTTTCATATTTCGTCAGAAAAGCATTGGCAATTTCTTCAACACTAAAACCACACAGAATTTGAAGCGCTAAACAAACCTGGGCCTCTGGTGAGTTATTGGGGTTGCAAACTGCAAATATCATTGCCAGCTGACTATCGGCTATATTTTGATTGCTGAATTCAAACTGGTGCTCCGCCTCTATATTGTCTGATTTTATAGCGAGTTTCACCCGTTTTTCAAACACAGCGTTGTGTTTGAAATAGTCTTTGACTTTATTTTTTGCCACGGTATAAAGCCAGGCCGCAGGATTTTCCGGAGCTCCCTTAATTCCCCAAACTTCGGTTGCTTTTAAAAAGGTTTCGCTTGCAATGTCTTCTGCAATTTCCAGGTGTGTTAAATCAAACGAATTACAGAGTACAGCAACAATTTTGCTATACTCTGTTCTGAATAAATGTGGAATTAATTCATTTTGCCGCATAATTTAAAAGCCCCCGGTGAATTTGCAACCGCCTTAAAAAACTTTATAGTACATTAATTTCTCTAACCTCCACATTTCCTCCAATAAATAGCACCGGGCAGCCGTTCGCTAGCGCTGTCGCTTCTTCCAGCGAAGCAGCTTTTACAGCCGAATAGCCCAAAATTGATTCTTTGATCTCTGTATAAGGGCCATCTGAAATTATCCCGTCGCTCTTTAATACTTTCCCCGTGCTTAGTAACCTGTTTCCCCTGTCCAGTAGCTTACCCTGGGCTGCAATTCCCGAGATCCAATTCATCCATTTTTGAGTTGATGCCTGCATTGCCTCCGGCGATACTTTAGGCATAGTTCCGTAGTCTGCTCTGTAGACTAATAAAAAATCCTTCATTTTCTTTTGTGTTATTGTTTTGCCTTAACGACGATCGAAGTTTCAGGATAGGGACAAATCTGGATTTATTTTTCCCGGCAACGTATGCCAATTAAACCAACTACTAATTTTGAAAAAAATATTTCTTTTAACAAACAGCCATAAATTTTGATGTACCACACTTGTATGTATTTGCAAGTTCATCGCGTTATTTTTGACTGCGGTTACTGTTAAATGAGTCCCGCCATCTTTTCCAGCCCTTCGGCGTTTTTTTCCAAAGCACCAGGAATTTACCATCGCCAAACTCAATATTATCAGCGTCGTATAGTTTACAAAAACCTATTTCCGCAACGATATCATCGCTTACTCCATATACGTCAATGGTGATAAACTTTCCATTTCGTACCCCCAGTTTATTATATGCTTTTTGAAAGAACCCGCCCGGGGCATCGGGCCCGCATAAAGCCGGTGCATTGGGCGGCATTATCCAACAGTCTTCTGCATACAGGTTAATAAATGCGGCCATATCGTTTTTTACAAAGGCCCGAAAGTACATTTCGTTACTTGTTGCAATTGCTTTTTTAGCTTCCTCGAGATTTGTTTTAACGTTTGGCTGTGCCGACAGGTAACCAACAGAGAGCATTGATATAGTCGCCAAATAAAGAATGATAAATATTTTTTTCCTTTTCATTTTGTTCAGTTTTAATTCGGTTGTTGCAAAACATAACCGCATTTGTGCCACGGTCTGCCCTGCATGTAATTAATACGTTTTATGCTTCATTTAAAAGCCCCTGCAATGTGCAGGGGCCATAACAAACAATTACATTATATAGTGAAGCTGTGAATGTTGCCTTTTTTAAGCAATCATCCCGGCTGTAAGGTTCACAACTGTTCCGGTTATAGCGCTTCCTTCATCAGATACCGCGAAGACTGCCGCGTCCGTCAGCTCTTTCAGTGTAGTTAAGCGTTTCCGGTGTGTGCCGCCTGCTACCATTCCGTTAAACTGTTCTATTGTTATGCCCTGCATTTTTGCCTGGGCTTCAAACAGTTCTTTAAAGGCCTCTTCAATAATAGGCGTCTCGGGTATAGCTGTGGTGAACAGGCAAACTGCCCGCACGCCGTACTCGCCCCATTCTACCGAAAAAGAACGGCAGAGGCTCTCCATTGCTGCCCAGGCAGGTCCCCGGCCACCAGCCAGGGGGGCACTTACCCGGCTCAGGTTAGCGGTATGCATGCCTATTACTCCATTCCCCTGCTTAATCATGCGGCTTGCCGCTGCTTTGGCGGTAATAAAATGTGATTGGGTATACATCGCAATCGGAACGGAGAAACCCTCCGCCGATAGTTCCAGGAGTGGAATATGTCCGACATCATTCTGATAAACGCCGATAGCATTGAATGAAATATCAACTTTTCCCGCTTTTTTAATTACATCGCCCATATGCTGCTCCACAACTTCTTCATCAAGCGCATCAACCACCGATGTTGTGATCATGCCTCCGCCGGAACCGATCTCGTCTGCTATTGCTGTGAGTTTTGCCGGTGTTAGTCCGGCTAAAAAAACATTCGCCCCTTCCCGGGCAAAGGCTTTTGCAATTGCACCGCCTATGGCGCCATTACCATAAACTACCGCAACCTTGTCTTTTAATTTGTTCATTTTCTTTTGATTTTTTCGTTATGCCTCAATAACGATTTCAATTTTTGAACGGGGACAAATGCGTTAATTTTTATGACAAGGCTAAACCCCTGAGACGGGTTTATTAAACTAAAGTATATGCCCCTAGGTAGCGGGTTTATCCCAATTGAATACATCAAACCAATCTTCAACCTTCTGATGTTCTTTTGCGTCACCCTCTTTAAAACAATATTCGCCGGATTCCTGGTCATGGATGTAATCTTTTCCCCACTCACAGAAATGCGCTGCGGTTAACTCAATTGCGTCCATTATAAACTCGATTTCTGCATTGGTCATGGTTGGATGCACAGACAACCTGATCCAGCCGGGCTTGCACGACATATCTCCTGAGCGGAGAGAATTCAATATTTGGTATGACCACGTCTTGTCAACACCCAGCAAGTGGTGTCCATAGGTACCCGCGCATGAGCAGCCGCCCCTTGCCTGGATGCCAAACCTGTCATTCAATATTTTGGCGATCAAATTATGATGGGCGCCATTTACAATAAACGAGATCACACCCAATCTTTTTTTAATATGCCCTTCAAGAATTTCAATGTTTTTGATTTTTGAGAACCGTTCAAAAATAATTTGCAATAGCTCCTGTTCTCTCTCCAGTATATTTTCAACCCCCATTTCCTCCTTCAATCTGATACACATGGCCGTTTTAATACCTTGCAGAAACGGAGGGGTCCCGCCATCTTCCCTGTGTTCAATATTGGCAATATATTCATGAACCTTCCAGGGGTTGCTGTACAATATGGTACCGCCACCCGGCTGATCAGGCACAGCGTTTTTATAAATTTTTTTGTTGAAAATCAAAACTCCACAGGTCCCCGGACCGCCCAAAAACTTATGAGGCGAAAAATAAATGGCATCTAAATGAGCGCCTTTTTTACCCGGGTGCATATCAATCTCGACATAAGGGGCCGAGCATGCAAAGTCAACAAAGCACAGCCCGCCATATCGATGGATTATTTCTGCAATTTCATAATATGGGGTCTCGATGCCTGTCACGTTAGAACAAGCGGTAATAGCCGCTATCTTATTTTTCCGATGCTTAAATTGTTCCATTAAGCTAACGAAATGTTCCAGGCAAACATTTCCGCTTTCATCAGCTCTAATTATTTCAACATCTGCTATAGTCTCCAGCCAGCTTACCTGGTTACTGTGGTGCTCCATGTGGGTTACAAAAACAATAGGCCTCAGCGTCTCATCCAATTGCAGGCTTCCTTTTTGTGCGTAGTCCATAATCCGCTCCGGCATCCGCAACCCTAATATCCTTTGCAGTTTATTTACGGCAGCCGTCATTCCACTGCCGCAAAAAATCAATGCGTCATCACTATTGGCGTTAACATGCCGCTTTACAATAATCTTAGCTTTTTCGTACGCTTTCGACATCAATCCGCCAGTGATGGTGGTTGCCGTATGTGTATTTCCAACAAAGGGTAATACCTGTTGCTGAATGCATTCTTCAATTGGGCGATAGGCCCTCCCGCTTGCTGTCCAGTCGGCATAAATAATTTCTTTTTCTCCAAAAGGCGATTCAAAAGATTGCCCATTCCCGACGACATTCCCCCGGAACTTGGAGAAATAGTTTTCCAGTGCACTTTTTGGGGGCATAAGCATGGCACAGTCGTGGTATGTGGTGTACATTTTGGGTTTAAAAATTTTTTATTTTGATTTCTCAGTGCCAAAAATCCCAAACAGGTCGTACGGTTTTTTACTTAGCTGGTTGTTAAATAAAACAGCCGTAAGTGTAATGTATGCTATAAACCCAAGTATAATAAGCAATTGGGCCGGCGATGTTTTCTGAATATCCTGCCTCGCCTTTACGTCGCAAACTTCACCGGGACAGTACTGGGCTTTTTCCTGGTAAACTATCTTGTAAACTTTGCAGGCCAGGCAAATACCAAATGCCGACTCAAAAAACAGGAATATCAGGCACAGCAGGCAAATAATACCCGTTATCGGGCTGTACGAATTAACCAGCACCATAAAAATGAACATCGTACCAGATAAGCCCACTCCAACCATCCATGCAAACTTTTTTTGTTTAGCGCCTACATATTCCGGCACCTGGTTCCTCACAATGAGGCGCCCGATGATTAAAGTGGGCGAAAACCTGGGGTTAACAAATACCCGCACAATAAAATCGGTAAGGAATATGGTGATGGAATATTTTGCCAGTAAAAAATCATTTTTAAACATAATGAGTATCAAGGCAAAAAATATAACCAGGAACAATATGCCGGCAGCCGCCCGTATTTCGCGTTCATTTAAAACCGGGATGTTATAGCCCTCTACTGTTTCACCGAATTGTATAGTTTTTTTCATTGCTTTAGATTTTACTGACTGATTATAATTGGATGATTTACAGGTACTTTTGTTACGCACTATATGATGAAGGTAACTTTTTCATAAAATTACATGAGCCGTTCGGCACAAAGAAATTTATATGATAGCGGTACAGGTATTCTACGTAATTGGGCGCTTTTGCGTGAAATCGGCAGAAGAGATTCTGCAGTGAATAAATGAGGTGTTTTTTACAGGAGACATAAGATCCATTGGCGAAACGCCCGGTAAATATCGCCTGTTACCCATAGCTCATTTCTTCAGCGCTAAAAAATCTTTATGACAGTGCGTAACATTAACGTGATAACTGCACAGTTTTCCGTGATATCCGGCGGGCGGCTGAAAGCGGTATTTGGGGTTTCCAGTTCAATAAGATATATTTATTGTATTAAAGGCTAAAGCAGCGCCATGTATTTAAAACGATACACCTATTATTTGCTCTTTTTTGCTGCGTATATCGGGGCCCTCGTAATTGAAAAGCCGGTATACTCGGTAAAAACTGTGCAGGCCTGTTTCTCCTACATGTTTACCGTCATCGTTCATTTTTCTATCTTCACAATGCTGATAAGGGTAAATAATTCGATTTTAATACCCTACCTGCTCGATAAACGACAGTTCAGCGCATATGTTACCGCCCTGGTTGGCTTAGTTTTGTTGTATACATTCCTTACCGGCCATTATAATATGTTTATACATGGCGTCCTTTTTCACGATAACCCCGTTGATACAAGTTCGGGCTTCTGGGCTAATTTTGTATATGGGCTTTGTTGTACCGTTATCACGGCGATGTTATACATCACACAAAAATGGTCGGAACGCGAGGAGCAGGTTAAAAATATCCAGATCAACCAGTTGCAAACAGAATTGAAATACCTGCGCTCGCAAATAAATCCCCACTTCCTGTTCAATGGCCTCAATACCATTTATGGTTCCATCAGTATGAGCAACACCGAGGCAAGGGACATGATGGTACAATTTTCAGATTTACTGCGATACAATTTGTATGAGGCAGATGTGGATTTGATTGAATTGGAGAAGGAAATAAAATATATGAAAAACTACGTTGCCCTGCAAAAGGCCCGAAGTAACGAGAATATGGAGGTAACATTGAACGTAAACTACCAGGACGGAGGGGTTAAAATTGCCCCGTTGATTTTCATGGCTTTTGTAGAAAATGCGTTTAAATATGTCTCCCGGGGCGACAGCGTTAACAGTATCATTATCACTTTGAATGAAAAGGCCGGCCAAATCGATTTCACCTGTGATAATTCTTACGACGAATCAGAATCTATCCCGGGGGGTATCGGTCTTAATAATGCAGAAAGAAGACTGGAACTTTTATATAAAGACCGTTACACACTCGATATAAAAAAAGAACAGAACACTTATCATGTACATCTAACGCTTGTGGCATGAAAAAACTCAGCTGTATTATTGTAGATGATGAGCCTGTTGCCCGTAAAATACTGCATGAATTTGTAGAGCAGGTGCCCTTTATGGATCTGCAGGGCAAATTTGAAAATGCTATGAAGGCGGAAGCATTTTTGAAGAATAACGAGATCGATATTGTTTTCCTTGATATTGAAATGCCAAAGGTATCGGGCCTGCAGTTTTTGCAAAGAATGCACATCGAATCTATTGTGATACTAACCACGGCATTCCCTCAATATGCGCTGGAGGGGTATGAGCTGGACATCATCGATTACCTTTTAAAACCTGTTGCTTTTAGCCGGTTCCTTAAAGCCGTGCAAAAGGCTAAGGACTACCATCAAATGAAGTATATGGCAGCTGCCATCCCGCAACCGTCCTATATCTTTATTAAAAGCGATAAACGGATCGAAAAAATTGAGCTGACCGATATCCTCTATGCCGAAAGTCTCGGCAACTATGTGAGTGTTTACACCGACAGTAAAAAGATAATTGCCTATCTCACCATGAAAAGCCTGGAATCCCAGTTGCCCTCAGATGGATTTATCAAAATACACCAGTCGTACCTTGTAAACTGTTCAAAAATTGAAGCGATAGAAGGCAACGAGATCAGGATTGGGAACAAATCGTTACCGATAAGCCGTAATTACCGCGACATGGTGATGAAGATTATAGGACAACGGTTGTTAAAAAGATAAAGCATTAGTATTCAATGCTTCTTTACCAGCCTGTCGGGCCCAGGAAAAGGACTTGGACCTATTAAATAAGTAGTTTGGGGTCTTTATTCACTTACGACTGGCTCTCATCTTTTCAATCATCGCTATTAAATCAACCGGGGCGCAATCGGCGATCAATTCTTCAACGGTAGATAAGGGCATGGCATCGGCAGTTTTAAAATTGATACAGCCTTTTTGAAATTTCGCTTTATCCAGCAACTTGATGTACTTTCCATATATAACCGGCGAACCGTACATAGGCATTAAATGTAAACTCATATAATCCTTAACACTTGCCAGCCCGTATTTAAACACCTGCCGGTCTTTATATAATATCATCTGTTTACTCATCATTGTGCCAACTTCGGCAACAATTGATTCGTCGGCATTTATGATAATATCATGAATACTTGCCAATATGGCCTGCCGCTCTTCGGGTTGGGCTGAAATGTATGCTTCAGGTGTCATAACTATAAATTTATTGGTTTGGGATGTCGTAGCGCCACTTTCCTACTATTTTAAACATTTCAGGGTATTTAACCGAATATCTGATCTCATATCTGTCGCCGGTCAAAAAATCTCCTTTGTTTTCATAACGAAGATGATCAATCACCTTACCACCCACTTTATATTCAAAAATAGCATAATAGCTGGTGCTGTTTCGCCCATGGCGAACCTGTATCCCGGCAATAGTTGCCGTGGTGGTGTCGGTTGGTTGGGTTTTTAATATCGTCTCACGCCGTTCGGCGGCCAGGTTCGAAACCAGGTAGAAACCGCCAAACATAACACCCAATAACAACCCGATAGCAAGCAGCCTTGTCAGGCGCACTTTTAGCGGCTCGGGATTTTGTTTTTTGAATTCATCGGTTTGTTCATCCAGCGGGGTACCTTTTACTGCCCTCATAAAAAGCACCAGCCAGCCGCCTAAAACTGTAATGTAGGCAATGGTTGATACCAGGTAGTTATTTTTATAATCTTCGAAATAAATTGCAAGCGAACCTGCAATAATCAATGCAGGGCCGGCAATCCAGGGGTTTATTTTGGTGGGGTCCATTTACCCCCTAAGATAATTATAAATTCTAAACCAATGTAATCGTTCCCTTTGCATGGCTAAATTCTCCACCCGGCGATGTCCAGTTGGAATAAATTATACCCTTCTCATAGTCATGCACCTGGCTAACAGTTGTGCCGCTTTGCTCCTGCCAGGTAACCATATACAATTGCGGCCTTAGTTCGGTTAACTGTATAGCTACTGTCTCAACTATATTTACTTTTTCGCCACCTTTTTCGGTAATGGTGAAAGTGAGCCGGGTTTCACTTTCGATATGCAATATGGCCCTTGCCATACCAAAATCAAGCTGGTATTTTTTTCCTGTTATGCTCATGTTGCTGATGGTTTATAATACAATACAAATTTGAGCACAAGGTTTTAAAAACATGGCACGTGTCAGTGCCTTTGCAGGGGGGTAATCAGGCCATCGCCCGGATATAGATTAGTGTCCCTTTCCGCCGGCATAATTCTTTTCTCCGGCCTCAATAGCAGCTTCAAGACGGTTTTCATCAGGCGGCTTTGGGCACGAATAGCCTGCGGCAAAGGCACAATATGGGTTATATGCCTTGTTAAAATCAACGACTGCAGTATTGCCCTTTATATCGCCGGTACGCATGTCAATGTACCTGCCGCCGCCATAGGTGGTCGTCCCGTTGGTTTCATCAGCAAAAGGCAAAAACAGGTAATCTTTATACTGTGGCAATTTTGCCAGCGACACACTTCTGTATAACGATAACTGCATGGGCTTCCCCTTAAGCGTAAACTTCAGCACCGCATATTTTACGTATTCGCGGCCGGTGCCGCTAAAAACAGGCATTATAAAGCCCGGCTGGTTCAGCAAAACCTCTACTGTTGCCGTTACCCGGTATGTACTGTCGGCATCATAAAAACGCAACAGGGCGAGGTCGTCTTTTTTTAAAGGCGAGTTATTATCCGTTAAAAAGTCATCCTTGTATTGCTGGCGGAATTTGGCAATTTGAGTGTTGTAATCCTGTGCGGAACAGGAAAGGCCGGTAATTAAAAGCAGGAAAAACAAATATTTCATATATTCAATATCGCCATATTTGGCCATGCAATATATGCACTTTGCTTAATCCGGCCATTGCCTGGTAAATAAAAAACTTATCGTAAGTGATTGCTAAATTCCCCATCAATTTTATTATTGAATTTTACGGATACTGCTATTGCCGGTATCGCCAACATACACATTACCGTGCATGTCAACAGCAATGCCATGCGAATCAAAAAAATGTGCCGACGTACCAATACCATCGATAAACCCGTAACTACTGCCGCCGGCAATAATACTTACAATCCCTGCAGGTGTAATTTTTCTGATCGCGTTGTTATGCGTATCCGCAATGTATACGTTATTCAAAACGTCGGTTGCCAGGGCACAAGGATAGTTAAATTGTGCAGTGGTGACCGTTCCGTCCACAAGCCCGGCGGTACCATCCCCGGCAAAGGTACTTACCGTACCTGCGGGGAGTATCTTGCGGATAACATTGTTCCGTGTATCTGCTACGTACACATTGCCTGCTGCATCAACAGCAACGCCGTTGGGGAAATCAAACTCTGCAACAGCTCCATCACCGTTTACCAGGCCTGCATTACCATCGCCGGCAAGCGTGCTTACCACGCCCTGCGGCGTTATTTTACGGATGCGGTTATTATGGGTATCTGCAACATACACGTTTCCCGAATTATCAACAGCAATACCGAAAGGGAACGCAAATTGCGCGGCGGTACCGGTTCCATTTGCAAAGCCGGGAGTACCGCTGCCCGCCAGCGTGCTAACCACGCCGCCTGGTGTAATCTTAAGTATTTGGTTATTATAGGTATCGGCAATGTAGGCGTTTCCTGCCCCGTCAAAAGCTACACCGGCGGGCGCATTTAATGGCGCGTTATTGTCATCACCGGCAAAGGTTGTAACGGCCCCGGCTAATGTAACCTGCCTCACAAGGTTATTACCGTAATCAGCAACGTAAATATTGCCCGCCATGTTAACCGCCAGGCCGATCGGAATATCAAAACGCGCCCCTGCGCCAGTCCCGTTATTATGGCCGACGGTACCATCGCCGGCCAATGTACTAACGGTATATAGGTATTTAAAGTCGTTTGCTGAATTGGCAACCAGGCTGCCTGTATTAACAGAAATCTTGCCATCACCTGCACCCG
>Ga0105239_10005389_pt1 | contig 15030 bp, 17 predicted proteins | sample KBSC44metaG_FD_92761 | JGI IMG/M metagenome (GOLD analysis project Ga0105239, IMG submission 92761) | Corn rhizosphere microbial communities from Kellogg Biological Station, Michigan, USA - KBS C4-4 metaG | ecosystem: Host-associated > Plants > Roots > Rhizosphere > Soil | place: Michigan, USA...
CGATCTCCGAGCTCGGCGTTGAGCCGGGCGACCTCTTCCCCGATTGCGGGCGTGAGCCGTCGATTGGCGACGGCGACGTTTTCCATGCTCTGCGGAAAGCGAGCCAGGACGCTCGTGACCTCGGCAAGCGGGCGACCGTGCAGCGAGGCGCAGAGTAGGAGCGCAGCAACCAAACCGTCCCCGGTGACGTGACCGTCGAGCAAGATCAGGTGACCAGATTGCTCGCCGCCGAGAATTCCGCCCTCGCGGCGGAGCGCCTCGAGGACGTAACGGTCGCCGACGTCGGTCGTGACGACGCGGATGCCGTTCTCGGCCATCAACCGGTGGAGTCCCATGTTGGCCATCACGGTCATGGCAACGAGCTCGACGTTTCGGTCGAGGGCCAGCACCCCGACGATCTGGTCGCCGTCGACGACGTCACCGTTGGCGTCCACGGCAAGCATGCGATCGCCGTCACCGTCGAAGGCCACGCCGAGGTCGAGGCGAAGCTCGGTCACGGTTCGCTGAAGCGCGCGTAGGTCGGTCGCGCCGCAGGCCACATTGATGTTCATGCCGTCGGGCTCGTTTCCGATTGCGGTGACTTCCGCGCCGAGCTCCGTGAACGCCTGGGGCGCGAGCCCGGAATACGCGCCGTTCGCGCAGTCGACGCCGATCTTCAGCCCCGTGAGATCCGTGCCGAAGCGTTCGACCACGTGCTCGAGGTAGCTGTCGGTTGCGACGTCGACCTCGTCGATCTCGCCGCCACCCGTAGGAGGGTCGTCGAGCAGCGCTTCGATCTCCTCCTCTTGCGTGTCGGAGAGCTTCTGACCGTCGCGGTCGAAGAACTTGACGCCGTTGTACTCGGGCGGGTTGTGCGACGCAGTGATCACGCAGCCGAGGTCGAGGGTCAGGAGCGCGACTGCGGGTGTCGGCAGCACTCCCGCGACGACCGCGCTTCCGCCCGCAGAGGCGATGCCTCGCGCGAGGGCGTCTTCGAGCTCCGGGCCTGATGCACGCGTGTCGCGCCCGACGAAGATGCGGCCGCGGCCGCACCAGATCGTCGCGGCACGGCCGAGCCGTTCGACGAGATCAGCGGTTAGTTCCTTGCCGACGACGCCACGGACACCGTCCGTGCCGAAGTATTGGCGCGCCACCTACCGCTTGCTGAACTGCGGCGCCTTGCGCGCCTTGTGCAGGCCCGCCTTCTTGCGCTCGACGATCCGAGCGTCGCGCGTCAGGAAGCCGGCCCGCTTGAGCGGAATGCGCAGCTCCGGGTCCGCCTCGACGAGCGCACGGGCGATTCCGTGCCGAACGGCACCTGCCTGGCCGCTCGGACCGCCGCCGTGCACGCGCACCCGGATGTCGTAGGTCCCCTCGGCCCCGGCGATCTGGAGCGGCGCGAGTGCAGATGTCCGGTGCGCCTGGCGCGGGAAGTAGTCCTCGATCGTGCGGCCGTTGAACCAGGTGACGCCGTCGCCGGGCCGGAGGATGACGCGGGCGACCGAGGTCTTCCGCTTGCCCGTTCCTCGGTATTGCGCGATCTGGCTCATGCGTCCTCCCACTTCAGCGGCTGTGGCGCCTGCGGCGCGTGTGGATGCTCGGGGCCTGCGTAGATCTTGAGCTTGGTGATCTGCTGGCGGGCCAGCCGATTCCTCGGAAGCATTCCTTTGACCGCCTTGCGCAGGACCTCTTCCGGCCTTCGCGAAAGCTGTTCGCGAAGCGTCCTGCTGCGAATCCCACCGGGATAACCCGAGTGGCGGTAGTAGCGCTTCTGGTCGAGCTTGTTGCCGGTGACCTGGATCTTCTCCGCGTTGACGACGACCACGAAATCCCCCGTGTCGACGTGCGGCGTGTACTCCGGCTTGCCCTTGCCGCGGAGCATGTCCGCGATGCGGGTCGCGAGCCGGCCGAGCGTCTGCCCGTCGGCGTCCACCACGTACCAGTGGCGCTCGATCTCTCCAGGTTTGGCGGTGTAGGTCTTCATCTCACGGAAAAGGCGGACTAGGGCGTCCGCCGGCGCAAAACTGTAGCAGCCCTGCCCGAAATTCGGCCGCTCCGCCATGGGATGGATGCCGGATATAAGGAGCAGCGGTGGCGCTAGCCGCGAGCCGGCCGACGGCGACCAGGCGGCGGCTCTCCGCGAGCTCCTCGAGGAAGGGCCGCGAGGCGAGGATCTCGAGCCGGGTCGGACGCCGGTTCGACGTCTCCGTCCCCGGGTGGGTGGGCACGACGTTCCAGCACAGGGCGTCCAGCTCGAGTTCGGCGAGGACCCGCTGCACGACCGTGGCCGTCGCCTCCGCCGGTCCGCTGCCGCTGAGTTGACGCTCCGAGGTGAACGGCAGACCGGAGATCCGGGCACCGCGATAGCCGGGGGCCTCACCCACGAGAAGGAGCGATCCGCCGGCATGATCTTCCAGATAGGCCCGAAGCCGGCGGCGCCGGGTCTGCGCGCCCGCTCCGTCACGGTAGAAGTTGAACGTCGTGCCGATGCGCGCGGCCGCGAGGCGCCTTACGAACCTTTCAGAGTCCACATCGTCACTATGCTCATGCGGGTGAGAGGACGCACCGCCGCGCTCGTTGCGGCCTGCGCGGTGGTCGGCGCCCCAGCTGCAGCCGCCGCACCGCCGCAGGGGTTCCAGTCGAACGCGAGCTTCTCGGCCAGCTACGCCCAGCGCGGCGTGACCGCCGTGGCGGCGACGTCGCAGCGAGTGAGCTGCTACGCGCCGGAGGTCTTCTACCTCGCCAGCCTCACGCCGTCGCAGGGATATCCCGACGGCGGCACCACGCTCTGCAACGGCGCCGCCACGACGGGTGAGGACATCGGCCCGTATCCGCTACAGGACCTCAAGAACCCCCCGGCGCGCGCGAAGGACTTCTCCGAGTCGGATCTGCACGTCGATCCGACGAACCCTCGCCACCTGATCGGCGTAAGCAAGTGGATCGTGAACGCCGAGGGCTATAACCACCTGACTGGTTTCTTCGAATCCTTCGACGGCGGCGCCACGTGGCCGCAGCAGGGTCACATCCCGGGCTACGAAGCATGGACGGACAACTCGGATCCGGTCGGCGCATTCGACCCCTGGGGAAACTTCTACGCCGTCGTCTTCCCGTACATGTTCTCGTACATCGCGAGCGGCCAGCACTTCTTTCTCTCGCCCGACGTCAACCCGACGCTGCCGCGCTCAGGCCTGGGAGTGGCGGTCCGGCCGAAAAACGCAGCCGCGGCCTCGACGTGGAACACGACCCACGGCGGTCAGCTCGACTTGATCGAGCGCACGCCGTTCAACGGAAGCAACGTCTTCGACAAGCAGTGGCTGGCGATCGATACGAACCGCCACAGCCGCCACTTCGGACGGGTGTACGTCTCGTGGGCGATCGGCAACGACGACAGCGGACTTCGGATCTATCTGTCGTACGCGGACGCGCGCCGAAACGGAACGCATACGAACTGGTCGCGGCCGAGGCTCGTCCTTCCTCAGGCCCAGCGTGTCGGTGACAACGGCTCGCTCCCTCGAGTTGCGCCCAATGGAACAGTCTGGCTCGCCACCTCGAGCTTCCGAAGTGGAGACGAGCCGTTCACGATGTCATTGACCTCTTCGCGCAACGGAGGCAGAGCGTGGGCCCGTCGCAGCGTGATCGTGCGTCACAGCGTGAACGGGTATCGCAACACGAGCTTTCGCGCGGCGTTCGGCGAAGCGTTTATCGTCGGCCCGCGTAAGGTCGGTCGCTTCTATCCGCTATATGCGGCGTACGAGCAGTCGAGCGCCGGCGGGACGAAGCTCTTCCTCCGCGGCTCGTTCGACGGCGGCCGTCACTGGGGCCCCTCCAGGCAGATCAACGACGCCTCCGGGGAAGGCGATGCTCTTCAGCCCAATCTCGCCGTTGCGCCGAACGGAACCGTTGCGGTGGCGTTCTACGACCGCCGGCTCTCGTGCCCGGCGCGCGACACGACGGACGCGACGATCGCTGGACTGCTCTTCGATCCGCGCGTTCCGTTCGGCGCCGCGAACTACTGCATCAATACGGCGGTGCAGTTCTACCGCCCCAAGCTGAGGCCGATCGGGCACAACATCCGGCTGTCCGAGCACACGTGGGACCCGCAGTTGTCGTCGCCGCGGTTCGACTGCATCTGCAATCCGGCAAGCTTCATCGGGGACTACTTCGGCATCGACTCGCGCGGAGGGTTCACGTACACCGCGTCGGTGGAGACGTTCAATGCGGCGGGAGAGAACCCCGGGTACCACCAGCAGCAGCTGGTGTCGAAGCTCCGGACGCCCTAGAACCGCTCCCAGCGAACCAGTTCCTCCAGCGGGCGGCGTGCGCGCGTGCCCCGGCTCGAGAGCGTGTCCGATGCACTGTCTTCCGCTCCGACGCCGAGCGTGATCACCTCGACGATGGCGACGTCGTCGGGCAAGCCGAGCAACTCGCGCACCCGGTCCATCCGGTCCGCGGGAATGCCGAAGACGCCCGCCGCAAGTCCCTCGTCGATCGCCGCGAGCAGGATCAGCATCCCTGCCGCGCCGGCGTCCGCGTGCCAGTACGGGACCGGCCACTCGATCTCCTCTCCCCCGTCGAGCTTGTCCGGCTGCCGGTAGCGCTCGTGGTAATCCTCCTCGCGGGTGCAGACGACGACGAGAGCCGGTGCACCGCTGATCCACGGCGCGAAACCCTGGTCGACGTATTGCTCCTCCGCAACCGCGGCGGCGAGTGCACGCCGGCGTTCCGGGTCGGTGACGACGACGAGACGCTGACCCTGGCTGAATCCTGCGCTCGGCGCGCGCCGCACCGTTCCGACGATGCGCTCGAGTGTTTCACGCGGGATCGGGGTCGGCTCGTACGCGCGCACCATGCGACGGCGCCTGAGGATCTCCTTGAACTCGATGCGGCAAGAATACGCTCCGTGATCAGGCGGCGAGTCGTCATTCACGGCCGGGTGCAAGGCGTGTTCTTCCGCGACTCGACTCGACGGCTCGCGCGGCAGCACGGCGTCGCGGGCTGGGTCGCGAATCGCCCGGACGGCGCGGTGGAGGCCGTGTTCGAGGGCGAAGAGGAAGCCGTCGAGCGATTGGTCGCGTTCAGCCGCAAGGGCCCGCGCGGCGCTGAGGTGCGGTCGGTGGAGGTCGAGGAAGAGGAATTCGAAGAGCTACAGGGCTTCAGAGTGCGCTAGCGAGCGCGCCTATTCCCACTCGATCGTCGCCGGCGGCTTCGAGCTCAGGTCGAGCGCGACACGATTGACGCCGGGGATCTCGTTGATGATCCTGCTCGAGATCGCCTCGAGCACGTCGTAGGGGAGTCGTGCCCAGTCGGCGGTCATCGCGTCCTCCGATGTCACCGCACGGATCACGATCGGGTACGCGTAGGTGCGCTCGTCCCCCTGGACTCCAACCGAGCGGATGGCGGGAAGGACTGCGAACGACTGCCAGAGCTCACGGTAGAGACCTGCCCGGCGGATCTCGTCCTGCAGGATCGCGTCCGCCGAGCGGAGGATCTCGAGCCGTTCCGCCGTGACCTCGCCGATGATGCGGATCGCGAGCCCGGGGCCCGGGAACGGCTGGCGCCAGACCATCCGTTCCGGCATGCCGAGCTCCTCACCGACACGCCGGACCTCGTCCTTGAAGAGCAGGCGGAGCGGCTCCACGAGCTGCATGCGCATGTCGGCCGGCAGGCCGCCGACGTTGTGGTGCGACTTGATCTTGGCCGCGACACCGTCTTCGCCGCCGCCCGACTCGATCACGTCGGAGTACAGCGTGCCCTGCACGAGGAAGCGCGTTTCGCCGATCTTGCTCGCTTCCTCCTCGAACACGCGGATGAACTCTTCACCGACGATCTTTCGCTTCTCCTCGGGATCGTCGATCCCGTTCAGTCGCGTCAGAAACCGCTCCTGCGCCTGGACGTGCACGAGCGGAACGTGAAAGTGCCCGTCGAACGTCTCGACCACCTGCTCCGCCTCGTTCTCGCGCATCAGGCCGTGGTCGACGAAGACGCAGGTGAGCTGGTCGCCTACAGCCTTGTGGACGAGCAGCGCGGCAACAGCGGAGTCGACTCCGCCCGACAGGGCGCAGAGAACGCGCTCGCGGCCGACGGCGGCGCGGACGCGCTCGACCTGTTCCTCGATGACGGCGGCGGGGGTCCACGCCGAAGGCGCGCCGGCGACGTTGTAGAGGAAGTTCTTGAGCAGGTCCGTGCCATGCGGCGTGTGGACGACCTCCGGATGGAACTGCACGCCGTAGAGGCCTCGCTCCGGATCCTCGAAGGCCGCAACGGGCGTCGACGGGGACACCGCGACGATCCGGGCACCGGTTGGAGGAGCGGTCACGGTGTCGCGATGCGACATCCACACCGTTTCCTGCTCGGGCAGCCCGGCGAACAGCGCCGACTCCACTGCCGTGAGATCGGTCTTGCCGAACTCCGACGTGCCCGTTCGTTCGACCGTACCCCCGAGATCGAGCGCGAGCAGCTGCGCGCCGTAACAGATGCCGAGCGTGGGGATGCCGAGCGCGAAGACCTCGGGGTCGACGTGCGGTGCGCCCTCCGCATACACCGATGCCGGGCCCCCGCTCAGGATCAGCGCATGCGGGTTGCGCGCCCTCACCTGCGCAGCTGTGACGCCGTGCCCGACGAGCTCGGAGTAGACACGGCACTCGCGAACGCGCCGGGCAATCAGCTGCGCGTACTGGCCGCCCAGATCGACGACGAGAACCGGCCGCTCCTCCGCCGGACGCTCTGGCAGCGGCAGGACTTCAGCGGCGATAGTTCGGCGCCTCTTTCGTGATCGTCACGTCGTGCGGATGGCTTTCGCGGAGGCCCGCCGCCGTGATGCGCACGAACTGCGCGTCCTTCATCTCGCCGACCGTCGCCGCTCCGCAGTAGCCCATCGCCTGACGCACGCCGCCGACGAGCTGGTGCAAGATCGCCGCGACCGGCCCCTTGTAGGGAACGCGCCCTTCGATCCCCTCCGGGACGAGCTTCTCGACGTCCTCCACATCGCCCTGGAAATAACGGTCGCGCGACGAGCCGCGCGCGCGCATCGCCCCCAAGGAGCCCATGCCGCGATACTCCTTGTACCGCTCGCCCTGATGTAGCACCACGTCGCCGGGGCTCTCGTCGGTGCCGGCGAGCAGCGACCCGGCCATCACGGAATCGGCCCCGGCGGCCAATGCCTTCGCGATGTCGCCCGACGAGGTCATGCCGCCGTCGGCGATCAGCGGGACACCGTGCCGGGCGGTGGCGGCTGCGCAGTCGTAGATGGCCGTGATCTGCGGGACGCCTACGCCCGCAACGACACGGGTCGTGCAGATGCTCCCCGGTCCCACACCCACCTTCACCGCGTCGGCGCCTGCTTCGATCAACGACTCCGTCGCCTCGGCGGTCGCGACGTTGCCGGCAACGACCTCGACGTCGAACTCGGACTTGATGCGCCCCACCATCTCCGGCACCGAGGCCGAATGTCCGTGCGCGGTATCGACGACGAGCACGTCGACGCCGGCGTCGACGAGCGCACCGGCGCGCTCCCAGGCATCGTTGCCCACTCCCACAGCGGCACCGACACGCAAGCGGCCTTGCTCGTCCTTCGTCGACTTCGGGAACTCGATGCGCTTCTGGATGTCCTTCACCGTGATCAGCCCCGTGAGCCGTCCCTCGGCGTCGACGACGGGAAGCTTCTCGATCTTGTGGCGATGCAGGATCGCCTCCGCCTCGGCGAGCGTCGTTCCCTGGGGGGCGGTGACGAGGTCGCTTGACGTCATCAGCGCCGACACCGGCTGGGATGCGTCGGGCGCGAAGCGGAGATCGCGGTTGGTCAGGATTCCGAGCAGCTTTCCGCTCTCGTCGGTGATCGGCACACCCGAGATGTGGTACGTCGCCATCAGCTCGAGCGCGTCCGAGACGAGCGCCCCGGCGGGAAGCGTCACCGGCTCGACGATCATTCCGGACTCGGAGCGCTTGACCTTGTCCACCTCCGCGACCTGTGCGCCAATGGAGAGGTTGCGGTGGACGATCCCCATTCCGCCTTCACGCGCGAGCGCGATTGCAAGGCGCGCCTCGGTGACCGTGTCCATCGCGGCCGAGACGATCGGGATCTCGATCGTGATCCCGCGCGTCAGCCGCGTTGCCGTCGAAACGTCGTTCGGGAGGACTCGCGACTCGGCCGGGACGAGCAGGACGTCGTCGAACGTCAGCCCCTCTTTCCCGAACTTCCGGTCGAGCTCCAGCAGCCGCTCAACCTGGCCTGTCTCTAGCTCGACTCCCATCGGGTCACGCTAGCACCCCGCCCCGACGTCAGCCGGCCACGGGCTCGAGCTCGCGAACGTCGACCGAGCTCTGCAGTTTCGACGCCTGGCGCGGCTCGAAGCGACCGGCTCCGACCTCGAGCGTGGAGGCGGCTCCTGCCGCCACCGCCGCGCGGAGAGCTTCCTCGAGCGGCTTCTCCGCGAGGCGCGCAGCGAGGAACGCCGCGAGCAGCACGTCCCCGGAGCCGACGGCGGAGACCGGCTCGACGTTCGGCGCATCGGCACGGAACGAGGTTCGCTTCCGGTCCGCCCGGAAGAGGCCGAAGCTGCGCGTGTCGGAGGTGATCAGGACGTTGCGGGCGCCCATGTCGGCGATCCGGTCGAGCGCCATCGTGTAGTCCTCGTCGTCGCCGAACTCCTGCCCGACGAGCCCTTCCGCCTCTCGCTGGTTCGGTGTCACGAGGAATGCTTCCGCCTCGACGCCGAGGCGAAGCGGCGGCCCCTCGGAGTCGAGCACCGCCGGGACGTTGCGCCGGTTGAGATCGCGGATCGCCTCGGCGTAGAAGGAGTCCTCGACTCCGCGCGGCAAGGTCCCGGCAAAGACGACCATGTCGGCGCCACGCGCGAGGTAGCTGATCTTCTCGAGCAGCATCACCAGCTCGTCGGGCTCGACGTGCGGGCCCCACTCGTTGATCTCCGTGTACGTGCCCGCCGTGGGGTCGACCACTGCGCTCGACGTGCGCGACTCGTCTGCGATGCGCACGAAGTCGTTCAGGATCGCCTCCGACGTCAGCTCTTCGACGATGCGCGTCCCTGTTCGCCCACCCGCCAAGCCGGTCGCCACGACGGGAACGTCGAGCCGCTTGAGCGCGCGCGCGACGTTGATGCCCTTCCCGCCCGCGAGCGTGAGCCCCTGGCTCGCGCGGTGCCGATGGCCGAGCTGGAAGTTCGGCACCGTCAACGTCCGGTCGATTGCGGCGTTGAGCGTGACCGTCACGATCACGAGAACCAGTCTCCCACGTGTCTGAATGTCCTGCCCGCGTAGAACCCCAATCGCCCGCTGAACGACGGCTTGGCGACGCCACGCCCGGTGACGAGCGGTTGACGCGCGACGAGGCGCCGGCCGGAATAGATCCTGACTTCGCCGACGCGCTGTCCTCGTGCGACAGGAAGCGAGAGCGCGCTCGGGGCGATCACGCGCTCGACGAGCGGCCGGTCGATCCGCACGGTTCGAGCCACCTGTTGTGCGGCGACGATCGGAACGGCAGCCTTGCCGTAACCGACACCGGCCCGCAGGTACACGCGCCCACGCGGCATCACCCACACCGGCCGGTAGCGCGAGATCCCCCACCGGAGCAGTGACGCGAGATCGGCATTGCGTTGCGAACGAGTCGGGCTTCCGAGCACGGTCGTATAGAGCGTGACACCGTTGCGCTTCACCGCGGCGACCTCGCACCAGCCCGCCGCTCCGGTGTGGCCCGTCTTCACGCCGTACAGGCCCTTGAAGACGCCCAGCAGGTCGTTCCACGTGTGCAGATGGCGCCCGCCCGCGATCGTGTCGGTCCTGAGACGCACGACCGAACGGATCGCGCGCACGCGCATCGCGACTTCCGCAAGCCTGGTGACGTCATACGCGCTGGAGTAGTGCCCGCGGGCGTCGAGCCCGTCAGGGCGGACGAAGTGTGTTCGCTCGAGCCCGAGCTCCTGCGCCTTCGCGTTCATCATCGCGACGAATGCGGCGCGGTCACCGTGGCCCACATAGTCGGCGAGCGCGACGGCCGCGTCGTTGGCGCTCTGGATCAGGGCTGCGCGGATCAGGTCGCCGACCGTGATGCGCTCACCCGCGCGCAGGTGCACGGTCGACTCGCCGACCGCTGCAGCATCCGAGCGGACGCGCACGACGTCGTTCCACTTCGCATGCTCGAGCGTGACGAGCACGGTCATGAGCTTCGTGATGCTCGCGATCGGGACACGTGACCAGGCGCCGTGCTGCGCGAGGATCTCCCCCGTCGCCGGATTCTCGACGATGAACGCGCGCGCCGACACGGGCGGCGCAGCCGCGTGCGCAGCAGCAGTGAAGGCGAGCGCCGCGAAGACGACGGCGCTGATCCGCAAGAACACGAGCGCGAAGGGTACTTGAGGCGCTACTTGATGCGGATCTTCTGCCCCACGGTGAGGGCCGTGGGATCGATGCCCAGATTGAGCGTCGTCAGCTCGTCCACCGTGGTGTTGTACTTCTGGGCGATGGAGCCAAGCGTGTCCCCGCTGACGACCACGTAGTACTCGGCACCCGGAGTCGTGGTCTCGGTCGTCGTGGTCGTCGTCGACCCTGGTGGCGCTGTCAGGACGAGCTTCGTCGTGGTCGGGACTGCGGTGGTCGTCCGAGCCGTGCTGGAAGAAGTAATGGCCACAGTCGTGGTCGAGCTGCCGTTCAGACCCGCCTTGACCAGGATCGCCGCGATCGTCACTGCAGCGAGGAACGCGGCCGGCGCGCCATACCGCGTCAGCTGCTCACGCCTGCGCGGATCCACCGGCCGTCCGCTACCAGCCGGACACGGCCCACACTTCGCGGGCGTACTTCGAGGCCTCGGCTGCGGCGGCGCTCCGCCAGTCCATCCCGGAGACTCGGAAGGCGTAGATCACGTCGCGTGAGACGTTCACCAGCGCACTGGCAGGCCCGCTCGTGAACGCGCGGGCGACGTCCGCCGGTGTCGCGCCCTGCGCCCCCACGCCGGGCAACAGCAGGATCGCGCGCGGCAGCAACCGCCGCGCCTCACCAACGGCCCGCGGATGCGTGGCGCCGATGACCGCGCCCACTGAGGAAAGCCCGTGTTCACCGACGAGGTCGGCGCCCCACTCCGCCACAAGTTCCGCGACCTGGTGCCAGACGTGGCGGCCGTCGGAGAGGACGAGGTCCTGCACCTCCGCGCCGCCTGCATTCGACGTCTTGACGACGCAGAAGATGCCGGCGCCGTCACGGCGACAAACCGCGAGGTAGGGATCGATCGAGTCGCGTCCGAGGTAGGGGTTCACCGTCAACGCGTCCGCAAGCGGTGCCGTGCCGTTCGGCGACTCGAGGAACGCGGCCGCGTACGCGCGCGCGGTCGAGCCGATGTCCCCGCGCTTCCCGTCCGCGATCACCTGCAGTCCTGCGGAGCGCGAGTAGGCACAGACATCCTCCAGCACGCGCAGCCCGTCGGGGCCGAGCGCCTCGAAGAAGGCGACCTGGGGCTTCACCGCGACGACGTACGGCGCAACCGAGTCGACGAGCCCGCGGCAGAAGCGCCCGCAAGCGTCTGCGGCGTGCTCCCGGCCGAGGTGGGCATCGCCTTTCAGCTCGACCGGCAAGAGATCGGGCCGGGGATCGAGCCCGACGACGAGCTGCGAGCGCTTGCGCTCGACGGCCTCGGCGAGGCGGTCGGCGAAGTTCGTCGTCGCGACGGCGGCCATGCCTTGAGAGTACTGCCCTCCAAAGACGGCGAAGGCCGCGAGACGCGGCCTTCGCGGTTCTTGGAGGAAGGGCTTGAGTTAGCCGCCCTTGACGGCTGACTTGAGCTGGCTCCCCGCGGAGAACTTCGGCACCGTGGCTGCCGGAATGGTCACCTTCTGCGTCGGATTGCGGGGATTCACGCCCTGACGTTCCTTGCGGTGCTGGGTCGTGAACTTCCCGAAGCCTGTGAAAGCCACTTCGCCGCCGCCCTTAAGCGTGTCTGTGATCGAGTCGAGGAAGGCGTCTACGGCCTTCGCCGCATCGCGACTCGAGAGGTCGGCGCGCCTCGCGACCTCGTTAACGAACTCCTGTTTCGTCAAGTCCCACTCCTCCTGTCGACGGTCGGATCCACGGGAAAGGACCCTAACAGTCGCATCGGACTGGCTCAACCATGCGGTTTTGCGGGTCTTTTCGCCGCCTCGAGCACCTCGCTGGCCCTGAAAATGGGCCGCAGGCGCACCGCTTGGCGGGCGAGGGCGTCGGCCCCGCCCTCCTCACGATCGACGACGCAGACAGCCGTTCTGACCGTGAGACCGGCGTCCCGTAGGGCCTTCAGGGCGTCCAGAAGCGCTCCCCCGGACGTGACGACATCCTCGACGAGACAGACCGTTTCGCCGCGCTCGTGGACGCCCTCGAGCCGATTCGAGGTGCCGTAGTCCTTGGCGGCCTTGCGCACGATCAGAAACGGCAGGCCCGACGAGAGCGAGCCCGCCGCTGCCAGTGCAACGGCGCCGAGCTCGGGCCCGGCCAGACGCATTGCGCCCGGCTCGAACTCGGCAACGGTCCGGGCGATCCGGTCGCCCAGTGCGGCGAGGATGTCGGGCCGCGTCTCGAAGCGGTACTTGTCGAGGTAGTACTTCGAATGCTTCCCCGAGCGCAGAACGAAGTCGCCTTCGAGGTAGGCGTGCTCGCGGATCGCGAGCTTCAGCTCGTCGTCGGTCAACGAGCTCTGGCGTTCCGGATGACTTCTCGCGCCAGCGGCAGCAATCTCTCCGCACCGGGAGAGCCGTTCGTGAGCGACAGCATCGACCCGTCCTCGAAGTAGAGGTCGGCGCGCTCGCGACTCGCGCCCTGTCGACGGATGAACGCAGCGCCTGCGAGCATCCCGCCCGCGACGCCGAGCGCTGCGGCGATGCTACGACGCATCCGGCTTCTTCCTCGTTGCGGGCTTGCGTGCAGCCGTCTTCTTCTTGGCGGACGCAGCGGTGGACTTCTTCGCGGCCGTTGCCGTCTTCTTCTTCGCCGGCGCACTCTTCGCGGCGGGCTTGACGCTTCGGAGTGCCGACTTCAAGTCGTAGAAGACGAGCCCCGCCGTCGGGTTTCCGCCGGTCGTCGCGGCGATGGAAGTCTTGCCGTCGCGGACGGCGAAGACGCTGCCTTCGCCCGTGGAGACCTCGAGCTGTGTGAGCACACTCTCGCCGGTCTTGACTTCCTCGGCTGCGGCGAGCAACGCGGCTGCCGCCTTCGCCAGCTCATCCGCCCGGTCGCCGTGGGGGATCGTCGAACCGGCGACCTTGCCCTGGTCATCGAAGACCACGGCGGCCTCGATCTGAGAAGAGATCTCCGTCAGATCGGCGAGTGCCTGCTGGGCGTCCATGTCCCGTGAAGCATAGGGATACTCCCGCGGCATGCGAGTCCGCCGAAGGGATCTCCTGCAGAAGTTCTTCGCAGACCGCGGCCCGCATCTGGCCGCGATGATCGCGTACTTCGCTCTCCTCTCGTTTGTGCCCCTGACCTTCCTGTCGCTCTCGTTGCTGGGTCTGGCGGGGAGAGCCGACGAGTCGTCCTTCCTCGTCCGGGAGATCAAGAAGACACTGCCCGGCACGCCGATCGACCGCATCATCGACCTCGTCCACAGCGTGCAGGACAACGCGGCGACCCTCGGGATCATCGGCGGCCTCGCCCTCCTCTGGGCGTCGCTCTCGCTCTTCAGCGTGCTCGAGTCGGCGTTCAACATCGTCTACGGCCGTTCCAACCGGTCGTTCCTGCACGGCAAGGCACGGGCATTCCTGTTCATGGTCGGCTCGCTCGTAACGCTCTTCGTCGCCCTGCTCGCAGGATCGCTCGGCGTTGCCGCGCTGCAGGAAAACGTCGCGGGCTTCATCTCCAATGCTGCGATCGCCTACGTGCTGTCGATCGGTGTCTCGCTCATCGGCGTGTTCGTGTTCCTCGTGTCCTGTTACTTCTTTCTGACGAACGAGGACCTGATGGTGCGCGAGGTGTTGCCGGGGGCGATCCTCGCCAGCATCCTGCTCGAAGCAACGTTCCAGGTGCTGCCGCTGTACCAGCGCTATGCGGACCTGAACCCGGCGCTCCGCGCCTTCGGCGCGCCGGCGATCCTCCTCGTCTGGTTCTACGTGATGTCGAACGTCATCGTCCTCGGCGCAGAGATCAACTGGTGGCGCGCCCGCCGCTCCGAGCAGCGGCAGGTCGAGGAGCTAACTGGTCTCGCCTAGGGCTGCCAGGAGCGCGCGGGCGGCATTCGCGCGATGTGAGTGCTCCCGTTTCCAGTCGTTGCCCAGTTCGGCGACGGTCTGATCTCGGCCGTTCGGGACGAAGATCGGATCGAAGCCAAACCCTTCGTTGCCGCGAGCCTCGATGCCGATCCGCCCCTCGAGCATGCCGGTGCCGCGAAACTCCTCACCAGAGGGCGACACGACGACGAGCTCGCTGACGTAGCGCGCACCTCGCTCCTCCTCGCCGCGGAGCTCACCAAGGAGCCAGCCGACCGGATCTACACCGCCCAATCGAGCCGAATGGACGCCGGGACCACCGTCGAGCGCGTCCACTTCGATGCCCGAGTCCTCGCCGATCGACCACTCGTCCTCGTGCGCGTGAGCTCGACCGAACAGGGCCTTTCCCCGCGCGTTCTCGTAGTAGGTCTCGCCTTCCTCGGGCGGAAAGTCGTCTGCTGCGAGCGGCTCGATCGTCCAGGCCGGCAGCAGGTGCGCGAGCTCACGCGCCTTGCCAGGGTTGCGCGAGGCGAGGCGCGCCTTCAGTCCGTCCACCGCACCTCGACGATGCTCTCGAGCTGCGAGACGCTAGCCGCGAGGTGCAGCAACAGCTTCCTCCTGCGCGACGGCGAGCTCTTCGATCCCCTCGGCCGCAAGCTCGAGGAGCTCGTCGAGCCGCGCGCGGCTGAACGGCGTCTTCTCCGCCGTCGCCTGCACCTCGACGAGCGCACCGTCGCCCGTCATGACGACGTTCATGTCCACGTCGGCCTGCGAGTCCTCCGAGTAGTCGAGGTCGAGCAGCGCCTCGCCGGCGGCGATCCCGACGGACACCGCCGCGACGGAGCCGGTGAACGCCTTGGACAGCCCGAACTTGTCGAGC
>Ga0105239_10005390_pt1 | contig 15028 bp, 14 predicted proteins | sample KBSC44metaG_FD_92761 | JGI IMG/M metagenome (GOLD analysis project Ga0105239, IMG submission 92761) | Corn rhizosphere microbial communities from Kellogg Biological Station, Michigan, USA - KBS C4-4 metaG | ecosystem: Host-associated > Plants > Roots > Rhizosphere > Soil | place: Michigan, USA...
GCTCCTACCGTCCCCACGGCTCGATGATGGGCGGCGACCCGAACGGATCCACCGCCGACGACGGGGACTTCAGCGGCCCTTCCGCCGCCGCGATGATCGGGATGATGGCGATCCTGATCGGCGTCGTGTCAGCGGCGGTGTTCTTCCTCGCCCGGCGGCGGCCCCGCGGTGCCCCCCTGGACACGCTCGCGCAGCGCTTCGCCCGCGGCGAGCTGAACGCAGAGGACTACCAGGAGCGCAAACGTCTCCTCGGAGGGTGATGATGATGATTGCGATGACGCTGCTTCTCGGCGACATGGGCTGGGGTGACCACATGGCCGACTGGGGCAGCGGCTGGTGGATCCTGATGGCCTTCCTCATGGTGGTGTTCTGGGGGCTGGTGATAGCCGGCATCGCCTGGGTCGTCCGCGCCCCCGGCTGGAACCACCACCAAGAACGTGGAGCAACCGCGAAGGAGCGGCTCGACCGCCGCCTTGCCGGCGGCGAGATCTCCCCCGAGGAGTACCGCCGGGTTCGCGAGACGCTGGGCGGCGCCGATGAAGACGCCGATCAGAACTGAAGATCCAGAGGAGGAGGCAGCGGCGAACGCGAAGACTCGACCGGCCTCGAATGAAAGCCTGCCCGTCCACCGGCTCACAGATACCCCAGCGGGTCGACCGGTTCGCCGTCGACGCGCACCTCGAAGTGGAGATGGGGACCGGTGCTGTAGCCGGTGTTGCCGACGTAGCCGATCACTTCCCCCTGCTTGACGCCGGCGCCCAGCGAGGTCGCGAATTCGACTTGGTGGGCGTAGCAGGTCGAGAGCCCGCCGCCGTGGTCGATGCAGGTGTAGTTGCCGTAGCCGCCGCTTTCGGCCTCCGATTGGATCAGCACGACCGTGCCCGAGGCCGCCGCCTCGATCGGCGTCCCTTCGGCGACGCCGATGTCGATCCCAGGATGGAAGCTGCCCCAGCGCGGGCCGAAGGGGGAGGTGAGGACGCCCTGCACCGGCCAGATCAGCCCGGCTGCGCTCGGATCACCGGAGGGCGGCGCGGCGATCGACGGATCGCCGGAAGATGCAGCGTTCAGTTCTGCGGCGATCTTCGCCTGCAGCGCCCGGATGTCCGAGGAGAAGCGGTCGGCCTCGACCTTGACGCCAGACAGCGCGTCCTGACGCTCTTGCCGCACGGCGACCAATCGCTCCCCCTGGAGTTCGACCGTCTCGCGGGTGCTCACCAGCTCGGCCTCGCGGGCGGCGATCGCGTCGCGTGCGTGGGCGATCTCTTCCGCCGCGCGCCGCAACCGCTCGACCTGTGAGCGCTTCGCTTCGCGCAGCTCCCGGACCCGATCGACGGTGAGCTCGTCCTGGAGGCGGATGCGGTTCACCAGTTCGGTCCGGGCGACCATTTCGCCGTAGTCGGTGGACCCGACCAGGACGTCCAGCATGTCGGGGTCGCCGGACTCATAGATGGCCACCACGCGTTCGCGGAGCACGATCAGCGAACGTCGCAGACGGGCCCGGGTCGCCGCGAGCCGGCGTCGCCCGACCCCGAGCTCTTCGCGCGCGCGGGCGAGTTCGACCTCCTTCTCCGCCAGTTCGGCCCTCATCGTCCGTGCCTGCGCACGCAACGAGGAAAGCCTGCCTTCGTATCCGCCGATCCGGTCGTCGAAGCGGGAGATCGTGCGGGTGAGGAGACCTTCGCGTTCTTCGGCGTGTTCGAGCTTCGCTTCGGCATGGCCGAGACGGTCTTCGGTAGACGCCCCCGGCGAACTGGAGGCGAAGAGCACGGCGAGCAGCACGACGGCGAAGGCCGGCGCGGCGCCGAGGCATAGGCGTCGTCTGCGGTGGGTCGCTTCCATCCGAGGGCCTTCGGGTCCGCCGAGCGCAGTCGGCGGGCCCAAAGCACCTACTGACTGTAGGAGGTCGGGCGCGAGCCCGGGCCGCGGCCACCGGCCGTGCAAAGGCGGTTGCGTCCGCGGCGGTGGAGCCGATAGCCGACTGTAGGCTTGGCGGATGGCGCGTGAGATGGCAGTCCAGCTCCAGGGCGAGCTGCAGATGGAGGTGATGCGGGCGCTCTGGCGGCGTGGCCGCGCCAGCAACGTCGACGACGTTCGTGACGATCTCCCGGAGCGCCACCGCGGCGCCTACACGACCGTGCAGACGGTGCTCAACCGGCTCGCCGAGCGCGGGCTCCTCGTCCGCCAGCGCCAGGGCAAGGCGATCTTCTACGCACCGAAGTTGAGCGAGGCCGAGTACTACTCGGCCTCGGTTCGCCAGACCCTTGCCGGCGCCTCCGAGGAGGTCCGGCGCAACGCGCTCGCCCAGCTCGTCGGCGAGCTGCCGCCGGGCGAGCTGAGCGAGATCGAGGCGCTGGCCCGCGAGGTCGCCAGCCGGCGCAAGGGCAGGCGCTCGTGAGCCTTTCGTTGGTCGGCCTTCTCCTGACCGCGACCGTGCTGCCGTATCTTCTGCCCCGGGATCGACTCTCGCCGACCTCTGGTGCGGCGCTCTGGCTGGCGGTGCTTGCGCTGCGGGCGACGCTCGTCCTGCTCGCGGCGCTGGTCGCCGTCCTCTACCTGCCGGCGACCGGCCTCTTCGACCTGCTCACGCACTGGTGCTTCCACGCGGTCATCCCGTTCCTCGCCACCCACCTCGGATTCTCCGGCCATCCCCTCGGAGACGCCGCAGCCCTGCTCCCCGGAATGGCCCTCGGCGTCTCGCTGATCTCGGCTCTCCTCGGGATCTGGCGCGCCACTCGCAAGATGCGCGGGCTGATCCAGCGGGACAGCCTCGGCCGGGGCCCGAAGGAGAGCGTGATCGTCGGTGGCCACGAGGTCGTGGTCGCGGCCGCCGGCATCCGCGAGCCCCGGATCATCGTCTCCGCCGGTGCCCTGGCCAGGCTCGACGAGGAGGAGCTGATCGCCGGCCTCGAACACGAGCACGGCCATATCAAGGGCCGGCACCCCTACCTGATCGTCGCGGCCAACATCGCCTTCGCGCTCGGCCGGCCGCTGCTCGGCAGCCGCGACGCCCTCGCGCGCCTGCGCTATTACCTGGAGCGCGACGCCGACGAGTACGCGGTCGGCCGGACCCGGAACCCGGTCGCCCTCGCCAGCGCGATCTGTAAGGCCGCCGCCGATGCGCCGGCGCCCACCGCGGCACTCGCCACCCTCGCCGGTACCGACGTCGCGCGGCGCCTGCGCCTGCTGTTGGATCGCCCGGCGGCACGGCCCAGCGCCCTGGCGGACGGGGCGGCGCGGGCGCTCGCGGCATCCCTGGTCGCCCTGGTGCTCGTCGCCGGGGCCACGATGCCGACGCTCGCCCGCGCCGGGGTCGACTCGATCGCCACCTCCGGCGCGCACTCCTGTCATTGAGCCAGGGGCGACTCGGCTTCTTCTGGGTCCCGGAACCTGAGCGGCCGTGATCCCACACTGTGTCGGGACATGCCGGGCGACGCCCGATACGTCCCGGCGCTGCGTTTTCGCGCCCTGACCTAGGTTCTACGACCCGGTGATCCGGGCGACCGTCCGGGAGGCGGCGGGACTGGGGTCGGAGGAGGTGCCGCTCGGCAATTCCTCCCGGCGCAGGGAGAAACTCCGACGTGCTGTCGGAGTTCTGTCTATACTTCCGCGCAAGCAACTGCCGAATCCGAGCCAGGTGGCGAGGAACGGGGGAACCAAAGGGACCGCGAGGTCCCCGGGGCGAATCAGACCTTGAGTCTGTAGCGCAAGCTCTTTCAGCGCGAGCCCGTCAGCTAACCCCGTAGGCCGACGAAGGAGATTCAGTTTGCTTTCACGTCATTCCCGGCTGGGTGGCGCACTGGCTGTGATCGCGTCGATCCTGGCGTTCAGCCCTGGCGGTGCCGCCGCGGCCTGCAACCCCTCCGGTGGCTTGAGTGCCGCCCAGGACCCCTGCGCGCCTGCGCCGGAAACCGGAGCCACCACCACGGTCCCCGGTGTCAAAGCAAGGCTCGTCGACGGGATGGCGATCGCGCCCGCAAGCGCTCCGCCCGCGGTCAAGCAGGTGATCGAAGCCGCCAACCGCATCCGCACCAAGCCCTACCTCTGGGGCGGCGGACATGGCCGATGGTGGGACACTGGCTACGACTGTTCAGGTGCGATCAGCTATGCCCTCCGCGGCGGGAGCCTGATCACCTCGCAGCTCGATTCGACCGGGTTCATGAGCTGGGGCGAACCGGAAGCCGGCCGATGGATCTCCGTGTACGCGAACGCCGGCCACGCCTACGCCGTGATCGCCGGTCTGCGCTGGGACACCGCCGGCTCGATCGGCGGCACCGGGCCGCGCTGGTACGCCGGCACGCGCTCGGTCGTCTCCGGCAGCTTCGCGGTCAGGCATCCACCTGGCTACTGAGCGGTGACAGTGGCCTGGCCTCCTCCGCGCCGCGCGGCGATTCTACGTCCGCTCGGCCGGCCGGCAAGCGGGCCGTGGAAGTCAACGTGGGAGTCAGATCGCCATCATCGGCTCGCGCTCCTCGGCCGAACCGAGCGGCCTCACTACCTGCAGTCGCGTCACGGACGCCTATGCAGGAGAGCGGCACGAAAAGAGCTTCGCGAGCTCCGGGTTCGGCCGTGCCTCCCGATCCATGATCGCAACCAGTTCGTCCCAGGCGGCCGGTGGAAGCAGGAAGCGGGTGCGATCGGCGCGCAGGCGCTCGGCGCGCTCGCTCGGTGTTTCATCGCTGGTACGAGCCATGGGATCAATGTAGACGCGTTGCGAGAGATTGGCCGGCTCGCGGTTTTAACCGCCCCTCGACAGATTGGGCAGTAACGCGTCTGAGTGCCCGAATCCCCACATATCGGCGCATATCCACGCCTATCCGCGATCCTGGGAGCGCTCCGTAGTTGGACCACACACCGCATGAGAAAGCCAAATTTTCAGAGGGAGGGACACCTAGAACGCCTGCATCGCACCCAGGAGGTCGGCGGTTCGAATCCGCCTAGCTCCATAGGTTTTCCCTGCAAATGTGCGGTTGTCGGCGGCTCTGCTCGAGTTGCTTCGGAAAGGGATGGGCACTCCGTGCCTATCGAGGGGTGCAATCCGAAGACATCCGCCCGGCTATCTGACTGCGCGTCGTCGCTTGCTTGGTGGCCGATGTTTCCGTCTGAACTTGCCGTTCGGACAGACAGGGCGTCGAGCTACCGAAGTGGCTCCCCTCCCAGGCCGAAGATCTCGAAGCGGAAAAGAGCTCGACCTGCCGCCGCCGCCGGGCTTCCTCCTCGATGGCGCTGGTCGTCCTTCTTCGTCACCCCGCAGACCCTGCTCGCCTGGCATCGCCGTCTCGTCGTCCACCGCTTGACCTACCCGGGCCGGGGACCGGGTCGTCCGCCGATCGACCTAGAGGTCCGGGCCCTCGTCCTGCGAATGGCGCGCGAGAACCCGCGCTGGTGCTACCGGCGCATAGTCGGTGAGCTCACCGGGCTCGGGATCTCGATCTCGCCGACGACCGTGCGGAAGATCCTCTCCGGCGCCGGGCTCGGCCCAGTGGGACGCCGAGGCGGACCTGGCCGGAGCGAGTTCATCCGCCATCAGGTCAAGGGCATGATCGCCTGCGACTTCTTCACGGTCGACACCGTGACCCTGAGGCGCATCTACGTGCTCTTCTTCATCGAGGTCTCGAGCCGTCGGGTCCACTTTGCCGGGGTGACCGAAAACCCGAGCGGGTCGTGGGTGGCGCAGCAGGCCAGGAATCTCGTCTGGAACATGGAGGAACGTGGAGCCTCCGCGCACTTCCTGCTCCGCGACAACGACGCCAAGTTCGGCCGTGCCTTCGACGATGTCTTCCGGACCGAGGGCATCGAGGTCATCCGGACCCCGGTCGAAGCACCGAAGGCCAACGCGATCGCCGAGCGCTTCGTCGGAACGGTGCGCAGGGAGTGCCTCGACTGGATCCTGATCGCCAACCGCAAGCACCTTGGGCGGGTGCTGCGAACTTTCGTCGACCACTACAACGGGCACCGCCCGCATCGCGCGTTGGACCTGGCCGCCCCGGACCGCACAAGTGTCGTGCCGTTACCGTCGAGGGCTACGAACCTGACGAAAGGTCCGGAAGGCTCGGGATTCCCTGGCTCGACCCGCGGGGTCTTCGCGTGTTGACCGTGCTAGACGTCGATTCGGGTTTGCGTACCCCACAAGGCGGTCTCCGTCATGCGCCGTCGTCCAGTGCGAGGTAGGTCGATACCTCAAACGCTCCTTCCAGACTGCGGGAGACCGCGCAGGCCCGATGGTGGACGGCGTGAGCCCGCTCGATCTTCGTCCGGTCCTCTGCCCGCGCACCGCGGAGCCGATAGCGAACCTCCACTGCGTCGATCGTCGGTACCCGGTCCCTGACGACGATCACACCAGTCGCCTCGGTGTTCAGCTGCTCGGGGTCAATGGATACGCGCCGCGCCGCCAAGGCTCGCTTGAACGTACCGGCGAGGCAGGCGGCGAGCGCGCCGACGACATAATCGAGAGTGCTCGGGTTCGGCGTCACGTCGGCTGCCCCAAAGAATGCGGCCAACTCGCCGTGCATGCCCATCACCACCACCTCGTCTGCGGCCGGAAGGCTCACCAGCTTGTCGGGCGAATCGGTCAACCCGATCCGGACCTCGATGCGCATCAACTCCCGCTTCGCGCCCGCGCTCTGGATCAGGTCGCCCATCGCTTCGTAACTCCTCTCTGCCCCAATCACCGACCGCGCCGGGTTACGTTTGCTGGGTCAGGCCGACGCGTCGAGACGACATCGGCCTGACCTCACCTTTTATCGCCGACTGATCAGCATTCCTCCGACTGTCCGGGGCCGCAGCCGAGCAGATTGGGGGGAAGCGACTGGAACATCGCTTCGCTGCTCAGCCCTTCTTCGATGTTGTCGGGCGTGAACACCATCGACGGCACCGGCAGAAGCGGTTCTTTGGGTTCGTGGCCGGCGACGATCGCGAGGGTCCATTCGGTCAGGAGTTCACCCGACTTGAAGAACGGAGGCGTGGTCGCGGCAACCGTCGTCCCAGCCTTAATTTCGGCGATTTCGGCGCTGGTGTTGGGACCCAGACCGACGGCCGGCAGGCTTTCCAGGCCCGCCGTCTCCAACGCCCGCTGTACGCCAGGAATGAGCGAGGTCGAATTCGTCAACACGCCCTTGACGTCTGGATGGGCGGCAACCGCGTTTTCGGTGGCGGTCTGCGATTCCGACGGGTTGAATGCCGGGAATTCTTCTTGGACGACCACTTCGATCTTCGGGAATTCCTTCAGCGCTTTCGTCACGCCTTTGCCGAAGTAGATGTTGGGCGTACTCCCTTCGCCGCCGTACTCGACGAAAATCTGACCTTCTTCGCCGATTGCTTCAGCAAGTTTCCTGGTCTGGATTTCCCCTTCTTCCGGGGTGGTGCCGAGGAGGGCGAAGGAGATTTCTTCCGATTCAGGCGGAACGAGGTCCGCGGTGACCGCGATCCCGGCTTCCCGGGCCGCCTTGATCTGCGCATTCAGGCCTGCCGGCGACGCGGGCACCATCATGATGCCGTCAAAGCCTTCACCGATCGCGGTTTCCATCTGGCCGACCTGTTTGTTCACGTTGACGTAGCCGCCGGCATCGAAGACCTTCAGGTCGACGCCTTCGCGCTTGGCGGCCGCTTCGGCCCCTTCGATGATCGCCTGCTGCAGCGGCACGATCGTTTCCGGCATCAGGAATGCGATCTTCGCGCCCTTCGGTGCACTGAAGGCAGGGGGCTGCAAGTCACTGTAATTCGGGAACCCTGCCGCGGATGGTTCAGAGCTTCTGTCGGCGGCAGGTTCAGGAGTGTTTTCGACGGGCGGCTTGGCGGCGGTTTCGGTCGTTGCACTGCTCTCGGTCGAGGAACTCCCTGACGAACCACAGCCGGCCACCAAGACAGCAGCGGCAAGGGCAGTAAGCATCGCGAGCAAGGTGGTACTTGCATGGCCTCTAATGGTGTGCTTCATACATACTCTCCTCTCGGATGATCCTGCCTGATGACTGATTGGGAAGTTGTCACTGTTCTTTTGAATTGGGCCAGCATCAGAGTGGGCTCGTCGAGCTCCTCCCGTTGAAGGTCCGCAACCAACGTCCCGCGCCAGAGGACCAGTGCTCGATCACAGACGGTCGCGATCTCACGCAGGTCGCTCCCCGTCCAGACGACGCCGCCGCCGTGCTCGCAGAGCTCGGAGACCAGGCCGTAGATGGACTCCCGGCCGGCGACATCGACGCCGGCGGTCGGATCCTCACAGACGACCACCCGGGGATGGGTGGCCAACACACGCGCGAACAGCGCCTTCTGTTGATTGCCGCCGCTCAAGGTGACCACGGGCACCGATGGATCCGCGGCATTGACCTGGCACTGCTCCAACAGGTGTTCGCCCTGGGCGGCGACCCGGCGACCGGGGATGAAGCCGAGCCGCGTCATCCGGGAGAGCCCCGAAAGGGCGATGGTTTCTCCCACGCTCGCGTTCGGGATGACTCCACGGCGCGCGCGATCCCCCGCCAGGTAGCCGATCCCTCGGCGCCCGGCTTCGCGCGGACTCCTGCCGCGAAGCCTTTCGCCGGCGACCTCGATCGTCCCATCCGAAGGCCGACGCGCGCCGGCCAAGGTCTCGACCAGCTGGACCACGCCGGCGTCGGGCAAGCCGACGATGCCGAGAACCTCGCCGGGCCGGAGCTGGAAGCTGATGTCGGTGAAGGCACCTTCCCGATCGCTGACCCCTCGGGCGACGAGGACCGCCTCCGCGTTCCTCTCCTCGTGTCGGTCGAAGGCCCGTCGGCGGCGGCGCTCGACAAGTTCCTCGTCGTGGGCGACGATGCCCTTGCCGGCGATCAGCTCCACGAGCTCGGCTTCCGACGTCTCGGGGGGGCGTTCGGCGACGACCTGCCCGTCACGCATCACCGCGATCCGATCGGCCACCTCCTCCAGCTCCTGCAGCCGGTGGGTCACATAGAGCAGCGAGGTCCCGGCGCTCCTGACCCGCTCGATGACCTCGACGAGGTACTTCGTCTCGTTGGGGGTCAGGGCGGCAGTCGGCTCGTCGAGGATCAACAGACGTGGCCGGAGTGACACCGCGCGCGCGATCGCGAGGAGCTGTCGTTCGGCAAGGGTCATGCTCTCCACCAGGTCGTCCGCACGATCACCGAGCCCGACCATCTCCAAGGCGGCCAGGGACTCTCGTGTCGGGTTAGACAGCAGCCCGGCGGCCTTGGTCCGCTCGCGACCCAGCGACAGGTTTTCGGCAACGGTGAGATTGGGGACCAGCTGGTCGTGCTGATGCACGGTCGCGATCCCGAGCTCGATCGCCATATGTGGTGATCGGATGGTGGTCTCATCGTCACCCAGCAGGAGCACGCCGGAGTCGGGTTGGACCGCACCACAGGCGATGTTGATCAGGGTGGACTTGCCCGCACCGTTCGCGCCGACGAGGGCGCAGCATTCATCTCGCTCGATTCGCAGCGAGACGCGGTTCAGGGCACGCACGCCGCTGAACGACTTGGCCACGTCGCGGAGGACCAGCACTGGAGAAGCGGCCGTCATCGCTCTACCCGGCGTCAGGCGTGACGCCGCTTGAAGGTTTCGGCCACCCGCGCCAGGCTGATCGCGAAGATGATCAAACCGCCGCTGACGATGTACTGCCAGTTGCCGTCGATACCCAGCAGGTCGATGCCGTTGCCGATCACGCCGAGGACCAAGGCGCCGAGTGCGACGCCGACTACCGTTCCCCTCCCGGTGCCGAACCCGACCCCGCCGATGAACACCGCGGCGTAGGCCTCGAGCATTATCGTGGTGCCCTGGGTCGCTTCGCCCGACCCGGTCCGGGAGGAGAGCAGGATCCCGGCGATGCCGGCGAACATCCCGCCGATCGCATAGGCGGTCAACTTCACCGCTCGAGTCGGGACCCCGGCCAGCCAGGCGGCTTTCTCGTTCCCGCCGACCGAATAGATGTAGCGGCCGAGGCTGAACCGCCGTAACAGCAGGTGGGCGAGGACCAGACAGACGAGCGCCGCGACGACGAGGGTGGGAACGGGACCGATCTTCGCCGCGGCGAGTTCGCCGTAGGCGGGATCGGAGACCTGAATCGGCCCGTTGGGTGAAAGCAAGAGGGCCACCCCGAGGAGCGCCTGGCCCATCGCCAGCGTGACGACGATCGGCGACAGCCCGCCGAGGGCGATCAGGAATCCGTTGAGCAGGCCGATGCCGGTGGCAACCAGAGCCGCCAAGAGGAATGCCTCGGCCGGGGGCATCGACTGGGCCAGGCGGGCCGCCACGACGGCCGTCAGACCGATGACCCCGGCGATCGAGAGGTCGATACCGCCGACCAGAAGTACGAAGAGGACTCCCGCACAGAGAACCGCGAGGGCGCTGGTCTGCCGCCCGACGTTCTGAAGATTGAATTCGGTCGCGAAATTGGACGAGCCGATCGCCATCCCGATCGAGAGGAGAAGCAGAACGACGAAGACCGCGGACTCCGGGGCTATCGCGACGGAGCGGAGGCGCCTGAGGGCCGGGCCCCGCCGGGGACGAGGCACGGCGGCCGTAGGCGATCGATCGTTCGAAACTTCTGACACGACTTCCCTCCGCTTCCCATAGATCCCGAGTCGGCCGCCGCAAGCTTTAACTCGAGGCGTGCGTGCAAGCTAGCGCAATGCATACTAACAAGAGATTGGGGGTTACAGCTACATCGGCGTCAAAACGGCGCTAATGACGCCATCAGTCCACTGCAGTTTGGGCCCGCAGAGACGAGCCCTCACGGGCCCGGGGGTTCCGACGCATGCAGGATCGAGGCGGGGGGCCTGGACCCACCGCCCTTCAGCCGAAGGAAGGGGGGATCAGTCGGGGTGCAACGGGCGCGGCAGCTTGTCCGTGCCGGCGAACTTCTTCAGCATCGCCCGCGTGGCCGTCATCGGCAGGTCCGCGTCGGCCTGGTTGACGGTGTTGGCGACGGTCCCGGCATAGTGCAGCGCCAGGAGGCGGCAGACCTCCTCCGCGTCCCCGGCCTGGGCGGCCGCCTGGAGGCTCTTGTGCTCGTCCATCCGCAGGATCCAGGACGGCGGATCGGTGAAGTCATAGAAGCGGCGATAGTGGCCGGCGTGGTCCCAAAGCTGTTCGATCGTCTGCCGGCTGCGGGGGCCGGCGCGGTTGGTCAGTTTGAGGTGGAATTCCCGATGGGGAACCTCCCAGCCCTCGCGATCGAGGGTTCCTTCGAAGAATTCCATCTGTGCCAGAAAGCCGCCGAGTTCGGCGATTTCGTTGGGGGCCAGCTCGGGGACGGTGATCAGGGCCGCCGAGCACTCGAGGGCGATCCGCATCACATATAGGTCCTCGATGTCCTCGAGCGTGAACTCGGCGACCCGGACGTCGCGGTTGGGCTCGGTCACCACGAGCCCCTCGCTCTGGAGCAGGCGCAAGGCCTCGCGAAGAGGCGTGCGGCCGGTTTCGAGCCGCTCGGCAAGGCGCACCTGCGAGATCGAGGTCCCCGGCGGGATGTCGCCGCGGAGGATCTGATTCCTCAGCTCGTCATGTACGTGGGTGACGCGATGTCCGTCGCGAACCCGTCGCTCCTCTGAACTCACTTCAGCTCCTCACAACTTTGTCCGGTGGTCGACGCCCTCCGTTGAAACGCCAATCATATCTCTGCCCGGAACTGCCACTTTCTAACGCCAATCCCCTACTTGCATGCAAATGACTAGCTTGAGTATATACTCTCCGGATGCCGAGCCAGACTCTTTCCTTCCTGGGCCGCCGCTTCGAGATCTACGACCTCAGTCAACGACTGTCGAATCAGACCTCGGCGTTCGAGCCGAATCCACACGAGATCGCCTACACCACGCACGAGGAGTCGGCGGCATCCGAACGCTTCGAAATTCCGGCCGCGGCGTGGCCGGGAGGGGAAGCTTGGGCACTCGAGACGGTGACGTTGACCACCCACTCCGGCACCCACGTGGACGCCCCCTACCACTACGCGGCGCGGACCGCGGCGGGCGCGCCGGCCAGGACGATCGATCAGCTTCCTTTCCGATGGGTCATGGGCGAGGCCTTTTTGCTCGACATGACCGAGATCGACCCACGGAATGGGATCGTCGAGGGCGATGTCCGAGCAGAGCTGGAGCGCATCGGATACCAGCCGAAGCCGGATGACATCGCCCTGATCCGCACGGACATCTCGAAGCGCTTCGGCGAGGCAGGCTACGAGCAGCTGCACCCGGGGCTGCGGCGCGATGCCACGACCTACCTGGTCGAGCGGGGCGTGAAGCTGATCGGCATCGACGCCTGGGGCATCGATCGACCGATGGAGATCATGGCGGCGGAGGTGAGGGAGGGCGACCTCTCCCAGTTGTGGGAGTCGCATAAGTACGGGGCCGAGCACGAGTACGCCCAGATCGAGAAGCTCTGCAACCTTGACTCGATCCCGCGCGATCACGGGTTCCACGTCCTCGCACTGCCGATCCTGATCGAAGGTGCCAGCGCCGGCTGGGCGCGGGTCGTCGCGATGGTCGAGGTCGAAGGCGCCTGATGCGCTGGGCCACGTACGTCTCGCCGCAGGACGGTGGCCGGCGCTGCGGCCTGCTCGTCGAGGACAAGCTTCACGGCATCGACCCGGGCCACCAGCTCATCCACCTGATCGGCGGCGAAGGCACCTCCCTTGACGAGGCGGCGGCCGCGGCTAGCTCGTCCCCGGACGAGGTTGTCGATCCCGGATCGGTCGAGCTGCTGGCGCCGATCCCGACCCCGCCCTCCGTCCGAGACTTCATGGCGTTCGAGAATCACTACGTCGACACGCGCAATGCCCTGGATCTCAAGGTGGAGCCGATCTTCTACGAGCAGCCGTGCTTCTACTTCTCCAACCCGGCCGCGGTCGTCGGCCCGCGGAGCGACGTCCGCTCGGCACCCGGGACCTCGCAGTTCGACTACGAGTTGGAGATCGGGGTGATCATCGGACGGGCAGGAACCGACCTTTCGCCGGCCGAGGCCGAGTCCCACATCGCCGGCTACTGCCTTTTATGTGACTGGAGCGCCCGTGACCTGCAGGCGAAGGAGGGGCGGTTCGGGACCGGTCCGGCAAAGGGGAAGGACACCGCCACGAGTCTCGGACCCTGGCTGGTCACGCCCGACGAGATTGCGCCCTACCGTCATCTCCGCGGCTACGACCTGGAGATGACGGCTTTCGTCAACGGCAAGAAGTACAGCGCCGGGAACTGGAGCTCAATCTACTGGTCGGTCTCCCAGCTTCTGGTGTTCGCCTCACGCGGAACGGAGCTGCGGCCGGGCGACGTGATCGGCACCGGGACGGTCGGCACGGGCTCCATCCTCGAGCTCTCGGCGGTGCACGGCCAGGATCGTTACCCATGGCTCGCCGTCGGCGACGAGGTCGCGCTTGCGGTCGACCTACTGGGCGAGATTCGGGCCACCGTCCTGCCCGGCAGTACGCCGATGCCGCTCGACTGAAGACCGGCGACAGGACCCACTCAAAGGAGGAGCGTTTTCATGTCCGAGAACAGAGGAGTCGCCTACGTCGAACCGGGAAAGGTGGAGGTCAGGTCGATCGACTTCCCGACCTTCGAGCTGCAGGACGGTCCGGGCGTCAACCCGGCGAACGTGGGGCGGAAGCTCCCTCACGCGGCGATCCTCAGATGCGTCACCACGAACATCTGCGGTTCCGACCAACACATGGTCCGTGGTCGCACCACCGCGCCCGAAGGTCTGATCCTCGGCCATGAGATCACCGGCGAGGTGGTCGAGGTCGGGCCCGGGGTCGAGTTCATCAAGGTCGGCGACCTCTGCTCGGTCCCCTTCAACATCGCCTGCGGGCGCTGTCGCCGCTGCAAGACCGGCGACACCGGCGTCTGCCTGAACGTCAACCCCGACCGCCCCGGCTCCGCCTACGGCTACGTCGACATGGGCGGCTGGGTCGGCGGCCAGGCCGAGTACGCGGTGGTCCCCTACGCCGACTGGAACCTCCTGCCATTCCCCGATCCCGAGCAGGCGCTGGAGAAGATCCTCGACCTCACGATGCTCTCCGACATCTTCCCGACCGGCTATCACGGCGCCTACACGGCGGGTGTCTCCTCCGGCTCGACCGTCTACGTGGCCGGGGCCGGCCCGGTGGGCCTGGCGGCTGCGCACTCCGCGCAGCTGCTGGGCGCCGCGGTGGTCATCGTCGGCGACCTCATACCCGAGCGCCTCGCCCAGGCCCGCAGCTTCGGCTGCGAGACGGTCGACGTCTCCAAGGGCGACCCGAAGGACCAGATCGCCGAGATCCTCGGCGTGCCCGAGGTCGACGCCGCGATCGACGCGGTCGGCTTCGAGGCCCGCGGCCACGGCGGCAACTCCGACCACGAGGCGCCCGCGACCGTGCTGAACTCGATCATGGACGTCACCCGCGCGGCCGGGAAGCTCGGTATCCCCGGCCTCTACGTCACCGGCGACCCGGGGGCGGTCGACGACGCCGCCAAGGAAGGCTCGCTCTCGGTTCGCATCGGGCTCGGCTGGGCGAAGTCCCACAGCCTCACCACCGGCCAGTGCCCGGTGATGCGCTACCACTACGGCCTGATGCAGATGATCCTCGCCGAGCGGGCGCAGATCGCCAAGGCCGTCAACGCCACCGTGATCTCACTCGACGAAGCCCCGAAGGGCTACGAGGACTTCGACCACGGGGCGGCCAGCAAGTACGTGATCGACCCACACGGGCTGGTCAAGAGCTGATCAGGGTCAGCGGCCGGTCTCCCGAGCCCAGGCGTCAAACAGGCTGACCCCGGCGGCGATCGCCGCCTGCATCCGCTCGTCGCGCTCGACGACCGCCTCGGCGCGCACGAGCACCTCGTCGAGCCGATCGGAAGGCACGGCGACCACACCGTCGTCGTCCCCGACCACCCAATCCCCGGGAGCCACGACCGTCTCACCGAAGGCGACCGGAACCTGGGTCCGGCCGTGGGCCTCGCCGTGACGAGCGCGAGGCGTCACTCCGCGGGCGAAGACTCCGAACCCGAGCTGCCGCAGGCGGGCACGGTCCCGGACCCAGCCGTCGACCGCGACGGCCGCCGCGCCGAGGCGGGCCAGC
>Ga0105239_10005392_pt1 | contig 15013 bp, 13 predicted proteins | sample KBSC44metaG_FD_92761 | JGI IMG/M metagenome (GOLD analysis project Ga0105239, IMG submission 92761) | Corn rhizosphere microbial communities from Kellogg Biological Station, Michigan, USA - KBS C4-4 metaG | ecosystem: Host-associated > Plants > Roots > Rhizosphere > Soil | place: Michigan, USA...
AGAACATGCAAATGCCGAGCAGCGTGTTGTAGAACGGTGTGTTCGCGGAGATACCGCCGAACGCGCTGCCGTTGTTGTTCGATGCAGAGGAGAGTGCATACAGAACTTCGCTGAAACCGTGGATGCCGGGATTGGACATGCCGGCCAGACCCGCGGGCACCGCAACCGCGATGGCTGTCCCGACGACGACGAGCGCGCACGGAATCAACACGACGAGGCTAGCCATCTTCATCTCGTACGCTTCTATCTTCTTGCCGAGATATTCCGGCGTGCGCCCGACCATCAGTCCGGCGATGAACACGGCGACGACCGCGAACGCGATCATCCCGTACAAACCGCAGCCGACGCCGCCGAAGATCACTTCACCGAGCTGGATCAGCCACATCGGCACCAGGCCGCCGAGCGGTGTGAACGAGTCGTGCATCGCGTTGACCGAACCGTTCGATGCGGCGGTCGTCGCGCTGGCCCACAGCGCCGAGTTCACGATGCCGAAGCGCGCCTCCTTGCCTTCCATGTTGCCGCCGGCTTGCAGCGTGGAAGCCTGCTGATCTGCGCCGAGCGCAGTGAGCGCCGGGTTGCCCGCTTGTTCGGCGGCGATGCAAGCGATAACGAGCGGCACGAAGATCACGAGCATCGTCGCGAGCAACGCCCAGCCCTGACGGCGATCGCCGACCATGACGCCGAACGTGTAGCACAGCGCCGCGGGAATCAGCAGGATCGCGAGCAGTTCGAGAAAATTCGACAACGGCGTCGGGTTCTCGTATGGGTGTGCCGAGTTCGCGTTGTAGTAACCGCCGCCATTCGTGCCGAGTTGCTTGATCGCGATCTGCGAAGCGGCCGGTCCGAGCGGCAGCAACTGCTCGGCGACGGACGTGCTCTTGGTAATGCCGTTGCCTTCGGCATCCCTCAGCACATTGCTATCGGTGCCCTTCATCGTTTCTGTCGCGGCGGTCTGCTCGAGCAGCGGCACGGATCTGTACTCGCTGAAGTTCTGCGGCACACCTTGGGAGACGAGCACGAGCGCGAACACGAACGATAGCGGCAGCAACACGTACAGCGTCGCGCGTGTGAGGTCGACCCAGAAGTTGCCGACGCCCGTCGCCGTGCGGCGCACGAAGCCGCGGATCAACGCGATCAGCACGGCGATGCCGGTCGCGGCGGAAAGAAAGTTCTGTACCGACAGGCCTAACATCTGCGTCAGATAGCTCATCGTCGATTCGCCGCCGTAGCCTTGCCAGTTCGTATTGGTGGCGAAGCTCACCGCGGTGTTGAACGCGGAATCGGCGCTGACCGCATCGAAGTGCTGCGGATTCAGCGGCAGCCAGTGCTGAATGCGCTGCAGCACGTACACGATCAGCAATCCGGCGATGTTGAATACGAGCATTGCGGTGGCATAGCCGCGCCAGCACATATCTTCGTCGGCGCGGATGCCGCATAGGCGATACAACACGCGCTCAACGGGCGCGCCAACTTTCGTAATGCGATTTGGAGAATCCGAGAACGCGTACGCCATATACGCGCCGAGTGGCTTGACCAGCGCGAGCAGCACGATCAGGTACAACGCGAGTTGGAGATAGTCGTTCGAGGTCATTCGAACCACTCCGGTTTGAGCAAGGCGAGCGTCAGGTAGACGCTGAGCGCCACTGCGATCAACACGGCGATCCAGTACGTCGCGCTCATGACCACAGTCTCCGCGGGCAGATCGCAACGTACATGCCGATCAGTGTCAGGCCCCTCGCGCCGACCACTAGGCAGAACGCGTTCATTTGCGAGCCTCCAGGCCGGCGCAGAGGCGCAGGAAACCCGAGGTCAGAGCGACGAGGCACGCGATCAACGCGAGATAAACGAAGTCCATGGTGGCTACCCGTAACGAACGGGCGCCACTCTAGGAATTTGCAAATAAGAACGGTGTAAGGATGGCTCCCTACCGCATAAAGAACGCATAAAGAGTGGGAGCCGAGTGTCACCCATCAACGGAAGGGTCACCGAGTGTTGGAGCTCACGAACAAACAGCGGGAGTTGACGGATCGTCGCGCGATTCTGTGCAGCAACTATCTGTTGGCCAGACGCCTGCGCAGTTGTGCACGCCAAGGCAGCCGTTTGGGAACCGGCGCCAGTAGCCAGCGTCCGCTTTTGGTCGGATCGGCGCCAAGCTTGCGTTCGCAAAAACGAAGGAGCAGTATCCTGCCGCGCATTGTGTTGCGCAGCGGGGTTTGTATGCACCAGCCTTCGCGCATTTGGGTCCAGTCACTGCCACTGATGCTGGCAACCAGCCAGGCGGTCGCCGCAACCATTGTGGTCAACAGCACCGCCGATACGGTGGCCAATGATGGCCACTGCACGCTGCGCGAAGCGATCGCCGCGGCGAATAACAATACGGCCTCGGGCGCAACTGTCGGCGAGTGCGTCGCCGGAGGTGCCGGTACGGACACGATCGAATTCAACATTGCTGATGCAGGGTGCGTCGGCGGCCCACCGAAGATATGTACGATCGCGCCGTCGACGCCGTTGCCGGACATCACCGCGCCGGTCGTGATCGATGGCTATGCGACGCAGCCTGGTGCGAGCGCAAACACGCTCGCCATCGACGACAACGCCGTCGTCCTGATCCGCCTCGACGCCAGCGGCGTGACGGGAACCGCCTTGCATCTGGCGTCCGGGAGCGACGGCTCCGTCCTGCGCGGCCTATCCATCGTCAGGCCGGGCGGTGACGCCCCCCTCGGTTACATGGTGAAACTTGACAGCAGCAACGTGACTGTTGCCGGCAACTTCATCGGCGTGGAACCCGACGGCGCCACGGTGTCGACTCATCTAGTCACTTTCGACGCGTTGGACGTGAACGGCACCGGCAACACAATCGGTGGCACGATACCGGCGGCACGCAACCTGATCGCCAACGCAACTTCCCAAGCGCTGTGGATCGAGCGCGGCACGTCTCACCTTGTCCAGGGCAATTACATCGATCTCGACGCCACCGGCACTGTGGCGATCGGAAACGCGCAGTACGCAATCGACGTCGCGACGGGCGGCAATACGATCGGCGGCAGTGTCGCCGGCGCCGGGAACGTCATCGGTGCGTGGAGTCTGGTCGGTCTGCAGTTCAGTTCCAACTCCTTTAACCCAGGTGCGGCTAGCGCCGAGGGCAATCGCATCGGCACCGATGCATCCGGTACGGTTGGACTTGCGGCCGGACCTTACGGCATCGTGATCGGCGGCAGCAGCGGCGCCGTCACGATCGGGGGCGGCGGAGCCGGCAAGGGCAATCTGATTCGCGGCACGCAGAATGGCATATTGGTCAACGGCGATGCCGCCGCGAGTACTCCCGTGATCCAGGGCAATCACATCGGCGTTGGTCTTGCCGGTGCGCCGCTGCCGAGCGGCACCTCCGGAATTCTGGTCGCCGCCGGCAGCTCAGGCGGACTGATCGGCGGCACGGTCGCGGACGAAGGCAATGTCATCGGGTGCAACGGCACCAATGGCGTCGCGGTCTCATCCGCCACCGGCTGGGCCGTGCTCGGCAATTCGATCTACGGCAACGGCTTCGGTATCAGCCTTGCCGGGACTGACAGTATTTCGCCGCCGACACAAAACGATCCCAACGATGCCGACACCGGCAACAACAACCTGCAGAACTATCCGGTCATCAGCAGCGTGACGATCGAGTCGAATACGGCCGTGCAGCTAAGCGGTAGTCTGAACAGCGAAGCGAGCAAGAACTACCGGCTGGAATTCTTTGCCAACGCCCGCTGCGACAAATCGGGCAACGGCCAAGGCGCGAACTTCATTGGTTTCCAGGACGTCAGCACCAACGCGACGAACAATGTCTCATTCGGCCCACTGCCGTTCGTCGTGCCAGCCGATCGCCACGTCATTACTGCGACCGCGACCGACCCGAACGGGAACACCTCGGAATTCTCGCTGTGTTCCAACCAGGACCCAATCTTCAGCGACGGCTTCGAAACCACTGCAGGCTGCAATTGAGGCGCCGCCACTCGCGAGCGGTCAGGTCTTTGGCAACGCGTTGAGCTGACGGCAGGAACTACGCCGTACTTGCTTGAACGTCCGACTGCCCCAGCTCATCGATACGCGCCAGTGCGAAGCCCGCTTCGCTCCATGCTTCCGCACCGCCTCGCAGCGGACGCACGCGCTTGTAACCACGCTCGATCAACAAGCGCGCTATGGACACCGCGGAAGCCTCGTTCGGGCATGCGCAGTAGACCACAATCTCCAACACACCTTCGGGTGAGGCCGGAACCTTGTGCAGCGTCTCTTTGGAAACCGCCACCGCACCGGGAATGACGCCGTGCCGCGCCTGCACTTCCTCGGGCCGCACATCGAGAATCATCGGCGCTTTGCCTGCGCGCATGAGTTCGCTGAGCTCGTGCACCGAGATGCGATCCATGCGCAGACGGCGGATGAAGAGTTGCCGCTGCGCGATCCGGTAGAGTATGTACAACGCCAGCGCCACGACAACCATCAAGGCGCCGCGGCTTCCGTACTGACTCAACGTGTCGAGCACATCGTCGACGGCGGAGGAAAAGATCACGCCGAGCGCAACGGCGCAGCCGGTCCAGATCATCAAGCCCAGGCTGTCGAAAATCAGGAAGGACCGCAACGCCTGGCGAACCGCGCCGGCGAGCGGCTGCGCGACGACCGAGAGACCGGGGACGAATCGCGCAATGATCAGTGTCGCGGAGCCCCAGCGCGTAAAAACCGACTCCGTTCTCTGCACGCACGAATCCGGCGAGATCGAGATGCGGCAAAGCAGGCCGAGCAGACGATAGCCGAAGCGCCGCCCCGCCCAGTACCAGAACAGATCGGCGAGCAGACCCGCGGCAAAGGCGACCAGAATCACTGTCGCCGGCGACGCCCGACCCGATTCATACAACGAGCCCGCGGCGATGAGCACAAAGGCGAACGAGGGGATCGGCAATCCGAGCCCTTCAGCGAGCACCGCAGCGAAAACGACGACGAGGCCGAAGTTGCGGATCAACAAACTGATGTCGTGCATTTGCGTTTCACTACCCGTGCGTCGCGAGCTTATGCCGACCCGACCACCTCGTACAACGCGTATTCGCCGCTTTTGCCATGGATGGGAAGATGTATGGTTCGCCCGATTTGAAACTGCGGAGCGACGCGTGTATGAAGGGCCTCGGAGATCAACAGCCGCGAGCCAATCGCCTTGTTGGCGCTCTCGATGCGGCTGGCGAAATTGACCGCATCGCCGATTGCGGTAATACGTTCGCGCCCTGTCGCGCCGACGCTGCCAACGACCGCTTCGCCGAAATGAATGCCAATGCGCATGTCGAAACTCAGTCCGTAGGCAGTTTCGAGATACGGTTTGAGTGCGTCCATGGTATTCAGCATCGCGAGTCCAGCTTGCACGGCGTGGACGGCAGGATCGTCTTTCGTTTCCTGATCGGACTCGCGCAGTCCGAACAGCGCCATGAAACCGTCGCCCATGTAGTTGTCGATGCAGCCACCGAAGCGCGCGATGTCACGGCCCATCGCGTGAAAATACCGATTCAACACATGCACGACGTCGTGTGCGGGAAGTTGTTCGGAGAACGCCGTGAATTCGCGGATATCGGCGAACAGAATCGCCAGTGTACGTTCCTCGCCGACCGCGATATGAGCCGCGTCGCGCGCGCGCAGATCGACCAAGGCAACATCTTCATCGTCGAGGATCAGACGACGCATGGTCAGATCGGCGTGCGCGACCGTTTGACAGGCCAGGCGCAGGTGCGGCGCGAAGCCCAGCCGCTCGGCCAACTGCTGCTCGGCGGCGGTACGCGGCGCGCAATTTCCGATGCCGTCACTGACTTCGACGCGGCATGTTGAGCAGCGCGCGTGCCCACCGCAGGCATGCGCGTGCGCGACACCGCCGCGCAGTGACGTCTCGAGCAGCGTCTCACCCGGCGCCGATTCGATCAGCACATCGTCAGGGAGAACCCGGATGGTGGCCATGCGATCTCCGAAACTTCGCGTCGCCAGTATGGCTCCCGCCGAGCGTTCGGCGGGAGCCCGATGACTATTTTGCCTTGCGCGCGTCGAGGCTCAGCGCGCCGGCACCGTTCACTGCGAGCAGCAGGAACGCACCGGTGATGGACAGGTTCTTGAAGAACATGATCATCTGCACCTGATCGGCGAAGTTATTGTGAAACAACACGCCGCTCAACAAGGTGAAGCCGGCCAGCAGCAGCGATACGACACGCGTGTGCCAGCCCAGAATGATCGCGAGCGAACCGAGTACTTCGGTAGCGATCACCAGCGGCAAGAGCGCACCCGGTACGCCGACCGATGCCATGTAGCCAGCCGTGGCCGTATAGGCGCCGAGCTTTCCGAGCCCGGACAACAGGAACAGGGACATCAACAGAATGCGTCCGGCCAATTCCGCTGTGTTGCGCAGCGTGAACCGCGATTGCGTGGCGGACGGTTGTGAGGTGAGGCGTGAGTCAAGCGATTGCGATGAAGTAGACATGATTGAACTCCTTATGAGTGGAGAACGTATCTCCGGATGATTGGATGTCAGAGAAAGCGTCGGCTCTCTTGCTTATGCGGCTGTTGATGTGTGGCGCCGATCAAGCCGCTGCCTGAAACGGGAAGTTCGCTCGCGCCCACACGGCAAATTTCGTCGGCTGCCGGCCGGCCACTTTGTTCGCGAGCGCAATCGCGTCGCGCGAATCCGAGCCGAGATAGGTATTGGCCTCGAAGTGCGCGAACATCTCTCCGACTTCGGCAGCGCCAGGAAAGAAGTTTGCGAACACTTCCTTCGGGACTTGCTTGAACGAGAATTTGTGCCCTTGCCGATTGAGCGCGACGAGGATTTCGTTGAAGCTCATGAAATCGCCGACCAGCGGCAGATGCTCGCCGTGTCCCGCCAGTTCCGGGTGCGCAAACGCGCCGGCGACAATGTTGCCGAACTCGCCGATATCGCCCATGTGAATGACGCGCGCTGCGGGATCGATCGGCAGCGTCCAGCCCAGAGAGCCATCCGCCTGTTTCTGCGGCGCCGCCGTACCCGTGAGGTTCTGGTAGTAAAACGGCGCGATAACGAACGTGTGATTCGCAAAGCCGGCTTCCCTCACGAGCCGCTCGGCCTTGGCTTTGTGCGTGAAGTGCGGAACGTTGAGCTTGCCGCCGCTGATTGCCTCGACATCAGGCAATGTCGACCAGATGAAGTGCTGGACGCCGGCGTCCTTGGCCGCGCGTATGGCCGCCGTCGCCTGTTTCAGTTCGTCGGTGCCGGCCTCCCACGCGTTGGTGACGACGAAGACGCCGTGCGCACCGGCGAAAGCGGCCTTCAGCGTTTCGGGGCGAGCCAGATCTGCCGTGACGACTTCGTCGGCGAGGTTGCGATGCTTGCTCGGATCGCGAGTCAGCGCGCGTACTTTGAATTGACCTTGGGTTTGTAAAGCGCGTACGACGGAGCCGCCTTGATGCCCGGTGGCGCCGACGACGGCGATGAGTTTCTTGGTGTTCGACATGACTGTTCTCCAATGAGTGGTTGCTCGGTGGGGAACAGAGTAGGCTTCCGTTATCCATCTTTGAAGCCTATATTATTCGATAAGAACCATCGCTTTTGGAGATAGATAATGCTCGATGCAGTGACCCTGGATCAGCTTCGCACGTTCATCGCTGCGGTCGAGCAGGGCAGTTTTTCCGCCGCGGGTCGCAAGTTGCGACGGGCGCAATCCGTCGTCAGCCAGACGTTGGCGAATCTCGAAGGGCAACTCGGTGTGATCCTGTTCGATCGCAGCGCGCGTTATCCGACGCTCACGGACGATGGACGCGCACTGCTGGAGAACGCGCGTGCCGTTGCCGATCAGATGGACGGCTTCAAGGCGCGCGCAAAGACTCTCCGCGAAGGGCTCGAACCCGAACTCTCGCTCTCGATCGATGTGATGTATCCGATGAGCGAGTTGATCGATGCGGTGGCCAGGTTCCGCGACAAATTTCCGCACACGCCGCTGCGGCTGTTCGTCGAGGTGCTTGGTGCTGTCATCGAGCCGGTGCTGCAGGGCACCTGTCAGATCGGCATCGTCGGCTCGTTGCCCGTGCTGCCCGAAACGATGCACAGCGAGTTACTGCTCGACGTACCGCTGGTGACGGTCGTGGCGCCGTCGCATCCATTGGCGTCATACAAAGGCATCATTCCCCAATCCGAGTTGCAGAAACATGTGCAACTCGTGTTGACCGACCGCTCGACGTTGTCCAAGGGCCAGAGCTACGGCGTGTTCTCGAAAAACGCCTGGCGGCTGGCCGACATGGGCGCTCGACATGCCTTTCTGCGCGCCGGATTCGGCTTCGGCAACATGCCACACTTCATGGTCGAGGACGATATCGCGAGCAAGAAGCTGCACATCATTCGCATTGAACTGCCACGCCATCTGAAGCCATTGATGCCGATGCGGGCGGTGTATCGCAACGACGCACCACCGGGTCCGGCAGGGCGCTGGTTGATCGAGCACCTCAAAGGAAAGCATGCAGCGCGCAACAGTCAATAACGCGCTCTGTGTGAGAACAACTCGGAATCTACGGTGCCGAAGCGTTCGCGTTCCGCGCGCTGGTTGAACCACTTCGATCAGATTGCGTGGCTGGCTACGCCGCAGCGTCTGCACCGGCAATTCGCCGAATCGAGTATCCGCATCACGCAAAACGAGTCGAACCCACGCTATTGCGCGAGAGCGCTGGCTAGGTAATCGGCGAACGCGCGCGCTGACGGTTTTGCGGCTCGGCCGGCCGGAAACAGCGCGTGCACGTCGATGCGATCCATTTCCCAATCTGGCAGTACGTGAACCAATGTGCCGCTGGCGATCTCCGTGCGACAGCCGAGGAAACCACCCGACACGATACCCAAGCCCGCGACTGCAGCCGCGATGGCAGCCTCGTGCACGGTCAAATGCAGCCGGCTTTCAACGCGCGCTGTGACGCTCTTGCCAGCCTTGCGAAACGTCCAGGCGCTCGCGTTGCCACTGGCAGGTCCGAAGATGATCGCATGGTTGCCAAGATCTTCTGGTTCCTGTGGAGTTCCGGCGCGTTGCAGATAGTTCGGTGATGCCACAAGCACGCGCGGCATCGTGGCGATGAGTCGCGCCGTGGCGGTCGAATCTGTCAGTGCTCCGAATCTAAATGCGACATCGGCACCCTCGTGCAGCAGGTCCTGGCGTTGATCGCTCATCAAAAGATCGATGCGCAACGCCGGGTGACGTTTCATGAACTCGGGCAGGCGCGGCACGACTTCGCGCAGCGCAAAGCTCGTCGACATGGCCGCGCGCAATGCGCCGCGCAATTCTCCGGTGCCACGTGCGGCGTGGTCGGCTTCGTCGAGCGCATCGAGAATCGGTTCGATCCGTGCGAGGTAGTCGCCGCCCGCTTCGGTGAGCTTGACGCCGCGCGTCGTGCGCGTGAGGAGCGCAGCACCGACTTCGCCTTCGAGACCGGCAAGAATGCGGGAAGCCGACGGTTGCGACAGGCCCAGCTCGCGGCCGGCGCGGGAGAAGCTGCCGCCACGGGCTACACGGACGAACAAGCGAAGGGCGAGAAAACGGTCACTCATACGTCGCGCAAATATATCTTACTCAGGTTCGCCGGCTACCGGATGCACGCCGCACGGCCCAATCTCCCGCCCAGCGCCAATCGGCGTTCAACTACGGAGAACGGAAATGGCCAAGCTCAAAGGTAAGGTCGCGGTGGTAACAGGAGCCTCCAAAGGCATCGGCTCGGGTATCGCGAAGACGTTGGCTGCGGAAGGTGCGGCGGTGGTGGTGAATTACGCGTCGAGCAAACAAGGTGCCGACCGCGTGGTCGCGGAAATTGCGCGCGCCGGCGGCAAGGCGATCGCCGTGCAGGGCGACATGGCCAAGGCAGCGGACGTCAAGCGCCTGTTCGCCGAAACGCAAAAGACGTTCGGCGCGCTCGACGTGCTTGTCAATAACGCCGGCGTCTACCAATTCGGGCCGCTTGAAGCGGTGACCGAAGCGGAGTTCCATCGCCAGTTCAACACCAATGTCCTCGGCACGCTGCTCGCGACACAGGAAGCGGTGAACCACTTCGGCGCCAAAGGCGGCAGCGTGATCAATCTCGGTTCGATCGTCAGCGTCAACTCGATGCCGAACTCCGTCGTGTATGCGGCGAGCAAAAGTGCCGTCGACTCGATCACGCGCACGCTCGCGCTGGACTTGAGTCCGAAGAAGATCCGCGTGAATACGCTCGCCCCGGGTGCGACGGCCACCGAAGGTCTCGATGCGATGGGCGCTGTCGGCACCGATTTCGAAAAAACACTCGTCGCGGGAATCCCGATGGGGCGCCTTGGTCAACCCGACGACATCGCGCGCGTGGCAGCATTTCTCGCATCCGACGAATCGTCCTGGATTACCGGCGAACGCATCGTCGCATCGGGTGGCCAGCGCTAAAGCAAGCCCAGGGTGCAGGAATCGCGGCACGCTTTAACGGCATCACTCACGGCCGAGTGGCGGCTTTCGGGCAGTGGAATACAGGCTTTGCGCAAGAATGCCCGCCGCTCGCTATTGCGTCAATTGGTCTTCCGTCAAGATCTCATGTCGTGCGGGACGCTGCGCAGTCAGCGGCTCCAATTCGGCTCCCGCAATGGCGCCTTCGACGGCGACAGCCGCTGTTGTCAGTTGCTGGCAACGTTTGCCGTCTTCACACAGCACGCGCATGTAGTCGGCATCGAAATTCAGCCGTTCGACGAGAAAGTCGATGAAGGCGCGCACCTTCGGCGACTGCACCTGACCGCGCGGAAATACCGCGTTCAAATCGTATTCCGGCCCGCGCCAACCGCCGAGTACACGTTGCACGAGGCCGTGCTCGGCATAAGCCTTGATCATCACGTCGCTCACGAGCATGAGTCCTTCCCCGCACAGCAACGCGCCGCGCAGAGCGGCGGGATCGTTGGCGATCATCACCGGGTCGATGGCGTACTCGATCTCGCGTTTGCCGTCGGAGAGCGCCCAGCGGAAGCCGCTGCCGTTTTGCTGGCCTTTGCGCAAAGCCAGTGTTCGATGATGCTGCAGGTCGTCCGGATGCAGCGGCTCACCGTGGCGTTCGATGTACGCCGGACTCGCGTAGACCTGCGTGCGGAATACCGCGAGCTTGCGCGCTACCAGATTTGAGTCCGGCAGGTTGCCGACGCGCAACGCGACATCGATTTCTTTTTCAATTATGTCGAGCGGCTCGTTGTTCAGCACCATCTCGACGCGCACTTCCGGATGGCGGGCGTGGAATTCGCCGAGCAGAGGCGCGATCCAGGTCGTGCCGAGCGAATACGGTGCGGTGACGCGCAGCCAGCCGCGTGGACCGCTTTGCAACTGACCGACCGCACTCTCGGCTTCGTCGAGTTCGCGCGCGATGCGTTGACTGTGTTCGTAATAGACGTTGCCGGCTTCGGTCAGGCCGAGCTTGCGTGTGGTGCGATGCAGGAGCTGTGCGCCGAGGCGCGTTTCGAGGTCCTGCACTTTGCGGCTGACCGTCGTCTTCGGCAGGCGCAGCGCTTTCGCGGCACTGATGAAACTGCCCAGTTCGACGACTTTGACGAATACCAGCGTGTCGTTCAGATCCCTGCTCATGACTGTCCGCCTCGGAGATTGGACCAATGATGGGATGATTATTCCCTGATTTTCGGACTAATCAAGTGGCGCGGCGAAGCCTAGATTACCGCGCAGTCCGTTGTGAGGTACGTTCGATGTCTACCCAGCATGCATACGTCCCAGCATTGATGGCGCAGTCTGGTTTATCCGGGAGTGCGCATTCTGCGAGGGATTTCCTGTGGTCTAACCTGATTGTGCGCGCTGCCGAACATCCTGGGCGGAGCCGGCAGATGATCAATGTATCGGATGATTCCCTCGATACGATCGTCCCACATACAGGAAATAATATCCCGGTGGCGGGACAATGAAAGGCCCGGTCGTCATCATTGATGCGGCCAATCTGCTCGGCCGTGCAGTTGTCGAGGCTGCACTGCTGCAAGGATGGCCGACCATCGCGGTGTCCAGCGACGCAGCCGCGCTGGTGGCGTTGCGCGAGCGGCACCAGGACACACAACTGGTCACGCTGGCCGGCTCCACGAGCGACGAAACCCGAAGCGCGGCGTTGGTTGGTGCGCTACGCGAACTGGATCGTCCGATCGCGGGCATCGTCATCGCCGCCGGCGGCGAACCGCGACGCGGCCGCCTGCTCGACCGGCCGGCGCAGGAACTGCTGGAAAGCATCGAGGCCGACGTGTTGCCGCACATAGCGGCGGCGCGTCATCTGCTGCCGCTGCTTGCAGCGTCCGGCCGCAACGGCAGCTACGTCGTGCTCGGCAGCCCGGGCAGCGAACATCCATGGGCGGGCTACGGCGCGCGCTCGGTCGCTGCCGCTGCCGTGAACATGTTGACACGGGTGCTGCACGACGAAGCGCGCGCGTTCGGTGTACGCGTGCAATTGCTCGCGCCGAGCCGGCCCGTGCGCACGGAGGAGAACCGCGCGTGCGCCTGCGACGGCTGGCCCACAGCCGCCGCTATCGCGGAAAAGGCGCTGGCTTTGGTCGAACAAACCGAGCTGCGCAATCGCGCTGATGCCGTTGTCCGCTTTGCGCCGGCACGCGTGAGCGCAGACGACGCGACGCAGACAGAACAGGCGGCGTTGTCAGCGCCGTCGGTCGATCCCGACAGCCAGCGTGTGCTTGATCAAACCTGGCACGCGTTAGAGCCGATCTTGAATTCCATCCGCGAAAACGGCGAGCGCAAATGAAGCGCGAGCCACTTCGTCATCACCGATCTCATTCCTTCACCGCGAGGCAATCCACGATGAACCGCTTCCTTGCTCAGATTTCCAGCTCCGCAACTGCGCGCGGATTTGCTTTGGCCGGCGCCATAACGCTGTCATTGATTCTCGCCGGCTGTGGCAGTCAGGCGGCGGAAAAAATGGCCGGTCCGCCGCCAGCCGACGTCAACGTCGCCCAGGTGCTGCAGAAGAACGTGCGGCAATGGGACGAATTCACCGGCCGCATCGCCGCGGTCGAAACCGTCGAACTGCGCCCGCGCGTCAGTGGCTATATCGATCGCGTCGCCTACCAGGAAGGTCAAGAGGTCAAGAAAGGCGATCTGCTGTTCGTGATCGACCAGCGTCCCTATCAGGCGCAACTCGCGCAGGCCCAGGCGCAGTTGGAACGCGCGCGCAGCGACGCGAAACTTGCGCAGTCGCAGGATGCGCGGGCGCAGGCGCTGATCGCCGCCAAGGCGATATCGCGCGAAGACTTCGATTCGCGTCACGCGGCGAACGAATCGAGCAACGCCGGCGTGCGCGCCGCCGAAGCGGCCGTGACCGCGGCCCGATTGAATCTGCAATTCACCGAAGTGCGTGCGCCGATCTCCGGACGCGCGAGCCGCGCGTTCGTGACGGCCGGCAATCTGGCCCAGGCCGACAACACGCTGCTGACGACGCTGGTATCGCTTGATCCGATGTATGTCTACTTCGATACCGACGAACAAGCCTATCTGCGCTATCAGCAGCAGACGAAGACATCCGAGGCGAAACCGGTTCGTGTCGGCCTGGCGAATGAAGTCGACTATCCGCATGAAGGCACCGTCAACTTTGTCGACAACCAGGTCGATGCGAACACCGGCACGATCCGCGCGCGCGCGGTGTTGCCCAATCCCGAGCGTGCATTGACGCCGGGCTTGTTCGCACGCGTGCAATTTCAGGGCGGTGGCGAGTTCAACGCCTTGCTGATCGAAGACAAGGCCGTGCTCACCGATCAGGATCGCAAGTACGTCTACGTGCTTGGCGCAGACAAGACCGCGCAGCGTAAAGACATCGTGCTCGGTGGCACTATCGATGGCCTGCGCGTCGTGACGTCGGGACTCGCCGCCAACGACCAGGTCGTCGTGGACGGTGTGCAGCGCGTGTTCTTTCCGGGCATGCCGCTCAAGGCCACGGTCGTGGAAATGGGCAAGACGGCGGCGCCCGCCGTGGCAGCCCGTTAGCGAGTGCTCCACCGTTTCGCCGCCGGATACCCGGGTTGCCTCCCCCGATCCGGCTCCGGCGGTGAAGCGGCCTTTTGTGTGATGACTCTGTTGCTGGCATGAACGCGGCGCGAAGCCGCTGAGGAACGAACATGGATTTCTCCAAATTCTTTATCGACCGGCCGATCTTCGCCGCGGTGTTGTCGATCGTCATCTTCGCCGCCGGCCTGATCGCGATTCCGCTGTTGCCGATCAGCGAATACCCGGAAGTCGTGCCACCGTCGGTCGTCGTGCGCACCGTCTATCCGGGCGCAAATCCGAAAGTAATCGCGGAAACGGTGGCCACACCGCTCGAGGAAGCGATCAACGGCGTCGAAGACATGATGTACATCAAGTCGGTCGCCGGTTCCGATGGCGTCCTGCAGATGACCGTCACGTTCAAGCCCGGCACGAATGCGGACGATGCGGCCGTGCGCGTGCAGAACCGCGTGAGTCAGGCGCAGGCGCGCCTGCCGGATGACGTGCGGCGTCAGGGCGTGACGACGCAGAAGCAATCGCCGGTGTTCCTGATGGTCGTGCATCTGGTTTCGCCGAACGGCAAGTACGACACCTTGTATCTGCGCAACTATATGCGCCTGCACGTCAAGGACGAGCTGTCGCGCATTCCGGGCGTCGGCGACGCGGCACAGTTCGGCGGCGGCGACTATGCGATGCGCATCTGGCTCGATCCCGACAAGGTCGCCGCGCGCGGTCTGACGACGACCGACGTGCTCGCCGCGATCCGCGAGCAGAACGTGCAGGTCTCGGCCGGTCAGCTCGGTGCCGAGCCGATGCCGAACGGCAGTGATTTCCTGACCCTGATCAATGCCAAAGGGCGGCTCGAATCGACCGCGGAGTTCGGCAACATCGTGCTGAAGAATGGCAGCGGCGGTGAAGTCGTGCGCCTGTCCGATGTCGCGCGGCTGGAACTTGCGGCCGGCGACTACACGCTGCGTTCGCGCCTCGACGGCCTGAACGCGGCGGCGCTCGGCATCTTCCAGGCCCCC
>Ga0105239_10005395_pt1 | contig 15010 bp, 14 predicted proteins | sample KBSC44metaG_FD_92761 | JGI IMG/M metagenome (GOLD analysis project Ga0105239, IMG submission 92761) | Corn rhizosphere microbial communities from Kellogg Biological Station, Michigan, USA - KBS C4-4 metaG | ecosystem: Host-associated > Plants > Roots > Rhizosphere > Soil | place: Michigan, USA...
AGAAGAACAATCCTGACGCGATCATTCGTTGCTTCTCGAATTGCATCTTCCACTGTGTGTCCTAGCCCCGTCTCCGGAGCTTCTGATTTGGGAGGTTCTCTTGCTGGTAATGTGGTAAGCTTGGGGTCTGGCATGGTCCTTCCACAACTCGCACACAAAAATTTTTTCCGGTTTTCTTTATCGTGAGCTCTAGGTTCGCGGTCGAACTCGTTGTTATGGATTACATTGCTCTCAATGCAAAGGGGAGTTGTCAGATTGGAAGGGGCCTAGACCTCCTTACCCCGTTGAGCTGCTTCGCTTAAATAATACCGAGAACGCTAATGTTCCCACTTTAGGATGATCCGTGTTTCTCTGAACTTCCTTCGCTTAGGGCACACTGAGACCACATAATGTTTCAGCCTTGCCCGATTACAGTTCAGCCTCGTCGAGCGTGGATTACCAATGATATTCTCTGAGCCAACCTCCCACGTAGTGCCTGAGCACTCAACATTCTGGGGGGTTTGGAGTGGACGGAACTTTCCATCATACTTGTATGGTTTCTTCTGGGTAGATACAGCGTCTGGGAGGCATACTTCCTCGATGCGCAGGGCGAGGCTCCTATGCTTCCTCCGCAACATCCACAAAATTGCTTGAGAATTCATCACGAAACCATTCAACAGACGCATAGAAAAATTGCCATGCTGAGCATTCGTTGAATATTTTCTTTGAAACTTAGTCATATTCTATGTGAAATCCATCATAACAAGGGAGCCTGAAGTTACCCGAAAGTCTCCTCACTGCTATAGTATGCATACATAAATTCCACAGCACCAAACTGGACAAGTGCATCCTACTCGCTTATTTACTTATGGGCTTCTGAAGAGGAACCCAATCCTGCGGAGACGGGGAGAATAGTTCGAAAGCTGGTGGGAATAATTGGCCTAAGAGCGCAAGTAACTGCACAGTAGTTAAGCCAAAACCTTCCACGAGAGGCGGAGAGCCATCTTGTAGAGTACTATTAGAGCTTTTTGGAAGGAGCAGTGTGAAGTTGGTACTGACTGATGGTAGAATCCCAGGGGAGCCTGTCTCAGCCAACTCATGATATTGGCTTCAGCTCATTATCACCGCAATAGGCGCTGGCTACTATTTATGAGTCAGCGCAGTTCGCTGTACAATTCAGAGACTCTAGTGTCAGGTTTGCCGTTGTCACGCCACAAACTGCAAGATCCTTGGAGACTAAAGACAAAGGCTTCGCCGTTGCCAGGCTCATATGGTAGCAGGGAAAACGACGAGCTATCGGTGAATAGCGAAGCCTGAGAAAGAGAAGAATAATGTTACTGACGTTGGACGACAAGCAAAGTCTGGAAAGGGAAATCGCCTAGAGCCTTGGAAGGAGCAGAGCTTGCACCCATTCAACCCTAAACTACCTCAAAGCGGGTAGGAACGTGAAGAATCGTGAGATGCTGGCAATACGGGTGCTTCCCAGGTGTCTTCTAGGCCTCAAAAGCTGTTGTGAGACTGGGGACTTGTTGGACTTCAAGAGTCTAGCTGTATCTCGACCGAAATTGATGTTCGGTGGGAACGGGGTCCATGCCAAGGAGAGAAAGGTAGTGAGGCCATGTACAAGGTGATTCCAGAATTGAAGATATAGAAGATAATTTGAAGGAAATTGGCCACTGGTTGGCGGTTTGAAGGGTCTGCATGTTTGAAATCACTTCTGTGGCATCAAGGGTCTCCGCACGCCGCTTCCGTCCAACAGCCCTTCCACAAAAATCTCGAACACCAAGAGAATGACAAAACATATTGGATCGCTGATACATGTTTCGATTCTGTGTATGAAGCACTCAGAAATGCATCCATCACTCGAAAAGTCAATTGGAGATTATCCGGGGTAGGGGAAGCTGAGAAAGGTCCCAGTGGGTAGGAACGTTTGCAATGGAAATTCACAACTTGGTTTATTGCGAGCAATGACCTCTCATCGCGGTGCTTATGTACAACTTTCCCGAATAATCTCACTCTGGCACCAAACTCAAGGTTCTTTGCTGTTTATCTGTACCAGTACTCTGGCTTGACGTAGTCTGCCATCGTCTTGGGCTCCTCGTAACCGTGATGATGATGGCCATGATCGTGCGGGTCGTCGGCTGGGCCAACATAGTCCATTCTGTAAACGCTGCCGCATTCGTCGCAACGCTCGAAAGGTCGGGCCCGCGATAGCTAAAGAGAATGGTGAGCAGAAAGTTCGCATGGCTGCATCACTTGGAAAATGTATACTTACCACACACCATCTCACAACATGAGAATCTGCGGGAGATCCGGTGCAGCCAACCTGAATCTCATCGCCAGCAGACTTGACCACGATTGGGTTCTCAAAGGTACCTGCACAAGGGCCAGGTTAATGAATATTCCTCCCGTTTCACCCGGTCGAGTATATATTATTTCCCGGTTGAAAATCATACAACGCACCTGTCCTATCCGATGGGAGTGGTGACATGTCGAAAATGTCAATACCCTGCATCTTTCCGAGAATTTCCAGACGTTCTAGACCTGTCGCTTGTTCGAGATCGGTGGGAACAGTACCAGGTTCGGCACCCGGGGGAAGGAGGTCCTTGTCGGATTTGATTTCTGTAGATAAAGATCTCAGCCTGATCCGAAGCCATCTGGAGTCTCGCACGCGCCAAACCTGCTAGGTGTTGCACCTCTGCAGCTGGCTGTGAGCGGGAAGAAGCTCACCCTCAAAAGGCAGTATCTGACCCTTTGCCTCACCGGGTTTAAGGTCATATTTGCTTCCTAATTAGTCCAAGATGTTAGCAGCGTAGTAGCTATAGCTCCGAATCGCCATGAACGGGTGGTTTAGAGCTCTAAAGATCGTGAGCAACGTACGGCGAGCTTGGACGGTCGAGAAAGCTCTAGGGGCAAGTCGAGCTGACTGGAAAGGCACACGTCTGGCCAGGGAGAAGGCTACACGTGCCGCCGACATGGTGGGACAGGTTTTGAGGATTGGTCAAGTCGTTGTTGAACAGTCGGGAGAGTTGCAGGGAGAGTGAGGTCCAGGTTCAAGTTATCAAAAGTCGAAACTGCGCCGTAGGGTAAGGCGAGTGGTCTGATACGTGATTGGCGTGACCTCCAATCAATGCCGTTAATTTGGGTGAGCTCCAAGGCTTGGCATCAGGAACAAATAAATTCCCCTGTGGAACAACTTCATTACTAGCATTCTCCCTAGTACTCGCTCAGGAACTTGGTCCCTTCGTATGGAGTATTCGATGTCACCAATTTGAATTTTCACCAATACGAGTACTCAACCTTAAACTGGAAGGTACATACCTGTTCAGACACTGGTAGGTGCCTGTGGGTTGCAAAGGGGGAACATCGACCAGGCTGTCTCAGTCGACCGTTAAGAGTGAACCTGTGTTCGAGCGACTTTGCACTACTGCATACCTCAAATTCTACAGCGTTAACCTTCGCTCACCAGTGTGAGAATTTAATGGATAAACCTCATCGAGCCCTGATGGTACATATGAGCCGACAAGGATCATGTCAAGGTTGGCCCTTCTCCACGTAAAGAGGTCAACCCGTTACTATCTTCCTCCTCATGTATGCCTTGTTATTGCGCATTGCTTCCCAATGTAGTCCGTATGACTGAAGTGATTGAGAAGAGATTTATATCGAATCTAGAACATCTAAATATCATTGTTGTTGTCGCTTCAACCACCTCGAGGCAGTCATTATCACAAACGGACTGGCATCAAACGTGCCCGTGACTGACCAAAAGCTGCCAAGAAATTTCTAGAAGAGTTCTTGGCACGTGACAGTCGCGAACTCGTCTTCAACTCTCTCGAGTTCTTGCGGTTACTAAAGGATAACTTCCACAGCTAAACATTTGAACTCCCCTGTAAAAGCATCTACTTGCATCCTAGTGACTTTTTGTGTATTCGATCAGTCAACAGACTTGAAGAATCACACGAATAGCAGCTACAAAACTCTTTCGCGAGCTCCTCATTCAAGATGGCCAACTACCTCGCCTCCATCTTTGGCACAGAACAGGACAAGGTATGTAAATCCACTCTGCGATCATTGAGTCTTATCATACTAACAAAATTACCAGGTCAATTGCTCCTTCTATTACAAGATCGGCGCCTGCAGACACGGCGATCGATGCTCACGAAAACACGTCAAACCCTCCTACAGCCAAACCATTCTCCTCCCAAACCTTTACCAAAATCCCGCATATGATGGAAAGAACAGAATGAATCCTTCACAGCTGCAAAATCATTTTGATGCATTCTATGAGGATTTCTGGTGCGAGATGTGCAAATATGGCGAGATCGAAGAAGTGGTGGTCTGCGACAACAACAATGACCATCTCATCGGTAATGTCTATGCGCGATTCAAGTATGAAGATTCTGCCCAGGCTGCTTGCGATGCCCTCAACAGCAGATGGTACGCTGCCAGACCAATATATTGTGAGCTGTCGCCAGTCACCGACTTTAGAGAAGCGTGTTGTCGATTGAATTCTGGTGAAGGCTGTGTCAGAGGTGGATTTTGCAATTTCATTCATCGAAAGGAACCAAGCCCCGACTTAGCACGCGAACTGGAACTCAGCACCAAGAAATGGCTGAAAGAGAGAGGCAGGGACGATCGCAGCGTCACCCGAAGCCCAAGTCCGGAGCCTACTCGCAAACGGTATTAGAGGATCGAATATGAAATGCGCATCCATCATTAGCCTTGGTTTGCAACGAGGAATTGTGTATCGGGCCTTTTGAGGAGAATATTCGCAAGAAGAGCGTACAACACGACGGCAACTATGACCACCTAACAACGAAAACCAATCAAAGCAAATACGATCTCCAAATATTCAAATTTGCGGGCTTGGTCCATACGGCCAAAGAAGACATATTTTGGCCCCGAACGTTTGGCATATTGCCCCTCATTTCAGAAGAGAGGCTGAAGCGAAGCAAATGAGAAAATTCTGTGACGAATGGACATAACCATATCCATTCATGTGTGAGACTGCATGACCCGGCGGGAAGAAAGCATGAGAGGCCCAACGGGTCCGCTGTCCCATAAAGTGAAATAATGGGATCAGAAGCTCTATCGGCGACGCTGTGAAAAGCCTGCCGCCACCTATCCCCTGGACGAATGAACTGGATCGCGATTCCCTGAACATCCTTGGAAACAGCATATGAAAAACCAATCTAGCATGTACTTCCATGCTCTGCGCTTTATTGGCACAGTATCGTTGAGCACGCTGCATGATCACTGATCAAGCTCCAAACCCCTGAGCACCACATCACTGCCTTGAACGAACTGCAACGAAGGCAGTGAACAAGAGTCGACGAGGCACAGTCCCAATCATGAAGCATATGCGCGGAGTGAGTTCATGTGGGGGAATAAGGTTTTGCAGAAATGGCTGAAACAGCAGCAACACGTATTAGATAGTTTTGGTGATGGAGCGAGAAAGTTTCTCGCCATCCACGAACGTGTACCAATAGAAAAATGTACGGAGTACTTCCTGCCCGTTCTTGTCCACCAGCGTGAATCCCATCGCGTGTATTTAATCTCACTCTCCGTAACCGCCAGTCTATGTACCTACTAATAAGCCATTTTGTTCACTTTTGCAGCACATAATACTACGAAGTACTTCAACATGACAGATCCAGACTCTGATCCACCCACATGACGTGTGTCTGACAGAATGTTAGTCCTTCGTGGTGCCGAGAAGGTTTCGGGACATGAGAAGGTTTGTAATTATCTGGATTTGGGTTTGACGTTGACATTGTTGTGACTTGAATGCTGGAGATTGACGTAGTTTTGCACGAGCCTCTTGCACCACCATCTCTCCTTCGAACGTCGGTACGATTTTATATACTGGGGATTGCGTGGGAAGGCCATAGAAATGCAAATGTAGAACCATGTTTGAAGATATTTGATGGATTTTTATACAATCTAGTTCAGTCTATAGGATGACCGGGTGGGAGTAAGGTCGAGTGAGCTAGCGACTGAGCGAGCTACCATCAGGTGCTCGGCCCCAGCACACGTGCGCATATAATCGACCACTCATCTCGGCGTAGGTGTAAACCGTGATTTCGTATGTCTCGTGAAATGGGAGGTGGCGGTGTCCCTGCTTCGAGAGACAATGGCTTTGTAGGTGCTACCGTTTGTCTAGCGTTGTCAAAGGGGAGCTGGTGTGGTAGAGCGTATTGAGGAAGATATGAATGAGGTCGGTAAAGAATAGAGCGAAAGCCTAGAGATATGAGCGCTGCTTCATGTTTATTCGGAATTCGTGTGGTTGTTGGCCATCATAGCAAGGATTTATGTGATATCTAGCGAGTGGCCAGCCAATGTGACCCGCGTAGTATCTGATTGGGATTGTGCTTTATCAAGTTCTGAGACGTGGTGGTCGAATCATTTGTAACATCTTCGATATGCGAATGGGTTGATAAATATCGGACAGCTCAGCCTGACAGTCCCTTGAATGGTCCGACTTTAAGGAACCACAGTACGATGAGAACGATTGCGGCAACGATGATCAGAAGCCCGAAAACAATGACCCAACCTAGAATCCGGGTCTGGCGTTGCTTCTTGCGATTCCTTTCCAGCCAGGTATCGCTGGGTGATAACGTCAGCAACTGCCTCCTTGCGATGCCTGAGCTCGACCACATACCTATGCTTAACCCCTGTCTTCGGATCTAAGGACGATGTCGATCGAGAGTCTGAGATGGTCCCCTTCTCCTCGTCCAGATGTACAGCCATCGAGAACCGTTTCCAGAATGCTGGATCCCGAACCACGGCCATTTTGGGGCACGTTATTTGTCAAAGTCACTGGCTTTGTTGATACTCAGAAGATAGCTTTGCTTGAACCGCTGGACGTTGTCGTTATCGTGGGCTGTCGAGGAGTTTAGTGGAGCTCTTGAGGAAGGTCTTTAAAAAGTGTTTCGAATGCGTCAGGGGATCGCTGTCGAGAATCGGACGAGGCAAAATACTAAAGGAATGGACGATGCTGAAGCACGAACGAGTGAGTGCATCAGATCTGGAAAGGAATGTCGCAAAGTCAACGCAAAAACAGAAGGAAACGGGTAGAGGCGTAGGCGGCGATCTATTCTTGCATGTCTAAGCTGAGGTTCGGGAAGGATTCAAAGGATAAGAAGGAATGAGGGCAGTGCGGTATAGAAGATTCAGAGCATTGGCCAAATTGGTCTGGATTGGGGAGCATTGGCACAATTTCGAACGGCTGGGTAGCTGGAAACCCTAGACCATAGATTTCGAAGCCCTCTGGAGCCTCACATGTGAAAATCCACCTTTGGAGTGTCGCGTGTCCGACCCTCATCCCTACCTATCGGAGGGTATAGCACATTCTGGCCAGGCCTGTGGAAGATTTTCCAGCGGTACGATGCGATGGTTGCCGTATGGAACGTTCGGCGTCACGGTAAGCAATCTCGGTGGACGCCAACCACGATAGTGGAGGCCGAAGTGAGGACTAACAGCTCCATTCGGTGCCAGATTAGGTGGATATGTGACAGAAGAGAGGAGAGACGTAAGCATGAGGGTCAGACTATTGACTGGCTTGACAGGCTGGAGGTGTCGATTTGGAGAACGAGAAGAAACAGGAGTGGCCTCAGAGGGTGATTAGTGGAGTGAGTGGATGGAGGATGGGAAATTAAACTGCAACCGAATCGTGAGGCTCAATCACAGTTTGCTGTTGATTCTCAGCCAATAAGAAAGAGGCCAGATCACAGCCTAGTGCCAAGCTCAACCTCGCCAACTCTTGGCAACAATTCAACTTCAACCTTGCTCCTTTTCATTCTTATCAGGATTCACATCGACAGCCAAACCTGGCCCTGAAGTTAGCTTCCAAGGGCGCTTACTTGGTTGTCGATAAGGAGCCGAGTATGCGGTGATTGTGTTCGGGACTCTGCATGGGTGTACTCCGTACTGTGCTAGCTACGAGTACTGATAAACGATAAATAGGTGCGAGGATGTAGAGCATCGAGTGTCAGGCACAGGTCCGGAAGCCATTCAGGATTTCTCAAAAAGACTAGAATCTCGCACGAAGTAGGAGGTATCCTCGGACCCATAAGCTATATGCTTGCTAGGCGACTGCCCTGGGCATCCCTAACATTGAGGTACTGCGTACAAACTAAATGCAGACATTGTGCTAGGTAGGCAACTCTTCAAAAGCCACAACTCTCAGCATCACAATAATAAATCCTTGCTAGACACTCCAACGTCATATTTTAATGCAGAATCCTCACCCCAGTCGCTGAACGAGCATGATATGTTGCATCCTCCATGTGGCTGAGGCGTTACTCACGGGATTCAGTGGATAAGAGCTACGAGGCTCGGCACACAACTTGGCAAAAGTCTCTTATCCCAGTAAATTCCGTCCCGGACTTGGAGTGGATGTATGTACTCCTTCCCAGCAATTGTTGGCGATAACACATATCTGGGCAATTTGGAACACGATGCTGAGAACTCGCGCCCGTTATTGTAGTGGGATATAGGGACAGCACATTGTACTCCGTGGACCGTACATAATGCAGTATAATATGATTTCATCTATTCTATGTAACTAGGCTGTTGCGCCTTCAACATTGGTTGGTTCCCTTTGGATAACACCGAGTTCCAAGTATTTGCTTGCCATTCCTCCAACATGGATTTGAGGCGAGCGCTACGTCTAGAGTCACGATTGACTACCTTGGCATCACGCTTTCTCGGACTCTTTTGATGGGACATGCTCGACCGTTGCCTCAACTTTTTCAGTCATCAACTCTTTCACTCCTTTCAGGAAGAACACTGCCACCAACGCTAGAACGACGAATGGGATAATACTTGCCCATGCCAATCTGTACGCGTGTGCGTAAGCCCAATGGCTCGCGTCAAAGACCTTGGCTTCGATCTCTGGGTTCAAGCCGGGGACATCAGAAAATCCAACACCAGTGGCGAGTGCCTTGAGTAAGTCTGGGACAGATGACTCTGGGAGGCCTGCTGCGACCGCTGCGTTGCCAACTTGTGTAGCGTAGGATTTGAGTTTTCCGTTGACGATGGCATCCAAAACCTGTTTGCTCCCGTCAGTTTTGCTTATATATGAATATTGTTGGAAATATGATGCTCACTGCAGAACCAAAAGCTCCACCGATTGCACGAGCCGAGAACCCGAGCCCGGTTGCGGTTGACAGGAAAGCGTGTGGTGCAGTGAACTGGACCAGCGCTACAATCAACGTCAATGGACCACATTGGCCAATACCAGCAAGAACGTTGAATCCAATTTGCGCGTTGTCCATGCTTGGTGAGATTACTGCATAGCAAATTGTCCTGGGAAAATTTGTTAGATCTACGATCAACTCGAAATGGAACGGGTTAACTCACACAACCAGGAAGATGAAAAACGTCACCAACAAGGGTGTCTTCAAATCTTTGTACTTGGTCGCATACAGCCTAATCGACCCTTTGTTAGAAACGACGTTTCAGATGCGGGCCTTGCAAAACTCACGTTATTGGGATTGATCCGACCAGTGAGACCACGTTGAAAGACAATTGTCTGACAGAAATGCTCCAGGCGTTGTTCTCAAATCCAAGATTAAGCACGATCTGGGGAGTAACCGAATTCACGGCACTGTAGAAGAGCCAGCCCTCGACAGCGAATGCGAATACAGAAAGTGCAAAATTCGGGGAACCTTTGAAGAAGACATGCGCGACGAGGCCATCCGGTCGCCCTTTCCATTCTACACTCGAGTTAGTTTTGCCAGAGGGATACCAGATAGAGTTGCAAGTCAGACTCACCATATCCACAGAAAAGTATCAAAAAGGCAAAGCCGACACCCAATGGGGCTGCAACATGAGCATCCGACCATTCATAAGCGCCACCAGCCCAGTCCAGGGCCAGAAGCAGCATCGTTGTGGCGATAATGAACAACAAAGATCCGATGGGGTCGCAAGCCCATATGACATCCTTGAATGATAGTTTCCCGTAATCAGAACGTCGTGGTGGATGATAGAAGAACACCAGACCCAGGAATGTGGCCATATGGAAAGCCGCCTGCATCCAGAAGATGTCCCGCCAGCCCGATGGACTGGCATTCGTAACACCACCTGAACCGAGACCCCCAACTCTACACTCAGGGTCAGCAATGCCAATGTCGGAAGACGAAAACAAGTTCAACTTACAAACCACCAACGGCGCCTCCCATAAAAGCAAATCCATTTGCGAGGGCTCGGTATTTCAAAGGCAGGACTTCACTCGGAATGGCCTGGACAATGGAGATTGTGCTCAGTGTCACACCGATCAGGATTCCACCTCCAATCAACATAGACATCGACGTCGCTTTGGCTGAAATGATAGCACCGGCAAAAGCAATCAGGGGTGGGATCGATGCGAGCCACTTTCGATCTAGCACATCGCTAAGTCGTCCCACGATCGGGGACAGCACGCTTTGCATGAGGAGTGGCCCCTCTGAAACAGTAATGTTAGCAGTTGGCAGTGCAAACAGGATATTGGGTACGAACGAATGATCCAACCAGCAATTGCACCGTCACCCAGATCTCGTATGATGAATGCAATGACTGAGCCGGCCGCAACAACGACAAAGACCTGAGCCATGATGGCGAAACACGTCACGAACACAACCAGCCATGACCTCCAGCTCAGGTTAATGTGCTCAGCCTCGTTCAGCTCCTGGACATGTTGCATTGGGGCTTCGAATTCCGCACCCTTGTGGCGATCCTGAATGTGAGGAGCATTCTCGATCGCCTCTGTTTGAGTGGGAGCTGCCTCCTTCTCGGTAGACATGTTGCTGTAAGGAGGAAGCTGGGTACAAACAACCACAAAATTGGACTTTCTCCAGATAACGAAAGCGAAACGTGCGCGGGAAAACACGCCGACCTTCGCAACGTGCGGAGTTGTCGCTCTATATTATCACACCATATTGATGATCCTGGTCGGTTTGACCCCCGTTGAGCGCCAGGCGAGAGATCGAAATTGTGGAATGCACCTCGGCAGTTCGCTTTATGCCCGAACCTGGGTACTTTCACACACTGCCGAAATACCACCTGTCATGTGGTAACAAGCCCGGTGGGTACATATTTGGTATGATAACAAATGCTATCGAGGGATCTCTTCTCCAGTACATTCTGCTTACAAGAGTAATAGGACATATCTGGGTCTATTTCCGACATTCCAAGGGGCGATGGCTCCTTTCGGCACTTGCAAATGACAATGAATTTTCCCCCTAAGCCTGACGCTATTCAAATGAAGCTTCTCCAGCTGGTCACAAATATGAGCTACGCCCCCGTAGCGAGGGCCGGGGTCGTCTCAAGAGTCTCTTGGAGTAAAGTCTGGAGAAGGCCCAGATGTTAAGCTTTGAGTTATTCCCACCTAGGCATCCGTGAAGCCAAAACTCGCTGGGGTTTTTCCGCCTCAGCTAAATGTGCGGGGAATCACTAGGCCTAATATCATGTGGAATGGGTCCCTCATTTGGGAAAACGCGCCTTTGGCGAAGAAACCGGACCGGATCAAAATCTGCGTGGTTGTCACTGTTCTCTGTGTTATCTACATCCCTACCGAGGTAGGTATGCTGGCATGATGCCGGACAGAACCGAGCAAATCACAATGCTTCAAACAGGCGCTAGAGGTTTCATCACAGGCGAGGCTGTGTTCCTCTAGCTTGCCCCTTGATGGGATGCCAAGGGTACCACGAGGGAGGGTTTGAAAGCACACAGCGAGTCAACAATCTCTATCATTACATGATATTACCTGTTATTGATTAGTTTAGCCCTACCTTGCCGACTTTCGAAAACTGGGGAGCTTGGTCCGAGGACGACGGCCTTCGCAAGGTCAAAAGTTCAAGTCGAGCAAGAGTGAACAGTTTGATCATCTCTCCAACAAGATCGACAAAGGGCAGTGAGCTCTGGTGAGCAAATTGGTGAAGGCGTTGGAACAAACGTGATATCAAGCTCAATCACTGTCGAAGGAGATCATCCCTGGGCAAAAGCAGTGATGTCCACGACGGGGATGGACAGAGGGAGCCGCTCAACCCTGATTCCTCATCGACGCGTGTCATTATATCCGTAGGATATGCCGGAAACCATAACTGCCTCATCCATTGCTCGGCGCATATCACTTGGCACAACTGGACACAGCACGACAATAAGAATCTCAAAACCTTTGAACCACGAACTATTCCTCCTTGTTGGGTCCAAATGTCGATACTTTGCTAAACTCATCCAAAATTACCGGGAGAATCTTCTCTGTAAGCACAGGTAATGTATGGCTTCAAGCGTTGACCTTCCCTCTTCATAGCCCTTACCCTTGCTCCAGTCAAGCTCCTCGCTTGTTCCTTGCTCCCAAAGCAGGCCTCATCCAAATCATCATGGATGATGCCAAATCAATCAAGGCCAAGGTAGACTCTGGCCCCAGTACGCTCCAGCAACCTAGTGGTGCTCTAGACGAAGGAAACCCAATCGCGATAAGCGAGACACCTACCAACCTCCCCTCTCGATCCAACACCGGTGCACGCACGATGGTAACGATTGAGGACACCTCCGTATCTGACGATGGAGAAGACAATGAATTATCAGTGACTATGGCCTCTCCCCCTGCTACAGCAAATGCAACTCGACGAGGTTCCCGTAAGCGAGCGGCATCCGTCAGCACCAGCAGCGTTGAAGGAGAAGTAGCAACAGCAGGAGCAGGAAATGGTGAAGGGGAAGCCGCTCAAACCCGGGGCCTACCAAACAAACGCGCAAGGACTACTGGTCCCTCTTCTCTTCCTCCTCCTCCCTCCACCGCTCGCCAAGCAGCCATGAAGGTCGCCCAGACAAGCGCCTGCGCCAACGGCAAGAAGAAACCTCTCTCAATGACTCCAGGAGCAATCGACGCACGCAAGCGTTGGAACGCACAGCTTCTAGTTCAGGACCAGCTAAAGGAGTTCCTCAGCGAGGACGATCTAGCAGACGGAGCTATTGAAGGCGAGAAATCGAGACCTGCCGGGCGATTCCTCAACGCAGCCCTCAAAGCCCTCCAGCGCAACAGAGACACGATCGCGGACTTGCGAGCGCGGTTGGAGCACTCGTAGAAGTGCCTGGATAGAATGGTCAACCCGGAGCCGGAGTAGGTAGGGAGAGTGTTTTCTGAGCTCACAACCTGGGTTACCACCGTTGAACTTGAGTTTTGAAGAGCCGATAGCATGGGGGCATGTGCCAGGGGAATATGGCTCTGTTAGGACATCCAAATTGACAAGGCCAGCTTCCTTCCTGACCTTTCCCGATAACCAAAGTCTACAATGTGCTGGTTGGACGAACTCCATTGTCACTCATGACCGTCCATGATGGAAGGTTTCTGAATGACAACGGAACAAAGGTTTGCTTCAGAGTAGAACACTCTTGGAGGACAATGGTAGTCGCGGTCTGCATAGTATCGCACAGTGTCGTTTTCGACTCTCAGAGTCTGAAATCGAAGTCTCAATACCATTTGGGGCGACGTTCTGGGATAACAACCTGTGAGAAGTGAAATATGCACGCGTTGTAGTCCTGTCGAACGTCTAACTAATCTAATGGGTATCGAGGTCTAATCAGATTCCCCATCTATCTATGCATGACCAACACCCCGATTGAAATTTTACGTACGAGGCTGCCAACCAGTGCAACACGAAAGCGCAGTCTCGCCTCTATAGCTTTGGGCGTGACGAAAAGACGGCCTTATCGTGCACACAGGTGACGGCCAGCTTTCCATTAACGAACATCTTTCCCAAGAGGTTCGCAGTATTCTTCCCTGCGGCGTGGACCTCGCATTCGATGCGGACAGTGGAGCCTTTGGGAACAGGCCGTAGATACGACATGGTGATGGTCCTGCTGACGTGGCCGGCGTCGAGGAAGCCTGGCTTGGATATTGTGAGTAGAGCCGTGGAGGTGAAGTTGTCCATCAGCGTTGCGGCAGCACCGCCGTGGAGGTTGCCGGATTTATTGCAAAGACGGGAGCTGATGACCATTTCCCATACGGTCCTGTTCGGTACGGCTTCCAAGAGTTGACATCCATCTTTGAGAGTGAGGTAGTCAAAGCCTTGATAGTTGGGGTCCTGGGAAATCTCTTTTTGTAGAGCAATGACTCGCTCTCTGATGGGCAGGTGCTGGACGCTGAGATTTTGGTAGAAATGCGTCTTGCGTTTGGCGTCTGCCATTGCTGGCAGGGGATCCGTGATTAGATGGCGGCGACGGGATGAAAGCTGGACAAGGCAGTATGGAGAGGTAAATCGGGGAGAATTCAAACAGCGCAGTTTGTTCCAGGGATTTCTCAAATAAGATCAAGAATCCCACAGAAGCAACTGGTTAGGAAAGAATAGAGGGATCACAAAATTTCTTGATAATCTCGAGTCTGATTCAACTTGATGCGTGGCTGTGCCGAGGTCCATCTGGGCAATCTTGCGATCTGCAGGATCATGGACATAAGGGGGGATTAGAGGGGAGCATTCGCACAGATGGGGTGTCACTACTGTGGAGCATAGTGGGAGAGGGTGACATCCCCACGTGACGAAGGTCGCTGTCATTGTTTAGGCTTATATCGCGGGATCGTCGAGGACGAGAGCCTACGAGGAGTAAGTAGATGGAGGGTTCAGCTCCAGCTCCAGCTCCAGCTTCCAAGCTCAGCTCGTTGGACGTATTTCTCCTTCTGGCCCGCGTTTACGAGTTCAAGAGTTACTCAATGGTAATTGCTGATTTCTAGCACCCGATCCAAGGCGCAGGTTTATGGTTTAAGTTGGTCGATGGCCAGCCTTAGGCCCCTCGGCCCTTCAATTGCGCACCCTGCGGGGTTCTGTAGTTAAACGGAACGGTCATCATGGACGCGGGCCCGCGGGCTCTTTCATTCTGGATCTGCCAGCAAACGAGTCTCAGAGTCTCAGCTTTCTTCCCTTGTACAATCAACAACCACCCTCGGTGTCCAGCTCGTCCTGTTTGACGTTAGTCGCAGGCGAAGACGGAGCGGCCCGTGTATCTGTTTCTACTATTTCTTGTTGGTGTTCAGCTCCGTGGGCTGCACTGCTGG
>Ga0105239_10005396_pt1 | contig 15008 bp, 10 predicted proteins | sample KBSC44metaG_FD_92761 | JGI IMG/M metagenome (GOLD analysis project Ga0105239, IMG submission 92761) | Corn rhizosphere microbial communities from Kellogg Biological Station, Michigan, USA - KBS C4-4 metaG | ecosystem: Host-associated > Plants > Roots > Rhizosphere > Soil | place: Michigan, USA...
AAGATCCTGACTTTTTTTGGACATACTACCTTTATAATTCATACCTACCCGTCCTCCGCCCCTTTTCTAGACCCACCCCCCCACCCCCCCCCCACCTCCTGTCTAGTTCAGCCTCTTGGGGATATTGTGTGTATGTATGTACTCCGTACACATACAGCAATGCTATGCTATATTTGGATAGAGTCAGAGCGTGGATTTAGAATTGAATGCTTTTCTTGATTTCATGTATGTAATTGTGTGCGTGTTGGGGGGGGGGAGCGGGCGCGGCTTTGGAAATTCGGTAGGGGAAATCTATATCTCTAGGTAGAAGCTGAAGGAGAGGAAGAAGAAGAAATCAGTGGAAGTGAGTTGGTCTATACTATGCTAAGGAATCGGGTAATTCAATTTTGGGGGGGAAGTTGAAATCGACTGAAACGCCCGGCGGAGATGCAGATGCAGCTATAGTGGTTTTGTTGATGCTGGTGGTTGTTTGTTTGTTTGTTGTTGCTTTTCCGATCACGTCTCCTACCAGACCAGGCCAGCAGCGCGCAGTGTGTAAGTAAGGTGGTTTGTGCCATTGTTGCTGCCGATGGTGTCCCTCAGTCGTCATTGTCCTCGCCTCCACACACATGCGTACGTAGTTCAGTCTCTGATAAAGAAGAGAATATATACTCATCCGCGTTCCCAGCCACTCAATCCTAATCACTAGCCAGCCGCTTTCTCGCCCACCAGACAGACCTTAACTTCAGATATCATTCATTCCAACCCCCCTCCACCTCCTCCCTCCCATCTTATCTCCCTTGGGGGTCGGATTTACTTTCTATTTCTTCGAAGACGTACCGGTCGCCTGATCGAACTTCTCAGCGATCTTGTCACGGCCATCGTGCATGTATTGCAGGGTCTTCTTGTACTGGCGGTCTGACGACTGGTTGCCGAGTTGGACAATGGCCAGGCCGATGAGACCTGCCACGCCGCCGAGACCGACCAGGGTACGTGTTTGGACCATTTTTGTGTGTTTGGTTGGGTGTTAGGAAGGGGATTGATTTGGGGTTGGTGTGTTGGGGTGGGAGGCGTGTGGGATGGGATGTGAAGTTGTGTGTCGGGTATAGTAGTAGGATCCCTCGGGAGTATGTATGTGGTGGTTTGTTGTGGTCGGTGTGCAGATGCAACCCAGTTGACAATCGAAGATGAGTGGAGATTGGAGTGAGGTAGAGTGGAGTAGAATCTAACTCCCAGCAAGGAAACCTCTGATGAGGCGCGATGCTCCTGCAACTATTTGGGTAATTAGCTGGTGGTGGGTGGTTGTCGTTGACGGGTAGAGAACGAGACAGAAGGTGAAGTGGGAAAAGGGAAGAAAGGAGAACGCGAATGCATCGGAGCAGCTACGGATAAATGAATCCCTACCTCTCAGAGATCAGCCACCTTTTCAGTTGGCAGTACCGTGCTATGTAGGTAACTTCCTCGGCAGAAGCCTGTACTCCGTACGAAGGTAGGTGACGCCTCACCATGACGGCTTGCTGTCTGCCAGTTAGGCGGGCACTCAAGCGCAGGACCGCAAGGCACCAGGGAAGCGTTTCGAAGCCTGGGGGGGCGTTGCGGGCAGGGGGGTCGTGCGGGGTTATCCTTCCGGGGTAAGCCATCCGGGTGTGTGGGTGACCCTAGGCATGGAGTTACGGAGGAGCAAGAGGAGCAACGCGCGAGGGGATGGATGGTGTTTCCTCCATCCCCAGGCCTTGGATTGATCATGTTGCCTCCTGTTAGTCGATCATTTGTCCACCACTTTTTACTACTTAGCTGCTAGGCGGGTAGCGCACCCCCACTGGCGCTGGCACGAGATTGCCCAGCAAAACCCCAACATTTTGCCAACATTTGCCACGCCCATGCCAACGCCCTAACTACTACTACGAACTCTCTTCGAGCCGTACCTTGTGTCTGGACGGAGTACCGAGTACTCCGTACATGTATGACCAATAAATATGCGCTAGCTACACTCAGTCTAGCTTGGATTGTTCTGTCCAACACCCGAACGAAACAGCATCGGAGCCTCGTGCACATGTCTAGGAGACTTCAATCACCATTGAATATATATGGCCTCTGGACTCCGGAGTCCGTACGATTATACTCCTGCCTCACTCTATATGCACGTCACAAAATCATGACAAACTTAGGAGGAAACCGCGTCCCTCAAACATATGAATATATGAGTAAAAAGTCTTTTCTCAACAATGCCGCTCGGCTGGCTGGCTGGCTGACTGACAATCCAAAGCAAAAAGTTCTATAGGGGTTATCAAAAGGGGTTTGGGTTGGTTCCTTTCGTTCTCAATTCTTCCCTTGGTTCATTCCTCCAACATTTGCCCCTGGTGGCTGTTCATTATGGTATCGTCCTCAGAGGCGCAGGAACGCCGTATTCACTCCCCGCGAATCAATGTTGAGTGGACTGCGACAGTTTGCTTTTGTCACTGGAAATCAACATTCTTCCATCGCCTGTCGGTTCATTGGTTGCTGCTCGGTCATTTGATTCCATTTCAGCTTTCAGCATCTACGAATACATCCAACTCACTCGTATCTGTGTCCATTCTCGCCAGTGGTGTTCTACCCTGAGGAATCATCGGCTGCTGTAGGCTCATGTTAGACATCTGATTATTCACCCCCGACATTTGGTCGTCATCATCCATCAGGTTCGCTGTCTTTGGAGGGTTGCCAACAGGTGCGTTCAGTGCTGTGCTTTGATGTACCGGAGTTGGTTTCGGATTCTTGGTATCGTGTAGTATATTGCCCGCGATCGGGTCTGCTTTGCTGCTAGCTGATTCGGGGGGTGCTACGCTGGGTGGCCGGGAATCAAAGTCGATCAAATTATCCTCGTGATGCGCATTTACAGATAGGTGAGTGGGTGCAGGTGCAGGTGTCGCTGATTTTGTCCCTGCTGCAGCTGGTGCGGGTGCGGGTGCTGGTGCTTCTTCACCTTGTGTAGCTTTGGGCTGGTGTTTCGATTCGGATTCGGATGTGTTCTTCGGTTTCTGTCCTGGAAGTATAGGTGCTATCGACAGGATTCTGTTTATCACATCTTTGGCATCATGGCTGTGAGGCTCTCTGTGGGGTCTCATTAGTATGACGGGCTGTGGAAGTGGAGACATGACCATACAGGTGTGCATTTATGACCCATTCTAAATCATCTTCACCTTCTTCGGAACCCCCGGGTCCGGAATCCACTCGTCGGAATAATTTGGGCTGCCATTCCACACCAAGTTCTTCCCTCCGTTTAGCTTCCTCTCGTTGGCGGTCCTCGATCTTGGCCTTTTCGACCGTCGCTTTTTCATGGTCCATGATATGTACAGCTTTGACCGTTGGTAGCCATAGTCTCTGGGATTCTCGTTCTTCTTGTTCTTCTATCGGTCTAGCCAAAGGGGGAGCGTGTTTGGCGTGTGTCGCATCAAATAACACCTTCTTTTGTCCCGTCTTGCAATCTTTGATGAACATTTCTTCAGACCAGAGTCCCGAGAGCTCGTAAAGGATCTCGCCGGTCTTTTCGTTTTTGATAGTACCGCCAATTGCATTGTACGTACCACCTACCCATCCTTTGGTCTTGAATTCGAGATCTGCCATCAGATGATTTTCGGGGCACCGAACAAAAGAGTGGTCGCCCAATTCGTATTTCATTTTGCCGAAAAGGATGCCTCGTGCGTACATATTAGGTTGTGTCAAAATACTGTGTTGTGTCAGTCCGTGATGGAGACCATAGTTGGTAGAGCTCGACATACTATTTTTCACCTCCCTTGGAATGGCCCCTATTGGTGAATCTCAGATATGATATACCTTCCATCAAACTGGCTGCTGAATTTCCCAGAAATCTACTGCGGGGTTTCAATGTGCCGTCGACTCGGATATGATGTTCGGGTGCCATGAAAAAGTAGGACGACTTTGGAGGATGATGGGATGTCTGTTCGGAAATATAGTATCCTTTGGTACCATCAGGATAATCCCAATAGCAAGTAAACGTTTCACCCAGAATAGGGTTCAGAGGCTTCTTGACTCCGCTACATACTGTCAGCACATTCCACATCTTGCTAGCTGGTCTTGGTTTTGTATTTCATACGGAGGTTTGATATGCCAGCCACTCAGGTAGAACTTGACCACTGAGACGAATCGTTCGACGGGGTCATCGATGGTGGGCATGGGAAGTAAGGTATCAGGATGGGCCATGAAACTTTGGAATATCGGTCAGCGGCGGAAGTTGTGAGTGCAAGATCAATGGGGCCTACTTCGTTATCCTTTCCAGCATCGATCTCTCCTCCAAAATGAATGTTGGGAGGGTGACCCGAGATAGGTCGGCGCCAGGTCGCAGTTGCGAAATGATGTGAGAAAGGACTAGAAAATATGTCAGTCGTTCTCACGTCGTTGATCTGGGGGCTGGCAAAGTCAGTACCATTTCCCTGGTCCGGCTCGACCACTGTTGTATCATCTCCTTCAACCTGATCGCGGACTTCCTCGGACGACGAGCGACTACCTGCTGTTTAGCAGTGAGCTGATGCTTTCTCAGAGCCGCCGCCACTGGGTTTGCCCTACAGCAGGCACCCAGGCAGCCAGGAATCCAAGGGACTTACTGCGACTGCGCAAGGCTCCCCCGATATGGTGCCTCATGTTGCAGACTCGAATAAACCACCATACAACAATTGATAGGCCTCTGTGGTGACGATGGACTCGGCGTGAGCAAAGTGCAGTTGAAAAGGTGTTGGTGAAAAACTTATGACGTCGTTAAGTGGTGGTGGGGTTGGGTGGTTGGTGGGAACGATACATTCGCGTCGGGGTCGCAGAGAAGTTCAAGTAATAGTGGCCTGTGACGGAAAGAAAGGAGTTACTCGAGCTGTGGACAGTTAGTACTCGAGTGGGTGAAGCGAGAGAACGAGAAGGAAACGAGAGGAGATCCGGCGCCGTACCTGTGACTTATTGAGTACAGGGAGGAGTGAAAAAAAGATGGTGTCACCGGCGTCGAGGAGGAGAAGAATCGAGAATTGACGTTGACGCCTGCCTGACCAACAACGAGGAGTTTTGCTTTTAGTTTCGATTAGGAGGATCTACTCGTACTGGCTCCCCCTGCTACCGAGCAATCGTTAGTGAGCCCACTTCAGCAGCTTCTCGCAGGACCAGAACTCAAGACTCGAGAGTCGAGAACTGACGGTCGAGAGGGTGCATGGATACTGGTAACTGGGTCGGTACCTCGTACTTCCCACGCAAAATCCTGGCCATTCAACCCACATTGCTGCAGTACATGCCTAAGGCAGGCACTAAGGTGGAGAATTTGACATCTGCCTTGTCTCTCTCTGACTGTCGCTGTTGAACTGGAAAAGCCGAGCATGCCTAATTCACCTTGCGCCCAACCACTTGACCTGCTTGGAGAAAAAGACTTTGCAGTCTGGGTACGGAGTACAGAGCTAACCAGACGCCCGCCCCACGACCAACGCCTGGGGGCCCAAGACGCCTAATGTCCGATGGCTGCATCCCCAAAGCAGCCCTGCGTCATGGTCACACCCCTTCCTCCATGGGTCATTTCCAAATCCAACAAGAAATGGCTGAGTCCAAGCCTTGTGATCAATCAATATGCACGCTGCACCATCAGCCGGTAATACCATCACTGATTCAACAAACTGGCCCATGTAATTACACATGTCCTTTGTCCAAACTCGGTTACGGATCAGAACCATTCCCATCCCACAGTTCCGTGGCCACGAGGCAACTAACTATTCATGCATAAAAAACCACGCCTTGCACACAGGCTGAATCTGAGGTACGTAATGCATAATTATCTTCGTAAACGGTAACCCTATCACTGGTAATTAGTCGGTCCTTAGTTCATATGTTCGTAGTACCTTCTATCAAAATAGTCCATGTCTAGACTCTAAATGTGTCGTCGTCGTCGTCGTCGTCGTCGACCACCCACCTACGGAGTGCTCTGTCGCTACTCATCCCCGTCATTGACTTGCTGCAGCAGCAGTCCAACTCTCAGACACCGGCCTATCACCCGCAGTAACTCTATCCAACAGCCTTTTTGGTGCCTGATAAAGCATAACATGAACATGTTCCAGCGCATGCACGCTCTTCAAACTCTTCCAATTCTTAAACCAAATAATCCTCTCTCTATCCATGGCGCTGTCGGTATTGACACCCTCAGGTTCGTTCGAGCAGAAAGTCCTCCTGATGAACTCCTCAACCTCCGTCCTCGTCTCAACAGTCGGCTCCTCCGTGTCCGGCTCATCGTCCATCTGCCATTTCGTCCAGACGATGAGGTGCGTGATGTCCGGGTCGATGTGATACGGCCAGTCGTTGTACAGGACTTTGAAGTCGGCTGCGTTACTGAAGTGCGCGTCGCCCGACGGGACGATATCCTCCCAGTGTAGACGTTCTTGTTGGATGAATGCCAGAACGGAGCCGTATGTTTTCTTCAGGTGGTGGATGTATTCCAGGTACGCGCGAAGCGATAATGAGTCCCGCTCGAAGTGGTGGATGCGTCTAGTCCCTATGTGCCCCTTTTCATTAGTCTTGACTCTTTCAAGATATATCCTTTGATATTCCATAGAGCAAAGAGGCGGGCAAAGCTTACGAGCCAGCTCCCTAGCCTCCTCCCACGTAATCCGGGGTCTGTTCTCATCCTTCCTTCTCGATAAAATACCTATATTCTTCGCATTCTGACCTAGCAGAAACTCAGGACATTCTGCCGTCCATTGGCTGCGAGGCTGGTTGATATTCCAGTAATACTCGCCTATGTCGGTGTTCTGGTTCTGATCCTGCGGTGTATTTGATCGCGGTGTAGGGTGGACCGAGTGTGGCATGGCCTAAACTTGTGTAGTACGAGGAGCCTGCTGTTTACGTTTCAACACCGCAGCAAGACAATGGTAGGAGCTGGTTTGAAGCCTAAGGGATAGTGGGTTGAGATTGAGAAGCTGCCAGCCAGGCGTGCAGTGGAAGATGGACGGTCGATGAGCCAGGTTGCCCCTTGTGCACACCTGCCTTCCTCCAGGATACCTAAATGGCAAAATGTTTGACTCATTCAGGTGCATATAGTACGACCTGGGCACCTGAATGCTACAATATGTTGCAACATGAAACATGTATGATAGTTCGTCCCGTGATTGGCCTAATTGATAGATTCAATGATGACATGGCAGAATGACGTGGAAAGGGCCGGAGCCGAATACGAATGTAAAGTAGAGCCTTGTGGATTCTTGCTGTTGCTGTTGCTGCGCTGCGGGTACTGACTGGAAAATACGAAAGTAATCCACAGCTCTATCGAAAATCGAGAAATCTCACATTCAAAGATCAGATTGGAACTGTATGGTCACACTGAAGTTGAAAGAAATCTCTTATTCTGGTGTCATTAAGGCCGTATCAATATCCCTCGATCGAGCTCGAGAGTCGACTATCTTAGAAGTCGCATAAACTGAGTCTTGGATAGCGTTTCCCCATAGTACATACCAATTCAAGTCAATAAATATTTCAGCCCCGATGTGTTCATTGGTTGACCCTGTCAGGTCATAGCCATCACCTTTCACGCCATTCCCATTTCCACGTCCATTTTTGATCTTCGCTTCGTCTGTAAAAAGGTTCCGCTGCTCCCGTTGGGTATTTCCGTAGAGACCTACTGTCTAGGCCGTAATATGTACTCATAATGAAAAAAAGGTAAATGCTGTCCAAATTTTTGTTTTCGTTTGGCTGGTTCACGATGAGATTCAGGCGGCAGCTACTGCCTGTCTCATCGGTTTGTCAATTTTGTCGTTCATCTTTGAAACCTTCTCCACTTTATCCCAATTCCCCCAGATATCGGCTTTCATCTCCTTCAGCCTTTTGTGCATCTTCCATAAGTCTTCCATATCCTTGTCGTCCCGGTCTTTCTCGCTAACCGATGAGATTCGGTCGTGCAGATCTTTGTAACGCTTGTAGTATTTCTGGAATCGTCGAGCATCCTGGATGACATCCTCCCTTTTCGGCCTAGGCTTTTCGGGACTTGAGCAGTGAGATGAATTCGAATCAGAGTTTTGGCGAACCGGGGTCGCTCTCTGGGGCTTGTTAGCTGCGTTCAGTGTGGTGCCGTTGGTGAGTGTCTTTTCGTGTTGTGGACGTTTAGATGGTCTGTCATCATTTGAGGCTGCTTCAGCTTTACGTTTGGTTGGTCGTCCGTCCTCTACCATCTCTGCTTTTCGTCTCACAGGACTGCGACCCCGAGATAAATTGCCTGGCTTATCGGATGCGATGACTGGCGAATACTTGTTGTTTTTCTGCTGCTTGGCATGAGGCATATCTGTACCAGAAGGTGGGGATGAAGGAGCGGAGGACTGATTGGACGCTTTGCTCGAGCTTGAATTCTCCACGTCGGTGGAGGTGGTAGGTGGTGAAGATCCAAGAGGGGATGGCTTTTGAGGAGAACTGTTGTGACGTGGTCGCGGTGAAATACGCGAGTTGGAAGTGATGGAGGAGTCAGGTCGAGACTGAGGTTTTAGTGCTTTTGAAACATCAGAACTAGGATTGATGCGCGGTCTCTCGTTGCCGCTGCCGCTGCCGCTGCCGCTGCCAGAGGAGGAAGCGGAAAGAGATGTCTTGTGAATTGTCTTCTTTGGAGGAGAGATGATATGCGCGGGAGTAGACGGCTTGGATAATTCTTGCCCAGACTTTCGCTTTGCACTTGCAGCTGCACTTGTCTTGCTAGTTGCCGTCGGGCGAGCTTTGGGCTTCGCGACAACTGCTTCGGCAGCATCAGCCTCTTCGTCAGAGTCTTCAATTCTCTCCGAGGATTTGAATTTTCCGTCCGGTTTCGTCTGCTTGGTTGAAACGTCTTTAGGCCTGGCAGGAACACTAGTATCTGCTTTTGCCGTCGCTCGGGCCGGGGCGGGTTTATCTTTGGGTTTCCTCTGGGTCGTTGCGATCTCCTTCTTTGCCTTCAGTTTGCTAGGTTCGCGATCAGACACATCGGCTTTGCTCTCATTGCCATCATCCCCAGGTCGGGGTGTAGCATGACTGGGTACTTGGGCGGGCTTGTCGAAGTTGAGCTTAGATAGACACTTGCCTTTGCCGCGTTCGTTCTCGGGTAAAAGTAATTGCCAGAGAGGATCCTTCTTGTCAACTCGGATTCGATCGTATGCGGTGATGGCGTTGGCAATTGCTGACTGCCGATCTTCCGGAGTGCGGTAATTGAACTTGTAAACATTGAGCTCACGATAGGACTTCTCTTTCAGTTCTTTGCGACCATCTCCGATCTGGGTGTCTCGGGCGACCTTTTCCAGAATCTTCTCGACCTCATCTCTCGGAGCTCGGAGTTTTTCCGCGACACCTCTAGAAGTGAGAGGGCGGATGGCAAGGAGATGGATAAGAGGTATTCGAATAGCATCCATGCGCACCTGGTCCTTGGGCGAGACGCCTGCTGACGTCGGTCCCAAACGAGGCGAGTAGTTCGCACTCAAAAATGGGCTTGAAGGAGTAGAGGACTGAGGCACTAGATGATTGAAGTCCCTTCTCAGGGAAGCATTCTGACTGAGTAAAGGCGATACTTTGGTGTCTCTGTTTCCTTTACTTCCAATAATACTGGTTTCATTGGAGGCCCGTTGCTCTTGTATGGATTTCAGCGTACTTTCAAGAGCTACCAATGCCTCGTCGGCACCTGCAGTGTCTTCCTCGGCCTTTCGGACCTCCAAGGAGTGGCTCAATTTGCCAGAGAAATAAAGGGTGTTGTGATTGTCGGGATCGTTGGAGTAGATTTCAGAAGGGAATGTGGTGGCGGTGCTTGCTAGGGGGATGGATTTCTTGCCGACTTGGACGACTGGGTTCTTGCCACACCGAAGTCGAACTGGTTCATTGTTTTTCAAGGATCGAAGGAGGTCTTTGGTCAGGTTTTCCACCAGATCCAACTGAATGACTTGTGATGGATGTCGATCTGGTGAGGAGGTTCTAGAATCGTGCTGAACCACTAGGCCCTTCTCAGGAATGTTCAAGGTAGCCATTGTGCTCTCGGGTTCTGGGAAGTGTGGGAGTTGGCGTTGGAAGTGTGGTGGTGTTGAGCGTCACCAGGTGTGTCAGAGGGGTTTATCGGGGAACCAAGTCAAGGTTGAGACTCATTCAGCCTTTGTCTGTTTGCTGCATGGCCGTAACAAACCCCAACAGTGACCTTCATGACAAAATTGGAACAAAGGAATTGTGAGGGCAAAGAACAAGCTGAGAGGTGCAGTGTAAGGTTGGTGAGGGAGTAGACCTGTGAGGGACAGAATGACACTCAACTGCAGAACTGCAGGACTGCAGAATGGGTGCAGTAGGATAGGCGAAGACAAAGGACGAGAACGAGAAGCAGGACGAGACATGCAGACGATTGGAGGATCAGGCGTGGAGGAGAAGAGCCCGAGCGATCTTGGAAGCACGCGGTCGGACAGTGGGACGAACATGGCGTCCTCCGAGTGGATGAGCCTGGATGTGCGTGGATGGCGCTCCCAAAGCCTCCATGGGCTGGGGGACTGGGCGGAGGATGGGTGAGCACTGAGGGCCTGCGGAAACGGCTTGCCCTTGAGTCCACGCCTCGATTTGGCTGTGCTCGCCTAAGAAACCCTGGAGCTAAGCACTCGACGGGCTAGGGATTCACTGTCTGGGCCACCGTCTGGGCGGCTGCCTCTGGCTGCCCTCTTAACTAAAGGGACTAACTAGGAGGACCGAGAAAAGGCTGCTGGCTGAGGAAGGGCCAGATGGCCCTGCTGGGCCTTGGGTACCAGGGTTGCTGCCGTTCTGGAGTGCCTGGGCTGCAACTTTAGTGGTCGTTGGGGGGGCTCACACACCTCCCCATGGTGTCCACTGTGTGCCCAGAGGCTCCATTTTCTGGCCAGCTACGCCCACTCTGGCTAGCTGCCGCTCTTCCGGGCTTAGGGCTCCCTTTGGCTTTGTGTCAGCGCTGGAGGTGGAGGTGGCCACCTGGGAACCACCCCATCAACAGACAGTGCCTAGTCCTTCTGCCGTGCCTCGAACCAGCCATGAGATACGCAGTTCGGAAACCTACTTGAACCACACCTACGAGTCGTCCCGAAGAAACAGAGCGATCGCGGCAAGCTTGACCTTGAATGGAAAATGTAGTGAAGGGCAAAAGCTACCTGGGGACTAGTACGGAGTGGTGGTAGACTGGGATGCCACGAGGGATGACGGAAAGGTCAACTAATACCACCAACGGCGTACCTCTTAGGTTCTACGGAGTCATTGGAAACGGGAAAGGGTGCCGGCCTCAGGCCTAGGATGAGATTCATCGTTCAACCAATATTGCCACTCGCTTGCTCGCTTGTTCTTTTTCGGCGCACGACTTTCTGTTCCAATAAACCACTCGACCGACGACAGCTGGAATTTCAAGCCCTTTCAGTCCAACGCGTAGGTTGTCAGGTGTCAAGTGTCTGGTGTCACTTCAGAGATGGTGGGCCACACCTCCAAGCCCAAGCGATAACAGGCTCTCGTATAGACGAGGTACATCTGTACCTGCACATTGACAGATGAGATTTTCATGGACAGCCAAGGCAACAATCCTATCCTTCGCGAATCCATGGATCGGTTCGGGTAGGACCGTGCAAAGCTTGCTGCACAGCACTGCACAGCACTGCACAGCACGACACCTGCACCTCATCTTCCACGTATTAGTGAGCAGAAATATTCGTCAGATCTGAGCTGTAAATGCAGAGTCCCAGTACAGACCATGGACAAGCAGCTGACAAACAGGGTCCTGCGGGCATTCGCCCATTGGAGTCGACGTAGTCCGGATGGTCTGCTCGGGAGTTAGGGAACAATGTACGTATACGTAGTGATGCGTCGCTAGTCGTAAGGCAGCCTCCTTACGTTAGGTCATTCATTACTCGTTAGTTGCCCAGCGGGTCGCTTCTGGAGGGTAGGCGAAGAGGCAAGCAGGCAAAAGTTGGCTGAGGAATGTGTCCACACTGTCAGAGAGCTAAGGACACCTCCAACGCATATCTTGTGCCTGAACAATACGAGGCATCAAGGACGAGTAGCTTAGGAGGAGGCTGCCGTAGGTATGTATCAGAATCTGCAGCTTTGTCACTTGAAGACATGGACAGCCGCTGGAAGCATGCATGGGCATCCTGGGCAGATCGGTTTGCCCAGGCAAGAATGTGATGGAAGTCGAAGCGGATATCTGGGTATCGAGGGGGAAACATCGGGGCCCAGGGACCCAGGGACCCAGGGGCCTGTTCCACAGCCACACCAGAGGCGGGTCTTCTGTCATGCATTCAGCAGGCTTGGGCAGGTTACAGGATTTCTTCGGCTGTCGATGTAACAAGATATTATTTTTGGCTGGTTACAGATACCCCCTGCTCACTTGACTCCAAGTGATTCAGCCCAGTCCGGCTGATGAGGATGATAATTAGTATCCGTACTATCTACCAGGTTTGAATACTCCTTGCCTCTGAGGACTAACCTCACACCTGAATGTCCCAAATTAGGTGTGGAAGTGAAACACGTCTAGAGGTTGGGACAACGGTGCCCAGGTCCCGAAGGGCCAGGCAGGTGCCAGGTACCATTTAGCGGGGCGTTAGGCCTGGGGTCGTGGCTAAACTCGACTTTTGTACCCCGTTCTAATTAACTAAGTAGTAGTTTGAACCCGGGAGAGTCCTCATGTCCTCAAGTCCTCAACCCACGTCAAGCACCCGTCGACCCTAGTTTCGGGTGGCCCTCGGCTCTTCGGCCTGTTCACAACCACTAAGCTGGGATCGGACCTCAGCAACACTCATTACGAGGTCATGCGTACAAAATGGGCTGTTGCCCTTTCAGCCTCCATTGCTTGCTGTCACGGACTAACAACGGATAAATGCTACGTAGAGTCGTAGTATGTCGTGGTACGACAAAGGCGCCTTACCCCTCGGCTATCCCATCTTCAAAGCCCCGTTCTACCCTTTGATACAGATGAATGTTACTCGTCCTGGCTTCCAAGTTTTGCTGTATTTCCATTCGCACTACTACTTGATGTGCAACGAGGCAAACAGTAATTACGGTTAGTGTTGAGCCATGAATCTGAAACGCCGACAATGGAGGGCAAATCCCCCAGCATAAGCGCAGTGGTTGGAATAGGTAAGGTACCAAATGTCCCCCTTTAACTAGGATGTGAGTACCTGTCACATGGGAACCATCACATATCTGGTCCCTCGCCCGAAGCATCTCGGAGTGTTTCTTGAACTCACGAAGTTTCCCGCTGATCACTGCTATGTACATGGTAGCATTCCTCTTGGAGGAAGCTACCACATTCATCTCGGAAGCCTCTTTGCCTTGCAAAACATCATGTTCATGCATGCAAGTGCCAGTCTACTGTCTTGATAACACCCTTAAAGGTGAGAGCTATCCGATAGCAGATCTACAGCCTGCTTGGCTGCCCCCCTGGAACTCCTGTCAGTATGTGAAGTTGCGTGTTTGTCTGGACCAAGATACGAAGTCCTCCTCCCCAGACTCACCATGATGACTGATATCCAAAACCGCCCGCACCATAATTGTGAATTACGGTCTTTTGGTGGATTACCTCCTTTTCTATACGGGCGCCGTTCTTCCGAGATGCTGGTTATGGTCACTATCATCTCTCCATTCAAACGTGGATACAACTCACGTCTCAAGCCGACACCATGATGGATGACTCGGAGATCCTCTGGTCTTCCAAGTTCTGGTGCGAGCTTACAGCATCTCTCCATGATATCCTTTGCAAGATCGAAATCGACCTGGCCATCCCAGTTGTGCTCTTGTCGACACCCGCCCAAAACGATGCCGCCGTGTAGGCCTCGAGGGAACACATACGTCGCCCCACCATTTTCCGCTTGAGGTGATACACGAACATATTGTCTGGTCACAGGGATCCTGGGATTTTCCACGAGCACGATCTGTCCACGAACCGGATAGACCGTTGGATCGCGGACATCGCCCAAGTCACGAGCACCAATTCCGGTGCAGTCCCATGATCCAGCGCCCTTCAACAAGACGGAAGTTGGAACCGAGTCTATGAGATCAGTAAGGATCACCTCTTCAGTGCCGTGCCCAATCGGCAACGGCTATTTCCGTGCTTTCATGTTCTCAATCCAATTGACGTGGAGATTCCCGCATTGGATGGTCAGGAGAAATGTTCCGCTGTGCTCAATCCCCTAGATATTGGATATGCCACCCAATACAGTCTATTCCCGGTCAACACACACCGCCTCACACGGGCTTGGGGACATGGTGCGCTGATCAATAGAACATGGAATTGAGCAAGCTCAATCGCCATCGGCTTGACCATGGTCGCTCCATTGAGAGCAGGTGGCGAGCAAAACAGGGATTCGAACAACACTAGACAACAGCAGTCGAGATGGATTGGTATACACGTTTAACGGTGGGATAGATATACAGCAGCCCCTTACAATGGTTATCTGGATGATTATCAGATTGTCGCCCACACAATTACCCGAGGTATGTACATGGGAGCTCTTTTTCTCAACCAGATCCCTGTCGATTCCCAGACCATCCTTCAGACAAAATCCATTTATGTTTCGCCTAACATCATCCCTAAGCTCCATGGCGAGTGCTTTCTATGGATGGTAACCACCACTGGTTGAGCAGTTGGAAAGCAGAAGAACACCATGCAGCCTGACGCGGCTCAGCCTCGCGAGGGGTCAATTTTGGCCATATGCTTTGCCGTACTCCACCAAACCCAGGGGAGAGGGGTCACTATCAACTTCCCCGCGAGTCCCACGTATTCTAACACCGGCTATCGGGAAGGTTCCCCTCGGGCTGGTCTGGTCACCTTTAAATGCTCCAGTCGAAAAAGATCAATTGCTCACAAGGTCTTCACTGAGAAAGCGTTCTAACGCTATCATAAGCCCCTAGTGCACAAGTCCGAAGAAAACCCCATCTCATTTCTGCTCTTGTGGCTATATACCTGGAGCCTGTTACAGAGTGTTTGCCCCAAAACCAAAGTAAAGCCACCAGTTTCGAAACTGCTGTGATTTTGAACGACTGGTCACCATTAGGGAACAGTTGTCTTACGAGGTGATACTCAG
>Ga0105239_10005400_pt1 | contig 14995 bp, 7 predicted proteins | sample KBSC44metaG_FD_92761 | JGI IMG/M metagenome (GOLD analysis project Ga0105239, IMG submission 92761) | Corn rhizosphere microbial communities from Kellogg Biological Station, Michigan, USA - KBS C4-4 metaG | ecosystem: Host-associated > Plants > Roots > Rhizosphere > Soil | place: Michigan, USA...
ACCCCGATTCGGGCAAGACGCACTTCCTTCACGTAGGGTTCTCCAGACCTTGGTTGCTGTTGGCAGTGAGCAGCGCCAGCCCTTTCCAGGCCCTTCTATCTCCAAGTTTTGGAAGTGCCGACTTGCAACTTGGTTTCATCAGAGGTGAAGATCGCCACCTGGCCAAGGAAACCAACGCTTATTGGAAAGTTTGCCCCCGTTGGTGCCAGTCACTCGTAGATGCTGAATGGCCACCATGGCCGTCGCCCAGTGCAGCGGTTTGTCGTCCAGTGACCTACTCGTATGCTGGCGTGTCAAACTCAACACCGGGCTACAGCAAGTGGTCGCATGTCCAAACTCCTCGCAACAGAGCGGCAGTCGTCGTCGCTCAAAGGAATGGCGCGCTCTCTTTGTTCTCCTGGTTTCTTTTTTGGGTGTTGGGGTCGATCCATTCCTCGTATTATTGGGCCAGCGACGGGCCGCTGCTCGCCTTGATCCTCACTTGGAACTGCTGCATGCAGTGCCCAAAAACGGGGAGCAAGAATGGAGCGAGAAATGGAGCCCGCAGGACTCTCAACAACCAAAAAATGTGGTCCTGCTCCCCACCACGGTGGTCCTCGTGCTATCAGCAATGAGCACACGACCAACAATCAACTAGTAAGTAACTAGTCAATATCAAGTCGCCATGGAGGATCGTCGTCTATTCTTTGGCTGTCTGTGCATCTACGATCTCTCAATTTGGAGCCCCAACGGCGGCTGCTCTAACACGGGACTTCTATCAGATTCTCCGACATCCATTCTCGTTTACCGCCCGCCAACTGGAAAAACGATACACCGAAGGGACCGATAGGCGCAAAAACCTTGCCTCTCATTCTCCAGTATCTGAAGTATGACCACAGTTAATTCCCCCGGCATGCGTGAGGTCCCAATGTCGCCGGGAGATCCATTGGATAATACTCCTCTTTTTCCTTCAATGCTGAAGAAATGGAGTCTTAATCCACAATGTAAGCTATTCGCGACAGTCAAATCTTGGAGAGAGACGAAGCGCAACGCCCACGGTACGGAGCACCGAGCACCATCGTAGTACGATGAATCTCTTGGGAATGGAACCGCTGCACGATGGGAAGGAAATCTCACATATTCCCACTCTCATATCTCCACTTCCCTTTGCCAGCGCGCCAACAAGTGGTGTGCAACTAATGCTCTCCAGCTTCACCCAAGCCGGAGGAATCCACCAACTCCGACAAGAACGAGCACTCATGCTGCAGACCTGGCCTGCGATAGGCACCAGAGCTGCATCCAACCCCAATCCCTACCTGCAGATGCAGCAGTTCGAGCAGTTTGCCTCCATCGGAACAATAGCGACAGTAGCGCCCGCCGTCATCAAAAGTCCGCAAGAAGATCACAAACGTACATTTTACAGACATGCGTACGCACGGAGGACGGAGCATCAGAACCAATCCGCCCATCCATCCATCTGAACACTGCGGCTGCATACTGGAACTCCCGTCCATACCAAGAGATCCACGGTAGGATCGACTAGAGGTAAGCGAAGCCCTACACGGGCCCAGCCGAGGCTCCGAGCCACCAGTCAGACGAGCGCAATCCAGCGTCGGATGGCGGTATGCTCACCGCTAGCCATCTCTTGCATACCTATCGCAGCCGCCAATTCGTACACGCACAAATCCAACGAGAACACAAAGAAAAATATCCAATTCACTTTTTTCTTTCCCCGTTTCCTCGAGGGAGAGAGAAAACCTTTTTTCTCAAACACAACGCGTCTCACACCGACTTGGGACGTGTCTGGACGTGAAGTGAACGACGAGCGCCGATCTTGTCTCCCATCCCGACCCAACCCCAAGCTCCCTCGTTCACCGTTTGGTGTTGCATGCTGCATATGCACAAGCCCTCGCCGATTTCAATTCTTTCTCTCCAGTCCACACCCTTCCTCCCTCCTGCTCCTTCCCCCCGCCCCAGTGGCGAGGCGAGGTGAATCGAGAATGGAAAGTGGTAAACAAACAGCTTCATTGGAACTTTTTTCCTGAACTGTTTTACTTTTTTTTTCTTTTGGAATTTCTCTCCTAGCTTCGCGCACACTCGTGGGGGACTCGTATTTCTGCAAGAAGAACCCAAGAGAGACAAAGGCTTCGTGCATGTAATACATCACATTACATTACATTAGTTAGTTAGTTAGCAGCAGCATGCGCTCAAGGGGAACGAACGAACGCCAACGCCTCTTTACGAGTGAGTGTTGTTGATAATATCGCATTCCCATTCCCATTCCCATTCCCATTTCCATTCCCAATGTCGTGTCCACAACCACAACCACAACCCACACACCAACATCCACGTCAACGGGCCCGTAATTAATCCAAACCACCTTTTTTTTAGTCCTCTTCGTTTTCGCTCGCTCGCTCGCACTCCTCGTAGAGATTTCCCTGACCGACCGACCCTTCGATCTATGAATCTCGATTCTTGGTTTCGCAGTAGGACCCGCCTCTACCTCTGGATGGGCTGGACCGAACCGACACACACACACACCGCCCGCCCGACCCGTTCCGAGCACCCAATGCTGCATACGAGCGGGCAGGCTACATACAGACCAGCCCCTTCCCAGTTTTAGTTTTTTATTTTTTTTAAAAAAAACCTAGTTCACAAGTTCACAAGTTTGCAACATGTGGCAAAAAGCAGGCGACTAGAACTAGTGAGTCGGTGAGTGAGTGGATGTGCTATCCTCATGTGATTCCGATTTCCATTCCGTCTGCGAATACCCGTATATCGATCTATGCATGGACACATGTAGACTATAGTAACTAACTCAACCAGAGACTAGAGAGAAGGAGGGAGAATTTCTATCGTATCTCGGTGGGGCATGGGCATGGATTCTTGGGCATGAACATTTCTTGAAACCCGATGACCGCATATCCAAGCGTATGTACGTACGTATGTATGTATGTAATATAGTACAGGATGATGGCAGGATGGAGGGTGGTGAAAACTCTTGACCGCCAGACTTTTGTCTCTCGTGGGTGGAGAGAGATGGGTAGTAAAGGTGTCCGGCCTTCGATATGGGGGGGGTAGATTGCGAGTGGGAGTGGGAGTGATCCGTGATGCAGTGGGAGGTTGAGCGGAGATTGGTTTTGAGACTACGACATCTTCTCTCTTCGACGGCGGAATGGGTAGGGCGCTGCGCAGTATCGAGTCCTCACCGGACTGACCTCAATCGACAAAGTTGCTTTCTCGAACTTTCGACCCGCAGGCGAGGACTCGCGAGGGAATTCCGTCGATTCGCGGGAGAACAAGAACCAAGACCTCGTGCGTTTGGATCGCTGCATCTCCGATGGATCTGAGCTTCAGGTGACAAGAGGCTTTTAGAGAATGGGCATTTTCCAAGTTTGCCGATCACAGCGCTCCTCCCAATGCCTCGACAAGCCAGAGCGAAAGCCGCACCCGCAAACCGACTCTGCGATCGATTTTTGCCAGATCATCCTGAGTAACGACCGTTGCGTCGGCCTGCAAGTTCTCCATCTCCTTTTTGAGCCGCAGTTTCAAGTCTTCGTCGGAAGTCACGATCATGGCACCAACTTCGAGGTCCAGACTGTAGCTGCGTTTTGTATAATTGCTGCTTCCAACAACCGTGATACTTGGGCCGGCTTCGTCGGTCGTGGTCCCATCTGGGCCCGTCTGCGAAGGTAAGGTCACCCAGAGTCCTTTGGCATGGTACGTCATGCCGCCTGGCTCGCCCACGGTACCTTTGCGCCATTCTTTGAGATGAATCACGTCTTCCCTCCCTGCTTTGGCGACTTCTCGTAGAAATCTCCTAGAGAGCAGAGTGTACGCGGCTGGTAACATCCCACTTACCCCTTTACTGCCGTAGAAGCCGTTGGCCCAAGGCGACGCCGTAATGACTGTGCAGGCGTTTTCAAATGCTTTCGTCGCAGGTGCCAAAACTCCCTTTTCCGGCGAGGCAGCGACCAAGAGCTCGCAGATATCAGGGTCGATGTTGAAATAGCCTGCCGTAAAGGTCCACGAGGACTTGTGCAACCGTGGATCCTCCGCAAGATTGGTGAGGAGTCGAGTCAGGGCAGGCTTCTCCGTCGAGGTAAACTGCGCGAATTCATAGTCGAGAAATCCACCAATGTTCTTCGGTTGGCCGAGGAGAGTATCGAATTGTGCCAGTGGATAGACAAAAGTCTTCTCTTCCGTAAATGGCACCGGAAACATCTTCTGCCGCGCTTTCTTGTGAATCAGAGGCTCAAGTATCCGTTTCGCATAGGCCTTATATTCCTTGGTATGCCACAGCGGATCAGGAAGTCCACGATTATGAGGACTAACTAACTCAAAGCCCCCGCGTCGCTCATCAGACGGCGCTACTTGATAGGAGAGGTCGGAAACCGCATCGTGGACAGCAGCATAGAAATCTGTAAGCTGTTTCGAGGAAAATAGGTGGTAACGGTCGAGGCGGTTGGTGAAATAGTCTTCTGATAAGTTTGCGCTGCGACGGTGTTAGCCACATATCAGCTCACACGGAATCACACCGTACCCTGATAGTATGATCTCGTCGTCGAATCCATAGAGCTTCATATGTTGCAAACCCCATCCCTCATTGATACGCTTGGGCATGTACTTTTTCTTCCACCCGTTGAGGTTGGGAGTATGAAACATAGAGATTTTGACTCTGTCACCAAATCGACTAATCAATGGGGCGAGCAGCGTCGCACATGATGGATCAGGATCCTCTCGTGTGCCTCGAAGTGCGTCCGTCAATATCGACAGCTCGAGCTTGGGATTATTTTCCAGTGCTTCCCTCAACGTGTCAATAAACTCGTGCTCGGTCTTGCCAATGTATAGGGTGGATAGGAAAATCCGATGCTTGGCCCCCTTTATTTTTGCCTACAGCGACTCTTTAGCGTACCACCCATTTGTCTCACCGAGGTGATGATCGTTGAGGAATACCTTCAAGGTCTCGTAAAAGGCCGTGGGAGAATCAAGGATTTCAATCTCTGAGGGATCGATCTCAAATCGAGGTGCTACCTGATCGAGCTGAGAAGCAACCCCAGCGAGCGGGTGTGTAGCAGGCGCGAGTGCCCCATCTTGTGCTGGAATCGTAGACGAGGTGAATCTACGTCGCGTTGTCGCTCGCAACGTGGGTGTAATCGCGGTCCGTCGTGAGGTGCAGCTGCAATTTCGCAGAATACGCCCTCCCACACTCCGCGCGAACATGTCAACCCCAGAAGAACCTGACTCGCTCAAAATTCAAAATGCCGTTCTTCATCCATGCTGGCAAACACGGTCGGCGCGTCGTCACTGGCGTCGTGAGATGCATGGGCTCGAAAATCAATCCTTCAGAAGCAAGCCACAATCGTCATAGCCCAGAAAGGCAACTCTGCCGAAATGCACAAGGCTGCCATCCCTATCTTTGCTCCCGAGGTAGTGTTTACGGACTCGAATGTTCATGGCAGGTATCAATTCGACACCGATCTCCTGAGATTTGGAAATTCGAAGGATTCATTCTTTTAGCCTCAGATTGTCTATATACCACTTCTTCTAACTGGGAGAGAAGCTCAATGATTGTGCGGGACTGCATAGTAATCTAGGGACCTCTACCAACCCGATAGCCCGTTCTAGATAGCTAGGTATGATCAGTATCTACTTGAATCCAGAGGTCTTGTATCTTGAGGGAATATAATTCTGGCTAGGACTCAGATTTAAAAATCAGGCCTCACCGTGGGAGATGTGCGGGATATCGCTTCCCTGTCACTGGCCACATTCCCCTACTACATGCATCTCACTAGTTACGACATCTAGGAAGACTTCAAATCAAAAGTTGTATCCCGAACCTGTCCGTACACATGCAGAAACCAGCCTTCCCCCCATAAATGCTCCACCGAGACTAGAATCGTCATCTCAAATCATAGACTTTATTCTTCAGCTGTGGTACTGTCATGTCCCCAGACTCGGAGGGATATCGACTACCGACTCATTGCAAGTTGAAAGATCTATGTTGTTGTCTCAGCCATGGAATCGAAGGCAGGAGTTTCTGGGTACATTCAAAGACTGCCTCTAATTCAGCAAACATGAGTCGTTCTCGTGTGTACATCAATATCAGTAGCCCTATCCTCTCACTGACTCACTGCAGTGAAGTGTATCTCCGATGCAGTCTTCGGGACTTGGATTATGCTCGCCTCCAGTCAATCCCCATTCGCAGTTCGGGTATATAACCTCAGATTGGATCTAGTTAACGGATCCTTCTAAGCAGCCAAGGATAGGCCGCTTCCAACATGCATTTGAAGGTTAGTCTCCACCGTGCCGATCATCGACGGGTCAGAATGACACATTGATGCAGCTCTCTGTTCTGCAAGTGGATATTGTTCCGGGGTCTCACCTCTGACGAGAGGTATCAAAATTCAGCCATTGGTAGAACTTATACGACTTTTGGGAAGCGCTTCATCCCCTGCTATTAGTGGCCCCTGATATTGCAGTGCTACATCCACATTTCCCCCATTGGTAACCTTACAGTTGCCACTTCTGTCACTAGCATCTCAGGCCGGCTGGAGGGGAAGGCTCAGAATTCAAGTATCATGATGCTTCAAGAGGGAGCGATCACTGATTGGCGATCAATGCCATCCCCTTGCAGATGTAATCAATATGGAATCTGTAGCTGACTCGGATCACCTCCAGGCGATTTCGAATGGGAGAGCATTGTAAGAACCAAGGTGGCGTTCCAGGACAACCATCTGATGTTGTGATAGCCATGACAAAGTGTGGTAATGGTAATGAGCTACCAAGATGCTGAAGCTGAAATCATCGCTGTTTAAATGTAACCTTGGCTTGATAAAGGCTGTACGATGCGAGCGCCCCACCGGGCCACCCTGACTGGTCGGCGCCTCCTTACACAGCGACCATAGGCGTCTTATGAGCAGTCGGTGTGATGTATGGGCGAGGAAATGGCTTCCTTTGGTATTTCCTGGGAGGGAAGTACTCCAGTTGCAACGAGATGCACCGATTTATAACGAGATACACTTATCATATGATAAAAGATGTGTTTTACAAGTTTTGCATCTTCCGATATCTCGAATCAAGATACGGGCCCCTCGCATGTGTTTGGCATTGTCAATGAGTCTTCACTAGCCCATAACCTACGGATCAAAGGACGGATGGACGAAAGCACAAAAGAGTTGTGCATAGAATAGTCGAGTCGTGGACTGCTTCTGTATCCACACATCACCCCACAGAGTCGCCTCATATCTTGACATGGTTATCTGAAAGGCTAAAATCTCATTTAATGGGTCCTGTTTGGTGTCGATGTGCTGTCCAACGATAGACAGATCGATTACGGCGAGACTGATAAATAGTCACAACCTCTGCTGATACGCGACGTTCCGCACTTTTTGTGCTGGAGTAAGACCTCTACTTAGAAATCTGGTCGTAAATCTTAGGTGTATGAAATAATCTTCGCCCTTGACTGCGTCGATGTAGGTCGCAGAAACTCTACCTAGCTTCTTTCTAAAGAGAGTGATTTGAGTTCGGTGATCGTCATTGACTCCGCTGCCGAGTCCCGACTCGCTGGTTCTTGTAAACGGGGGGTTGGGGGGGTGTTCCAAGGAGGTCGAGTTCAAGGCATCAACTTGACTCAGACATAATTTCTGCCCTGCAAGCCAGAATAGGCTAATGGTGTTGCTGAACTCGTGTCGACAGATCTCATGGCTTGATCTTGGCGGACCGAGATAGGTGAAAATTCCGGATTCTGCGGGGGTTCGGTTCATTGATATTCCCATGCGTGGTGACATAATCGCGTTGTCCTTTTCTGGCGATATTGATCAGCACGGCCACTCCCCAGCTCATATTTCACATGGTTTCTGGTCGCCCCTTGAAGAGCAGGGCATTTTCAAGTTGCTAAGTCTTCAGAACAGAGTCAGATTGCCGTCTAAAAATGCTTGTATACCACGATCTGAGTGACGAGGCTGAGAGCATCTCGATACCACATTTCAATCGAGGTTGAGATCACACTCGCACCACCTCAACCTTCGTCGGGTCAACGGTGGGCACATGGTAGTAACTTCCCAGCTTAGCCAAGCTCGTCATGCAAGTCCTGGGCCCTACAAATCCTTGCCAGTCAAATCCTTGCCAGCCCACAGATTGGTAGAAGTCTCTTACATTCCTTCGGTTGTAGATATGATTCGCTGTACATCCCGATTGAACTGCAACCTAGACGCAGTTGCATTGAGGAGAGCTCCAATCAATAACCGGGCTCTCTGGTTCCGGTGTGATCAAGGAAAGTCCAGCTTGCTAGGGGCCTAGCAGTCGCCCTTGGATCCTCATGGTTGCCGCCATGTAGGTGCATTGAAGCCTCCTATTGCAATGCCCGCACACAGACTCATGCCCCTTGACGCTGTCAAACGTGACTGAATTAGAACACCACAATCCTCTGTCAAAACATGCAAGTGCGCCGCTTCCCGCATGAATGCAGCCGCGCTGGTGAATCCAGGACAACTTGCCACTGGTCATTGAGGTGAACCCGGCTTTCCTTCTCAAGCCGGATTCAGTAACTCCGAAAAGCCCCTCCGAACCGAAAGCTTGACCGGCCCGTGAAGAGATGTTAATTCGTAGACAAAACGATCTTGGGGTGTGTGCTGTGGAGAGGGTAGGTAACCTGTGATGTGCTGGGTCTTATCGATTCATGATTCCCGCTTGCCCAAGGTCTCCCTCATCGTCTTGTGCTGCCCTTCTTTTGTTGACCTGCCCCGCTGTTTCGTTCAGCTGATAGTAGTTCTTCTAACCGTTTGACTTCTTTTCTCATCATGTCAGCCACCACAGCAGATGTTCTGTTGGCTTTCTCCAAGACCTCACACTCATTCCTAAGTACCGAAATCTTTTTTCGTAGGTCCCGGATCTCGCTATCCATGTGGGTCGGTGTTTAGATGGTTGATATCGAGAGGGCCGAAGGGAGTTTTATGATGAATTCGGTATTTCAGAGTGATCGCCGACAAGGTGAATAATGTGAGTGTTAGAGTTCTCTGAGATTGCAACCTCCAGGTTCAGAGGGCTCATGGGCTTATGTTGCTTGATCTCTGTCTCTTCCTCAAAAGACTGCTGGGCACTTGTGACGTGAACATAAACAACTGCAGAAACTCAGACAACCCAAGAGAAGTCATAGGGACGTGCGAGGATCATTGTTAACTATATGTACTCCGTACTTGACTGGCTATTTCTAAGTTTCATGGGCTTCGGCGCTGGAGGCGTTCACAGAGCAAGATTCATTCCTCGTATCGAGATTTCTGCGTTAGATCATGAAAGAGTCTAGTTAGGCGGTGGAAACATATCCGACGAGTAACATTCTTGCAATGGACCACCCTCTCCCCACAGTCCGGATGACCCCAGAGTGAGCTCAATACCCTCGGGTACGGGTCGCGTTTGCATGGTTTGAGTTCGGGAAGATCAACATCTGGTGCATTATATCGTACCATCACCATAGGAACTTTCCGTGTGCTCGTCAACAAATAGGCGGGAAGCTACTCTTGCTATTCGTGGCTAACTATACAAGACCCCGGCTTTCGGCCTTGTAGGATTCTATCCACAGCAGGTGCCTATCACTTCAGAGGACGGGCTAGTGTTTTGGCGTTCAAGGACACTTCAACGGCTACATGAACAGGGTTCGTAGTTCATTTTCGTAGACTTTGCGCTGTCCCAGAGAGCCACATGCGCAGGCCCCAACGGGCTTGGTGGAAGTGAGACGTACGTTGAGGCGAGCTCATGCCCTATCAACAACACCTTCGCAAACTAGTCCTGCATGCAGGAGACTTCTTTTCAGTCCTGGTGAACAGATTTCAGTGGTGGACAGTCAGAAATTTAGCGAATTTTCGTCCCTAGCGCCTCTCGAGTCCAACACAGGATTTGCGGTATTTTCGTGGCGCGCGTCTAGGGGGGGGGTTCCAGCAAGTAGAATGAGATTCTTTTAGCGGAACCTGACAATGGACGACGAATGAAATTTCTAATTACCTGCGTATCGCACCTGACCTCAAATAGATAGCAAATGCTGTGACTAAGTCCCACATTTGTGACCAAAAGTATCTCTTAGGAATCTGCGGGCCACTGACTACCTAGATAAGGTAGGGAGAGCGGGTCATCGAAGATCTTATTGGCCAGGAGCATTCGAAGTGGGGGTCTTGCTGGCAGCGTCCAAGAATGATCAATGACCATTGACCACTGATCAAGAGATAACCCTAGCGATGCTGGTCGGAGTCCTTTTCGTTGGCACTCACTCTGTCTACTAATAGGTCCGTGTTCAATCTGACAGCTCTAGGGTCCTAACCCCAAACCAGGTGCATTTGCAGAGGTAGTTCCAAATAAACTGAATCAGGACACCTCAAAATCTGCAGGAATCAAGCACCGGCATCTTTCCTTATATTATATACCTGCGGGGTCTCTTCGTCAACCTATCAAATGGAACTGAAGCCCGTGTAACACATGCAGCCTTTCGAACATCTGAAGAGCAGTATCGTGCATTCAGCTTCTTGCACAACCCTCACTTCTGGTATAGGGCAATGACACCATCCGCTACTAGTATGTATTTGTGTTCATTTTAACTCGAGGTTTCATTTGCCAGCGGCTATGCACTCTTCAAGGAGAATACACAAAGGCTATGGTCCAGTTCTAGACAACTACCTGTCTCTGCGACGAAGAGAGCATCACGCATCGATGTCCTTCAAGGGATGTTTGACAGCACGAAACGCACAATGATGCAGCTAAGGGTTCTCAGGGTAGCCTTCCCCGTGTAAACGGCCTCGATATCTCTCACCTATCTCATCGTACCTTGGTGCTCAATGAAAGATTAGCAGGATGATTTACTGTGCTTATCGCCGTCCTGGGACGGAATCGGGCTAGTCATAGCAAATGACGTTCGGGCAGAAGTCAGCCAGGATGGAGCAAATCTTGTTCAAAATAAGCAATCCTTGCATGCCTTGGCCTTGATTTTGGAGACTCTGGACACTTTGCACTGACATGGTGTATCCGGCTTCCCAGACGATGCTTGCCCACGTCCTCTGCTCCCTCATAGGACTTAGGGTTGGAAGGGGTATCCAAACCCAACTGTCGGTAAGGATAGACTAGGGCTTTCCAGCACCGCAGTTCGTCGTATCCTCGTCCGGTCGGCGAAGTGACCGAAATTCCGACTCTTCAGCAACCGATATTATGCCAAAAAACAGTACTTTTGGCTGTATATGAGAAAGAAATACCTGTGTAACCAAAGTCCATTATACTCGCCAAGATAAATACCTAGCTGTGGCTGTTCGGGAAGTGTAGCCTTCGAAGAACGAGGAACGCTATTTCTCGGACGGTGGCTCTTGGCTGCTGTTCCAATCCGTTACCTACAACCTATTCCAGGAATTCCTACTATAGAAACTACATAGTAATTACTGGCCAAGGACTAGGTGGAACGAGACAATCCATCCGTCTGGTTTGTGGGAAGGCGCTCCTCGATTCGTCAAGCATCAAAGCCTGGTCCCTGAAAGAAAGAGAGGTGACCCTATTGACTTCAATTTCTTTCAACGAGTGAGCAGCGTCAACCCATCCCGTATACTGCTATCCAAGTATTTGAGGTCTACAGTTGGTATTGGTCAGTGTGACAAAAAGAGTACCGCTCCATGATGCCTCTTTACCTGGCAGGAAACTCCCCAGGGAGGATCATACCCATGAGGAGAATGGACAATCAGCCCCTCTAGTATTCTGCTGACCCTAAGCAGAGGTATGCCATAACGGAAGCCTATGTGTCAAGAATTAATGTTGCCAGGTCTCTGGCTGTGCTTCCTAGGGACGTCTATTTGAGGTCAAGTACTGGTACTGATTACCAACATTGAATCAGCGTGGCATTCTTTCTGAGCAAATGGCGGCTCCAGCCATCGAAATTCGCCTCGCCAGCATCTCCAAGAAAAGAACAGACATCCGTTTGACGTCATCCTGGAAGCTGCAGTATGTGTTGGGGGGTGGGGTGAACGTGCCGACGCCTTGATTTGATGCAATGTGTTGGTATCAGATCGATAGGATCTGGACATCGAGCACTACCAAGATACGGCAAGGTTGTTGGACGGTTCGATCTAACCGAACAACGCGTTCGATTCCTTTGAAAATAAGACATAGAAGAACAGTCACTCCTGAAAATCGTGGGCAAAGTACTATATATTTCGCACGATGTGCGGCATCCATACCAAGAGATAAATGGCATGTAGTGTAGTCACTATAACGTGGACCTTAGATAGCAGAAGTTCAGCCCTTTTCGCTAAGTGAAGTCGTTCCTGAAGGCTGGGGATGGCCCTCCCTTTGGTTGGGTTGGTTGAGGGCAGAAGAAGAGATCGGAAATGGTATACCAAAACAACACACACACACACACACACACACACACACACACACACACAGATTGGTCACTGATCAATTACGAAATTGACTGTGAGAAATAGGAAGTGAAAAAGAGAATTTACCTGTAATGTCACCGCGACATTAACCCAGGAGTTTTGAATTGGTCCCGTCCACTCCCTAGGGACATAACTCATCATCTCTACCTGTAGGTACTTAGTATGTACTGTCAAAGAGCTTGAATGGTATATGTCCGATTCAGCCATTTCCTAGTAATTAGGATCAGGCTGTCCAAATCCAGCCGAACCCTGAAGAGATGAGTTTTCATCATGCCTAACCGACGTCCAGGAGCGGTAGCTTATCGTCCGAACCTCCTCGTATCTACATATGTACCTAAGTACCTGACCAATCAGCAGAAGATTCAACGATCCTTGCAAGAAGAGACTGCTTCTTCGCTAAACCAATCTTCTCTTCTCACAGCGGAATATGATATGCCTTGAGACGTAGCGCTACGCCCAAGAAATCTTACCGGCTGGTTCGATATGGCTATCGGCACACCCAGAGAGACATGCATGATGATCTTAAGCACGCTTCAGAACATGGCACAAGAGTTATCTGACTTGGGATGGACTGGGGAAACCTTGCGGATGCTGCGGAAGTCATGGACACTTCAAACTATAGAGGGCAAGTACAGACAATGGTCTCACCCTATGAGAAAGAGGTGGACGCCCTGCATAACTTCGGGTAATTTATATCGCCAAATTCGCCAAATTCGGCACGATAGGTGATGAACCGGAGGCTAGGAAAATATAAGTTATGTACTTAGATGCCTTTGTTAAGATAGTGCCGATATATAGTACTCTTCTAGCAGCTTCTAAAACCTCTCCGAAGCTGTCTTAAAGCTGTTTTAGGCACCTTGTGTCGAGCTCTAAATCTCCAAGAATCTTAGGGTGTTCAAAGCGTTGCGCAAACTTCGTTATTCACAACCCTGAGGTTGTGATAACTTGAACTTAAAGAGAATAAAGAAATCTTCAAGTTGGGTGGGACTGTTCAGAAACATTAATGCCGTATAATAAATATAGAAGGTATATATATATATATAATATATATATAGAACGCACGCCTATAATATACTACTATATTTAAGGTACTTAAGCTACTTAAGTATATTATAGTACTATGTATGTACTCGTGCTATATAAGGTGTCTTTAGTGGGGAGAAATTCAGTGTCTGTCCAGTTGATGTGATTTTATTAAGTACACACAGTATCATGAGAATACCTTGGTACTCTATTAAACAAAACCCTTTGGCTTGTTTTGTGTGGGCTTTTGGCATAAGCTCCTCCTAACTATGAATTTCCACATGTGGTGGTTGTACATTTTCCCAGGCTCCTTGTGTCACCGGCACAGCGCAGTGCATTCACCACCGATTGAAATGCCTCGCAAAAGACTGGTCCAGCCAGAATTCACAAGGACTGTTTCGAGTTGTTGCTGTTGTTCATCGAGCCTTCTTCCAATGGCACTCATTGATTATTTCCAAGATATCCTCCTGGTTTCCGGTGGTACCCCCTTTCCCTTCCATTCATTTCCAGATCGATTCCTGGTCCTTGGGTAGGAAGCTTGTAACCATCGCTCAGTCTCAATCACTGTCACTGAGGACCAATGCATCATCGGCACTTGCTCCAGGGACACTGCTCGCGGCTCGACTTGCCTGGGCATTAGTTGATGGGGTCATGGCGTCGACGAGTTCTTCGTGAGGGAGGGTGTAGCCACTATGGCCGTAATTTTGATCGCCACCGTCGAAAAGATCTTCATCCTCCTCCTCTGATTCCATATCATCTTCGTCCTCTTCGTCCTCATCTTCAAGGTCCTCGTATTCGCCGTCACCATATTCTACCCTCGGTTCTCCTTCTTCGTCAGTTTCTTCTGCTGATTCTTCCTCCACGTCTTCATAATCCTCCTCAATCCCCGATTCATCATCAGAATATATTTGCGGCCGAAACGGAGGATCTCGAATTGGGGGAGAAGGTTTGAAACAGTAAACTGGTCCTTCGTCATGGCTGGCGTCGGCGGGTGGCTTCTTGGAGGATTTCTTTTGTGGGGTGGAAAGAGGATTGAGTGAGGTTGTGTCGTCGATTTCATCATCGTCATGATCAAGAAGAGGCCGCTTGCCCAAGGGGCTGGAAACTTGCTGGCTGTTCAACTCGCTGCTGTATTTCGAAGCACTTCGTTTAGACATTGCCACTCCGACAGGCACATAGTCGGGATGTAGACGTAATGGCTTAAACGCAAGTCCATGAGCGCCTGTCGCTCGAATTCGTTGCTCTGAGCGTGAGAGTGGGATACCGGCTTTCGTCGGAGCAGGTAAATACTGATAGCCATTGACGCGAGCCAACCCATTTGGTGACGTCGTGACAGATGAGTGGCTGCTGTGTGCATTAAGCTCTTGCTTGACTCTGCGCTCCACCTCCTCTTCAATCTGTTGCTCGACTTCCAGGCTTGGGTCAACAAGCCAATTCGAACCTTCGTCGAGTTCTTTTCGTTGGGCTCGGGCTTGCTTGAGAAGGTCATCCTCATCCTCATTCCAGGTAGATGCGTTCGCAGTGGTTGCTGCGACCGCTTCTTCTGCGGGCAGTAGAAGTGGAGAAGCTGGAGGTGATGTCTCGGG
>Ga0105239_10005401_pt1 | contig 14995 bp, 12 predicted proteins | sample KBSC44metaG_FD_92761 | JGI IMG/M metagenome (GOLD analysis project Ga0105239, IMG submission 92761) | Corn rhizosphere microbial communities from Kellogg Biological Station, Michigan, USA - KBS C4-4 metaG | ecosystem: Host-associated > Plants > Roots > Rhizosphere > Soil | place: Michigan, USA...
GATCTCGGTTATTTCACCGCCGACCGCATGGTCAAGGAATTTGCCGACTTCTGCTTCAACGGAAAGAAGGGCGAGACTGGCGTCGTCAAGAGCCAGTTCGGATACCATTATATAGAGATACTCGACCAGAAGAATTTCGAACCTGCTTACAAGATAGCCTACCTGAGCAGGAAGATCGAGACCAGCCCGGAAACGGACCAGGCAGCCTCCGGCCTCGCCAACCAGTTCGCCGCAGAAAGCCGCGACGCCAAAGCCTTCGACCAGAACGTGGACAAGAACCACCTGCAGAAGCTGCTGGCTCCCGATATCCCCCCCGCGGAATATTCCATCCCCGGCCTCGGCATGAAAAGAGAGCTGGTTAAATGGATCTACACCGCGAACCTGGGTGAGGTCTCCGAACCTTACTCCGTCGACGACAAATACGTTGTCGCTCTCGTAACCGAGATCAATAAAGAAGGCACCATGTCACCGGCTAAAGCCCGGAACGCGATCGAGCCGATACTGCGCAACCAGAAGAAGGCCGAACAGATCATCAAAAAATTGGGAAGCCCCGCTTCCCTGGATGCGGTAGCCAGCGCATCAGGCCAGCAGGTCCAGACGGCAGACAGCCTCAGGTTCAGTTCTCCGGCGCTGCCTAATAGCGGACTGGAACCTAAGGTCATCGGCACCGCCTTTGATAAACAGCTCGCTGGCAAGCCGATCTCTCCCGCCATCACCGGAAAGAGCGGAGTATTTTACGTCCGGGTAGATAACGTCAGCGCATTATCCAACGCCGAAGCCGACCTCCAGCAGCAGCGCTTTATGCAGGAGCAGCAGCAACGCTATGGAGTACAGAACAGACTGATCGACGTCCTCCGTAAGAACGCGACGATCAAGGACGAAAGAGGCAAATTTTACTAGTCTATTGGCCTCTCAATAAATAAAACCCCGCGACAGCGGGGTTTTGTTTTTGTCGTACCTTTGCAGCGTGAGCGAAGAGATCATCAATAAGGTGGCGCAAAGCGGGTTACTCAACCTCGACCTCGAAGACTACTATCCCCGGGAAGAGATCGTCGTGTTCGACCTGAAGCCCCTTTTGTTCATGGAGATGATCCTGAAAGAAAAGGATTTTCGTGCTTCGCTGCAGTCCATCGACTGGCCGGCCTACCAGGACAAGATACTCGCCGTCACCTGCACCGCGGACGCCATCATCCCCCCCTGGGCTTATATGCTGGTGGCCATCGCCGCACAGCCGTACGCAAAAGACATCGTGTTCGGGGACAGACAAACCGCCCTGCAGCAGACCCTGCTCACCAACCTTCGTTCGATCGATATCGACCAGTTTATTGATAAAAGAGTCATAGTGAAAGGATGCGGAGACTTATCCGTCGGAGGCTTTGCCTACATGGAAATAGCCCGGCGCCTGCGTCCGGTGGTGAAGAGTATTTTATATGGCGAGGCATGCAGCAATGTCCCCGTATATAAGAAGAAATAACGCCTGCTTCGCCAAATCTAATGTCCGCTGAGGCGCGCGGCGCCGCCGGCGGGGATAAACCACAATAATTATGGATGTCGAGATCTTGGCCAGAGTACAGTTCGCATTCACTATTGGTTTTCACTACATCTATCCTCCTCTCAGCATCGGTCTGGGACTCATGCTCGTTATTCTTGAAGGATTGTATCTCCGCACCGGCAACCGCATCTACGAGATGGCCGTCCGCTTCTGGATACGCATCTTCGCCCTCATCTTCGGAATCGGTGTCGCCACAGGCATCATCATGGAATTTGAGTTCGGAACTAACTGGGCTACCTATTCGAAATATGTCGGCGACATCTTCGGCAGCGCCCTGGCGGCGGAAGGCATCTTCGCATTCGCCCTGGAATCCGGATTCCTCGGGATACTCATCTTCGGCTGGAACCGCGTCGGACCCCGGGTACATTTCTTTTCTACCATCATGGTCTTCCTGGGTTCTCTCTTTTCCGCGGTATGGATCGTAGTGGCTAACTCATGGCAACAGACGCCGGCCGGCTTTCATATCGTCGGCGAGGGCCTCAACGCCCGGGCCGAGATCACAGATTTCTGGGCAATGGTCTTCAATCCTTCCAGCGTCGACCGGATGCTGCACGTCTGGGTGGGCGCCATCCTCGCCGGCGCCTTCCTGGTCCTGAGCGTAAACGCCTGGTATATCCTCCACAAAAAACACGAAGAGATCGCGCGACCGACATTCAGGATCTCCCTGATCGTAGCGACAATATTCTCGCTGATGCAGCTCTTCATCGGCCACCGCAGCGCGGATGGCGTATCACGATACCAGCCCGCCAAGCTAGCCGCGATGGAAGGGCATTTCGACAGCTCGGCCAGCGCTGACATGTTCATCCTCGGCTATGTCGACAAGAAGAAGGAGACAACCAGTGGTATCAAAATACCTGGCGGACTTTCCTTCCTGGTGCATGGCGATTTCAAGGCTCCCATCCCCGGGCTCCGGGCGTTCAAGCCGGAAGACCGGCCTTCCCAGGTCAATTCGGTATTTCAGTTCTATCACCTCATGGTCGCCGCAGGTGTGGCCATGATCGGACTGTCGCTGCTAGGCTGCTGGCTCTGGTGGCGGAAGAAGCTGTTCGAATACCGGTGGCTGCTATGGGTCTATGCGCTCAGCGTCCTGCTGCCTCAGCTGGCGAACCAGGCAGGCTGGTTTACCGCCGAGATGGGGCGACAGCCCTGGGTGGTCTACGGATTGCTCCGAACCTCGGACGCCCTGTCGAGAGCCGTCACCGCCAACCAGATCATCTTTTCGCTGATCCTTTTTACCATCGTCTATATCGTACTGTTCGCCCTCTTCCTGTTCCTGCTCAACAGGAAGATCCAGCACGGTCCCGTAGACTATGGCTCGAAGGAGGATATTGAATCCGGAGCCCGCCGGGATAACCCCCTGCTGGAGCACGAACGGGCCGGAGGACATTGAGGACCGATCTGCGGTCCGCGGGTTTCAGGGTCCGCGGTCGCCGGCGGGATGACCAATTAATTAATGAACATGGAAACATTTCTCGGACTGGACTATGCCACCTGGTGGTTTCTCGTTTTCGGCGCGGTGATCAGCGGCTACGCCATCCTCGACGGTTTTGACCTCGGGGCCGGCTCCCTGCACCTCTTCCTGAAAAAAGAACAAAGCCGCCGCATCGCGATGAACGCCATCGGACCTATCTGGGACGGCAACGAGGTCTGGCTGGTCATCGGCGGGGGCGCCCTTTTCGCGGGGTTCCCGATCGCCTATGCCGCCATCTTCTCCGCTTTTTATGTTCCCTTCATGGTCTTCCTCGTCGGACTGATCTTCCGCGCCGTCAGCATCGAGTTTCGCAGCAAGGAGCCCTGGCCCTGGTGGCGGAGATCCTGGGACATCGTCTATTGCGTGGCCTCCATCATTATCTCGCTTTCCCTGGGACTGATGCTTGGCAATGTCGTGGAAGGACTGCCGCTGGACGACCACCAGGAGTTCGCGGGCAGCTGGCTCTCGTTCTTCAATCCCTTCGCCATACTTGTATCCATCACGACGCTCGCGCTGTTTATGATGCATGGAGCCATCTTTCTCACGATGAAGACCGAGAACCGGCTCTTCGTAAAGCTGCACGTTCTGGCCAATAACTTTATCATCTTCTTTGTCGTGAGCTTTGTGATCACCACCCTCTACACCCTGCTCTATATCCCTCACCTGAGCGATTTCTTCAAGGGTCATCCGATGTACTTTATCATCCCGCTGCTCATGACGCTCTCCATCGCCAATATTCCGAGACAGGTGAAGGTGGGCAAATATCGTTACGCCTTTATCAGCTCGGCCGTCACCATCGCGCTGCTGCTGATCATGGTGGCGCTGGAAGTTTTTCCGTATCTGTTGTACTCGCCCTTGCGACCCGAGAACAGCATTACTATTTACAGCGCGGCGTCTTCGGCCCGGACAATGCATATCCTGCTGATCATGGCGCTGGTGGGCACGCCCCTGGTGGGCCTGTATACCTCCTTCGTCTTCTGGACCTTTAAAGGAAAAGTGAAGTTGGATGAGATGAGTTACTAGAGCAGGGTCCCACTCATTACAACATAAGCCACCGAGAAATAAATGATCAACCCGGTAACGTCTACCAGGGTCGCCACGAACGGTGCTGAGGAGGCCGCGGGATCCGCCCCCAGCTTTTTCAGCAGCAGCGGCAGCATGCTCCCCGACAAGGTCCCCCACATCACGACGCCGATCAGAGCGAAGAAGACGGTAGATGCAATAGACAAATAGTGCGGACCATATGTTTGGAAATGAAATTTCTGCCAGAGGACGATACGGAAGAAGCCAACGCTACCCAAAATAAGTCCCAGCACTAATCCGGAAAATATCTCTTTGCGCGCAACCCGCCACCAGTCCCGGAAACCGATCTCGCCGAGGGCCATCGCCCGGATGATGATGGAAGACGCCTGGCTGCCCGAGTTGCCCCCGCTCGAAATGATCAGCGGGATGAACAAGGCCAGGACCACGGCCTTGCTGATCTCGTCTTCGAAATGCCCCATGGCCGTCGCCGTCAGCATTTCGCCAAGGAAAAGAATGATCAGCCAGCCTGCACGCTTTTTGATCAGGCTTAAAAAAGGAATGGTATTGTAGGGCTCATCCAGCGCTTCGGAACCCCCGATCTTCTGTATTTCCCGCGTTCCTTCCGATTCCGCCAGTCGCAGGACGTCGTCGAGCGTGACGATGCCCAGGAGCACACCGTTGTCGTCGGTCACCGGCAGCGCGTACCGGCTGTTATTGCGGAAGACCTTGATGGCCTCTTTCTGTGCGGCGTTGACGTTGAGCGCGATGAACTGGTAATCCATGATCTCGGCCACCATGGTGCCGGGGTCGACGATCAGGAAATCCTTTATATTGATATCGTCGATGAGGACGCCTTTGTCGTCGACGACGAAGAGCCAGTTTAGCGTTTCCGTCGCCTGGCCGCGTCTTCTGATCACGGCAAGGACGTCCTGGCAGGTCTCGTTGGTCTTGATCGCGACGTAGTCGGGCGTCATCAGCCGGCCGACGCTGCCTTCTTCATAACCCAGCAGCTCCAGGGTCTCCGCCCGGCGTTCCGGGGTGAGGACCTTTAGCAGCTCCTTTACATAATTGCCCGGCAGCTCTTCGAGGAAGGCGGTACGGTCGTCGGGCTGCATGGCGTTGAGCAGCTCGGCGGCCTTTTCTTCGGGCAGGGCTTTTATGATGATCTCCTGCTTGCTCTTCCGCATGAATTTGAATGCCTTTGCTGCGTGCTTGGGATCGAGGTGCTGGAACAGCTTGACAGCCCACTGGGTATGACGGTTGGTGAACTCGGCGATGTCGCGGGGGGTCAGCTTGTTCAGTTTTACAAAATCGGTGATCTTGTTGTGCTGCAGCAGGTTTTTAATGTCATTCAGGTTGAGCATACTTCAAAAATAACGAACCCAATTGTTCTGGCAAACTCTCATCCATGGCTGAAGTACACCACCGGTCATGGGGTTGCCGGCCGGCGGTTTACACGGTTCATGGATGTGCTTTTGACCGCGGTTCATGCAGCAGACCCTGACCACGGTTCATATGGTTCACGGTGGTCCACCGGGGAGAAGGGGTGGGTGGCTACGGCGAAAGTATTCCGTCGGTATAGTGTATGATCAAATTGGGGCCTGCCACCAGGTCGGAGGACAGCAGGTGTACCGGGTTGGGGTTGGCGGCCGTAGTAAATTGCGGTATCCCGCCGTTGTAAGAGACGATGAGGTCGCTTCCCTGCAGCCGCTGAACACTGGAAGGGAATCGCGCGGAGAAATAGGTACCGCGCACGAATTGGTTGGCCAGCAGCTGGACCACGGCACTGTAGTTGGCCGAGTCGATGGCGCCGACGCTGTCATAGCCCGCATTGCGGAAGGCTCCGTTTACCGGGGCAAGCAGCGTATAGCTGGCGGCGCCCGGTAAGATGGCCGAATCGTAAAAATTAGTGCGGCTGATGGCCGCGGCAAAAAAGCTCAGGCTGGTATCGTTGAACAGCAGCTCGGGCAGGGAGTCTACCGGTGGCGTCAAAGTGGAGTTGAGGAAATAGACCCTGGCCTTCCCGACCTGCTGAGGACTTGCCGAGGCGGTGTAGGATGTGGTGTTGAAGACGATGACGCCGTTCAGCCTCTCTGCATAGATGGGCGGACCCAGGAGGGTAGGGTTGGCCGTCAGCGTCCCGCTATCCGCAGAAAGACCCGAAGGAAGATACTGGTATCGCAGCAGCCGGTCGGCAACCGCGGAGCTCGCGGAATCGATCACGCTTTCCGGTAAGCCCGCCAGTCGGAGCGCCGCATTGGTCGGGATCAGGATGGTCGCGGAATCATCGGCCAGCAGACCCACGTCATTGCCCCGCAACAGCAGGTGGTGGAATAGCGTCAGGCTGGTGTCTGTATTCACCAGGCTCTGCAGGGGAGTAATGGGATTATTGACCCTGGACGATTTCGTCTTGGTACAGGCGATCGCCCCTGCTAAGAACAGGACGACCAATCCCCAACTCGCTATGTGAAAAGTATTTTTCATTTACAGCTTCTCATAAAGCGCCCTCAGCCTATCCCGCGTCATTACCTTCTCCCAGTCCTTTCCAAGGGCATTCTCCCACAAAGGCTTCATCACCAGAGAAACGTCAATCATGGTGTTGAATTGTTCGTCGGTCAGACCTTTTGTGATGTGCTGGGGGATATCGATCTTGTTTTTTTCCACCATTTTCTTGAACTCATAGACCCCATCGGGATAGAACTCTTCCAGTTTGTCGAAAACGATGCAGTTGCCGATGCCGTGCTTTGTACCCAACAAGTATGCCAGGCCATAGCTGACCGCATGGGCAACCCCGACCTGGGAATAGGCGATGCTCATCCCCCCGGCGTAGGACGCCATCATCAGCTTGTCGTCGGAATCGGCGTCCCAAACGTCCTTCTTCACATAGACCTCCTGGCAAAGCTGCAGGGCCTTTTCGCCGTATGATTTGGAAAATTCGTTAAGATAGGTGCCCGTCAGGCTCTCGATGCAGTGGATATAGCAGTCCATACCCGTATAAAAACGCTGGTTGACCGGGGCTCCAGCCGTCAGTTCCGGATCCAATACGATCTGGTCGAAGGGAGTATAGTCGGAGTTCATCCCCAGCTTCTTCGTGGGCCCGGTCAGGACGGTCGTACGGGATACTTCCGCACCGGTTCCGCTAAGTGTCGGAATACCAACCTTGTAGACGCCTGGAACTTTTACCAGGTCCCAGCCCTGGTAGTCCGCGGATGAGCCGGGGTTGGTCATCATCAGCGAAACCGCCTTGGCCAGGTCCATGGCTGAACCGCCGCCAATGCCGACAATACCGCTGACGGTCCCAAACTCTTGTTTTAGCTGCGATGCCAGCTTGTCGACATAAGAGGTCTTGGGTTCGTAGGTGACATCGGCAAAGATCAGCTTGTCCTTGCCCCGCAGCGGGATACGACGGACCAGAGGACTATTTTCAAAGAAATGATCGAGTAAGAAGACAATAGGAGCATCCCCTTTGCGCTGGGGAGCGAGGATCTCATCGAGCTGGTTAAAACTTCCCCTGCCGTACACCACATATCCAACCATCTTAAAATTACGGAATTTGCTCACACTCATAATAGAAAATTGAGCCGTAAAATTAAGGGAATGTTACCATACTGGACACCCGACCAGGGCCGGCGCTACTCCGCGAACAGCGCCGCCGCCCCAAACACCCCCGCACTATCGCCCAGACTGGGCTTCAACAAGGGCACTTCCACACGGTTGTTAAAAATGAATTTCCCCAGCTGAGCCAGCCCTTCCGTATACAAAGCGTCGATATTCCCCACGCCGCCGCCGATGACCAGGACGTCCGGGTCGAGCAGGTTCGTAATTACAGAGATACCCTTGCCAAAGAAATGACAGAGTCGCTCGATCGTTGCCGCCGCAGCAGGGTCGGAGCCTTCTTTATGGCGGGTGACGATCTCTTTCAATTTAAGCCGCTGTCCGGTCAGTTTTTCGTAGTACCGTTCAGTCCCCGGGCCAGAGATCACCGTCTCCACGCAACCGGTCTTGCCACAGTAGCAGGGGCCGCCCGACTCGTCCAGAAAATTATGACCCCATTCCCCGCCGATGCCATGCCGCCCACCCCAGATCTTTCCATCCATCACGATACCGCCGCCGACCCCCGTGCCCATGATAACGCCAAAAACCATCCGCGCATTGGGCGCCGAAGTTTTGACCACACCCCAGCGCGTTTCAGCCAGCGCAAAGCAATTGGCGTCATTGGCCAGCTCTATCTTCAATTGCAAATTTTTCTCAAGATCTTTTTGCAGGGGCATTCCATTCAGCACGACGGTATTGCAGTTCTTCATCGTCTGTAAAGTGGGATCCAGAACGCCGGGCGTCCCGATGCCAATGGCAGTCGGCCTCAGTCCGGACTGTTCCTCCATAGTGGCCACCAGTCTTGCTATCTGGCCGATGATGTGGTCGTATCCCCTGGAGGCTTCCGTGTCTACGCGCGTGCGGAGGAGTGGGGCTGGGTTGTCAATAGATTCGAGTATGACACCTTCGATCTTGGTGCCACCGAGGTCAATGCCCCATAAAGGTTGATTCATTTTTTTGCAGTTCGTTTATCGGAGCATGCGCGAAACATTGTCTCAAACGCTCTCCGGGCGCTAATTTAACGAATCAGCCTTTTAGCATTTCACAAAAATTAAGATATGAGTTTAGCAGCCCTCTCCAGGTCTTCCGGTGTATCGATTTCCACTCCCATATAGGTTGTGATCACCATTCGCATCGGAATGCCGTTCTCGAGATAGCGTAGGCACTCGACCTTCTCCACCGCCTCGAGCGGACTCACCGGCCAGGCCGTGAACAGCAGCAGCGCCTGTTTGCGGAAGGCGTATACACCGATATGCTCATAATAGGTCACTGTCGCGGCCGGGTCGCGGCGATAGGGGATCACGCTGCGGCTGAAGAACAGGGCATTGTTATTTTTATCGAGGGCGACCTTTACGTAGTTGGGATCATCGATGAACCGCTGCTCTTTCAGCACCTGCACCAGCGAGCCTACCTGCACCTGTCTGCCCTCTTCGCCGCGGAAGACCAACAGCAGCTGCTCGAGCGGCTCGCGACGGACAAAGGGTTCGTCTCCCTGCACGTTGACGACGATGTCTACGTCCATGTCGGCGACGGCCTCCGCAATGCGGTCACTACCGCTTTCGTGTGAACGAACGCTCATCTTCGCCTTGCCCCCGTGGCTGGTGATCTCATTATAGATAACGTCGCTGTCGGTGACCACCATGACCTCGTCAAAAAGGCCAGTAGCGACCGTATTATCGTAGGTATGACGGATCACGGTCTTGTCACCGAGCGGCTGCATCAGTTTAGCCGGGAAACGCGTCGCCGCATAGCGCGCGGGGATCATGGCAATAATCTTCATATTTAATTCAATATTGTCCGAAAATAAGTATATTTAGAACATCTAACACGTTGCCTGCCTGAACGGGACCCGATCCGGTTCTTTCGACATTAACGACGTCCGATCCGGACCGCCGTCATAACCAAAACCAAACCTGCATGCAAACAACCGAGCTGCTTAGCAGCTATCTCACAGATACAGCCGCGTGGGACGAAATGTACGCGGACAGCAATGTGCGGCAGCAATACCGGTCCGTACTGGAATTCCTGGAGCAGATGAGCATCGAAGAGCTTAACAAAAAGGAAGAGCTCGCAAAAAAAATGTTCATGAGCCAGGGCATCACCTTTACCGTCTATAGCAGCGGCGAAGGTATAGAGAAGATCTTTCCCTTTGATATTATTCCCCGCATTATTACGGCTTCTGAGTGGACCTATATCGAGACCGGCATACGCCAACGGCTAAAAGCGCTAAACCTCTTCCTCAAAGACGTCTATAACAGCCAGTTCATCCTGAAAGACGGAGTGGTGCCCACGGAGATGGTATACAGCTGTCCGCACTTCCTCAGAGAGATGTTCGGCTTTCCTGTCCCCTATGATATCTATGTACACGTGGCAGGCATCGACCTCATTCGTGACCACGATGGGACATTCTATATTCTGGAGGACAACCTGCGCACGCCCAGCGGGGTGAGCTATATGCTCGAGAACCGGGAGATAACCAAACGCCTCTTTCCCGATCTCATCCCCCGGAACAACGTCCGGACCGTTACCGAATATCCGGATATCCTCCATCGTAATTTGGTCTCCCTGTCACCCCGGCAGACGGCCAATCCCACTATCGTTCTGCTGACACCGGGTATCTATAATTCGGCCTATTTTGAGCATACTACCCTTGCCCGGCTGATGGGTATCGAGGTCGTGGAAGGTCGCGACCTGGTAGTGGACAACCATCGCGTCTACATGAGAACGACCGCCGGACTCCAGCAGGTGGACGTCATCTACCGCCGGGTGGACGACGAATTCCTCGATCCCCTCGTTTTTCGCCCCGACAGTATCCTGGGGGTGGCCGGTATCATGAGCGCTTATCGGAAAGGTAATGTCGCCATTGTCAATGCCTGCGGCAATGGGGTGGCGGATGACAAGGCCATATATGCCTATGTCCCCGCCATGATCCGCTATTACCTCAACGAAGAGCCGATCCTGAAAAATGTTCCCACCTATCAGCTGGACAACAGGGACCACCGGGAATATGTCTTCTCCAACATGAACGGCATGGTTGTCAAGAAGACCAATGGCAGCGGCGGATACGGTATGCTGATGGGGCATTCGGCCAGCGAAGAGGAGATCGGGCGCTATAAAATGGAAATATTGAAAGATCCGCGTCAGTATATCGCACAGCCGATCATCAATCTTTCTTCCGCGCCTTGTTATATGCATGGCCGGCTCAAGCCCCGCCGGGTAGACCTGCGCCCCTATGCCCTCTGCGGACCGGATGGCATCCAGATCGTACCCGGCGGCCTCACCCGGGTGGCCCTGCGTGAGGGTTCGCTCGTCGTGAATTCTTCCCAGGGTGGAGGCAGCAAAGACACCTGGGTCCTCGCTTCTTAATAAATAATCCCAAACCTCAAGCGATATGCTTAGTAGAGTAGCAGACAGCCTGTATTGGATGAGCCGTTATATGGAACGGGCCGACGGCATTCTCCGGATGCTTCGGATCAACTATGCTTCTTCCCAGGACGACATTCAGGACTTCTCCTGGAAACCAGTTCTGCGTATCTTCTCTTATCTCGACGAAGATAGCGCTGCCGCGATCGCGCACAATTCCCGCGCCGTCCTGCAATACATGGTAACCGATCGGGAAAACGCCAACTCGGTGCTGAACGTCGTCACCCACGCCCGCGAGAACGCCCGCAGCGTACAAGACCATATCACAAAAGAGCTTTGGCAGTGTCTCAATGAGTACTATCATACCATCCGCGATGGCCAGTTGATAAAAGGCCTGCACGCCGACGACCCGGTCTCCACCCTTGATGTGCTCATCCGCCAGGGATTGGTTTATTACGGGATCACCGACGTCACGATGGCCAGGGGAGAAGGATATGCCTTTATCAATATTGGCAAGTTTCTCGAACGCGGAGTGCAGTCCGCCGACATACTGGACATCAAATTCAGCGACCTCGATTTTACCCGGATGGATACCACCTACTGGAAATACCTTTTGCTCTCCATCTCCGGCTACGAACTCTACCTGAAAACCTACCGCAGCGGCTTCGACGCCCGCAATGTCCTGGAACTTGTTGTCCTCAACGAAGATTTCCCCCGGTCGGTCCTCTATTCGGTAAGACAGCTGCAGAAATATTTCGAACGGTTGAAGATCGAGCGAAATAAAGAGGCGTTCCAGAAGCTTGACTTTTTGATCGGCAGGTTCCACAGCAGGATAAAATACAGCACCGTCGACTCCATCCTCCAGCAAGGGATCCATGCTTATCTCAACGGGGTCAGGGAAGACCTGCTCGAAATGGGAAATGCATTCAACCAATACTATTTTGCTTACGCGTAAGAGCGCCCATTTCCCTATCTTTACCCATTCGCTATGCCCCGGTTCAACATTCACCATATTACAAAGTACACATATGAAGGCCCGGTAAGGGACAGCGCCAACCAGATCGTCCTCTACCCCATAAAAGACGAATACCAGGAAGTGCTGCGCCACGAGCTTTTTATTACCGGAGAGCCGCCGGTGGAAGTATACAAGGACTATTACGGCAACGAGGTCGGCTCTTTCACCTACACGGAGCCCCATACTGCCCTCTCCATTGACTCCCGCATCGAAGTGATCACAAAGCAGCGCCCGGCGCTGAGAGAGGAGATGGACAGGATCGGACAATGGCAACTGCTCGAACAGCTGCGCTGGCAGGCGCCCTATATCGATTTTTTAAAGCAGGAACAATTTGATTCGCTCGGAGAAGTGCTGGAATCGATCTGCCCGGACCAGGCGCGCTCGCTGACACCACTGGAGGCAGCACAACAGCTGAGGACCTACGTCTACGATCAGTTCAAATACATCAAAGGCGTCACCAGCGTCGAGTCCACCGTGGATGAGGTCTGGCAGCTTAAAGCCGGCGTCTGTCAGGACTTTGCCCACATATTTCTCGTCTTCCTGCGCCAGATACATATACCTGCCCGATATGTCAGCGGCTATATCTGCCCCAACAGCAACGGTATGAGAGGCGAGGGCGCCACCCACGCCTGGATCGAGGCCTATATTCCCTCGAATGGCTGGGTCGGCCTCGACCCAACCAACAACTGTGTCACCGATGACCTCCACGTCAGACTCGCCGTTGGCCGCAGCTTCCCGGACTGTTCCCCCGTCAAGGGCACCTATAAAGGCGCCGCCGGCCAGACGCTGGAAGTCGGCGTTTCGGTATCTTATGAGGCCGGGAAAATGATCGAAGAGGTACCCACCACACTGGCAGTGCAACCTGTCGTCAACGGGTCTTCAGACGACACGAACTCTTATCGGCGCTATATGGAAATGATGCAGCAACAACAATGACCTACCCCGGCGTGCCCGTGGTTGGCGCCGAGGGCGAATTAGTAGGAGTTACACTCTCGGAGGTCGGTGGCCGATAAGCCTGAAACGGCATCCCCAGCAGATTCCCCATCTGGTTATTCTCTTTCTCCTCCGGATGCGTATCGATGCCATAGTGCAGGCTCTTCGTATCTTTTACAAAGGAAAAGGTTCCAAAAATGCGGTCCCAGAAGGAAAAGATATTCCCGTAGTTGGTGTCGGTCAGCGGTCGCCGGTAATGATGGTGCACCTTGTGCATGTCGGGGGAGACGATTATCCAGCCGAGACCGGTGTCCAGCCATTTTGGTAAGGAGATATTGGCGTGGTTGAACTGTGAGAAGAGCACGGACAAGGACTGGTAGAGAAAGACCAGCCATACCGGTGAACCCGCCACGATCACCGCCAGCAGCGTAAAGACAGCGCGGAAGAGGCTTTCCCCCGGATGGTGCCTGTTGGCCGTCGTCGTATCCACCCAGGTGTCGCTGTGGTGTACCAGGTGAAACTTCCACATCCATTTTATCCGGTGGTGCAGCCAGTGGATAAGCCAGGCGCCGATCAGATCGAGGAGCATCAGCCCCACCAGCGTGAACAGCCACAACGGCATCGGGAAAAGATAGAGCAGTCCGGAATGGTTCCGGGTGCTGTAGTCCGCCGCCATAATGATCAGGGAGGCAAACAGGAGATTGACGACGACCGTCGTGAGCGTAAAGAAGAGATTGAGCCCCGCGTGGCGGACCCTGCGATACTGATACCGCATCAGCGGGACAACACCCTCCAGGATCCAGAAGATCACCAGTCCGCCACCGAGTATCAGCGAACGATGCCAGGACGGGATATGCTCGAAATAAAGAACAAGCTTTTCCATATGGCCTCCTCGATTTTAACCGGACACCCCCCCCCGCGCGCCTAGCTATTCAGCATCAGCGGCATCACCAGCATCAGCACCTCTTCGTTCTCGTCCTCATCGGTCGGCTTGATGATTCCGGCCTTGGTAGGCGTGGACAGCTCCATCCGGACCTCATCACTGTCGGTAGACGCCAGCATTTCGATCAGGAAACGTGCGTTGAAGGCAATAGCCAGGTCCTCACCGTCATACTGACACTTCATCCGCTCGTTGCCTTCGAACGAAAAGTCCACATCCTGCGCAGTCAGCTGGAGCTCGCTGCCCTGAATGTTCAGGACCACCTGGTTTGTGCTCTTATTACTAAAAATGCTTACACGACGCAGAGCGCTCTGGAAATCATTGCGTCCTACCACTAATTTATAGGGATTGTCTGCAGGAATAACGACTTTATAGTCCGGGAAACGGGCGTCGATCAGACGGCAGCTCATCTGCGTCGTACCATGGCTGACGAACAGGTGGTTGCTGTTATAGCTGATCGTGATCTCGTCCTCGTTGGAGGGCAGGGCGGACTTGAGGAGGTTCAGCGGCTTTTTGGGAACGATCAGTGTATCGCTCTTCGGGCAGCTCACATCCTTTCTTTTATAACGGACCAGGCGATGCGCGTCCGTGGCAACGAACTGGAGCCCCTTCTTGTCCATCTCGAAGAAAACGCCCGTCATGGCAGGACGAAGATCGTCATTGCTCACTGCGAACAGGGTCTTGTTGATGGCGGTCACCAGCGCGGAGGAAGTGGTGGTAAAAGACGTAGTCTCGTCCGTAGCCGGCTCTTTGGGGAAGTTATCGGGGTTCTCACCCATTACCTTATACTTACCGTTGTCGCTGGTCAGCTCGACGGCGAAATGTTTGTCGATATTGAAGGTCAGCGGCTGGTCGGGGATGTTCTTCAGCGAATCGATGAGGATCTTGGCGGGGATACAGACCTTGCCCGTGTCCTTGGCCTCGATCTCGAGATGTACTTTCATCACCGTTTCCAGGTCGGTAGCGACAACTGTCAGCTTATTTTTCTCGACTTCGAATAAAAAATCTTCCAGGATTGGCAATACGGTATTCGCATTGATCACACCACTAATCTGTTGCAGTTGTTTCAATAATGCCGAGGAGGAAACGATAAACTTCATGAAA
>Ga0105239_10005404_pt1 | contig 14990 bp, 15 predicted proteins | sample KBSC44metaG_FD_92761 | JGI IMG/M metagenome (GOLD analysis project Ga0105239, IMG submission 92761) | Corn rhizosphere microbial communities from Kellogg Biological Station, Michigan, USA - KBS C4-4 metaG | ecosystem: Host-associated > Plants > Roots > Rhizosphere > Soil | place: Michigan, USA...
GTCGATCGAATCAGATCGCCTGCCCAAGACGGTAGTGTGCACCGTGTGCTCGAGCGAATGCGCTCCGAATTCCGCTGAGGGGCTCTGCTGGGTGTGCCGCCGGCTGAAGTTGAGCGCGTGGCGCGATTCTGATTCGCAGATGCCTGCGCAGGAATAACCGCTCCATCACTGTCGCGGCTCGGAAGCTTCAAAGTTCGGGGTAGAACTCAAAGAAGGCGTCGAGGGACTGCATGAGTTGCTGGCGGATTTCCTTTTCCCCGCCCTCCAGCAGATGCATGGTGACGTGAGCGTTGTTGCCGTTTTTCAGACGAACCTCGGCCTCGCCTAATTCTTCGATTTCATCGGCGGGGAGCAGCCGGAGTCCGTACACCAACGCAAGTTTTGCCATTGCGAGTCCATTGTATCGTCCTAGGCGAGTTTAAGATCCATGCCGAAATCCGCTTTCACGGACTTCAACCAGTCCGCGTCGCTCTGAGCACTCCATTGGACCCAGCTCTCATCGTTCATCGATCCGCGCCAGCCCAGGAACGGCTCCGCATCGGGCCCCACCGGATGCCGCAGCCGCCATGTCCCGGACTCCACGATTTCCCGAACTTTCTGGGCCACTACCTGAGGCTGACCGGCTCCCGCGGCCATGGTCGCCTCGAACATCGCGGCGACGCGCCGAACTTGCGGATACACTTTCGAGCTCGTCATACCTTCGATATTGCGCGCCATTCGCGTATCGATGATGCCGGGCTCGACAATCGCCACACGCACGCCGAACGCGCGCAGTTCCTGCGCCAGGACTTCGCTCAAAGCTTCCAATGCATATTTCGACGCGCTATACGCCGCCATCGGCGCGATGGAAATCTTCCCGGCGACCGAGGTCACGTTAATGATTGCGCCACTCCCGCGCTTCCGCATCGGCCCGACGACGGCCTGAATACAGCGAATGGCGCCGAAATAGTTAGTCTCCATACACGTGCGGAAATCGGCTAGCGGTGTCTCCTCGATCGCACCGGTCCGCTCGATGCCCGCGTTGTTCACCAATACGTCTACCGGCGCCTGCGCCAGTATCCGGGCGAACGCCTGCTGCACGCTCTGATCGGAATCCACGTCCATCGTCTCGATACGAATGGGTAGTTTCTCTTTGGCCGCCTGATCGCCCAGTTCCGGCGAACCGCCAGGGTTGCGCATGGTGGCGGTTACCAAGTGCCCTGCCCGGGCCAATTCCAACGCCGTAGCCAGACCGATTCCGCGGCTTGCGCCGGTGATTACGATATGGGACATACGCCAATTATAGGCGCCTAGAAATTGGCTCGGGCAGTCGCACCTGAAGGCGCTGGAGCCTTCTCGAACACTTGCTTCACGTCGAATTCACCGTTGGGCAATTTCACGTGCGTGGCGATGGTCAGGGTCTTGCCGTCAGCGGAAAGCGTCCATTCTTCCCGCTGAGTGAGTTTGGTCCCCTGGTAATCGCGCGATGTCTCGATCACCAGCTTGTCATTGTCCCAATGAGCTGAACCTTTGTTCTCCCCGTTGACGGCCGGTTTGCCGTCAGTTGTGTACTTGAGCTCGGTGGTGACTTCGCCCTGCGCGCCCTTCTGATACGTGGACATCGAAAGCGCCGGATCTTTGTGCTGGATCGTGCGCATCATGACCTCGGGAGTCGGGAACTGCCCGTATTGGCTCTTGGCCAGGTTGAGCATCCAGCTGCCGGAAAGATTCGGCGCGGCGGCCAGCGGCAAGGCCACGAGCGTTGCTATGAACAGGGCGCGGGTCATACTCGAAAGCTTACCAACCGAGGGCTCCGTTAACACTCAGGCGAATCTCTTAGGATAGATAAGACGAATCATGCATGCCTCTTTGGAGCCAGCCTCACATTATTTCTATTCCGACCGCCTGAAGCTTCAGTTCTGGGATTGGGGAACGAACGGGAAGCCGGTCCTGATTCTGGTGCACGGCACACGCGACCACGCTCGCAGCTGGGATTGGATCGCACGTGCGCTGCGGAACGACTATCACGTCTACGCGCTGGATCTCCGAGGGCACGGCAACAGCGCCTGGGCGCCGGGCGCACTCTACAGCATCCAGGAGCACATCTTCGACCTGACGGTGTTCGCCGACATCATTGGGAAGTATCCGGTGCGCCTGATCGGGCACTCGCTAGGAGCGATCGTGTCGCTCTACTTTTCGGGGACGTATCCGGAGAAGGTCGCCAAGCTGGTGGCGATTGAAGGAGTAGGCGTGGGGCCACTGGGGTCGCCGCCGAAACCGGCTCCGGAGCGGATGCTGAGCTGGATCGACAAGACGCGCCACGTGGAGGAGCACCATTCCCGTAGTTATCCGACGTTTGCCGCGGCGGTCGCTCGGATGAGGGAGGCGAATCCTTTCCTTTCAGAAGAAGTCGCCGAGCATTTGACGCTGCACGGAACCAACTGGAACGCAGACGGATCGCTGGTGTGGAAGTTCGATAACTACACGCGCGTGATTCATCCTTTTGGACTGGACCTGCACGAGGCGGTGCAGCTACTCGAAAGGATCGAGTGTCCGACGCAGTTGTTCTGGGGGATGCAAAGCTTCGCGCGCGATCCGGACGTAGATCCGCAAGCCGCGGCGATCCGGAACAAAAGGATTGTTAAGATCGACCAAGCCGGGCATTGGCTGCATCATGACCAGCTGGAGTTGTTTCTGCGGGAGACGAAAAGCTTCTTAGCCGCAAATGAACGCGAATAACCTGTTCTTATTCAAGTTTCTGATCGAGTAGGGCGAGGTAGGCCGCGACCAAGTGATAGGTGCGATAGTATTCGTCCACGTGGACCGCTTCGATTTTGTCCGCGCGGGAATGGAGAATCTTGAGTGTTTCCGGCGTGATGGAATGCACGGTGATGGCAGGAATCTTCTTCTGCCTGAACGGCTCTGAGTCCGTTGTACCCACATTATCCACATTGACCGCGGCGATAGGCAAGTTAAGGACCTTCGCAACTCCTGCAAGCCATCCCACCAGGCGTTCGTCAGCGTGTGTCACCCACACTTTAGTGTCGGAGAGGCCGAGTGTATCCAGATTCACCATGGCTTTGATTCGCATGCGGCGATCACCAAGCTGTTTGACGAAGGCGGTGGATCCGATTAATCCTGCCTCTTCACCGCTGAATGCGACGAAAACGTAGGTGTGCTGTCTCTGTGTTATCGCAAGACTCTGATACAAGCTCGATAAGAGCGCGACACCGGTCCAGTTGTCGACTACTCCAGAACCTGCTTCCACTAAATCGAAATGGGCGCCCACGATGATGGTCGAGTCGGATGCGCCAGGCAATGTGCAAAGTAAGTTTGGCGCTTTGGTCCCCTTCACACTTTGTTCGGTCAACGCGTCGCCCATACATCCGGCTTCTTCGAAAAGTCGCCTCACGGCCGGTTCACGTTCAGAGTTCTTCCGGGTATATGAAGCGAGGCGACTTTCCACAACGTTTTGGGGAGCGAGGCCGTATTTGAACTGGGAATCGTCAGCCTGCTGTGCCGAGACAGAAATCGCGGCGACGCCCATCAACAAATAAACCGGCAATGCACGGTGAATACCTTGCATAAGCAGCAATCGTAACATTGCGGTTGTTAAGGATCGGATCGTGCGGCGCCGACCGGGGTAAGCAGGTGAGAACCAGTCAAGTGGAAGTATACACCGCCAAAAGCGGCTATTACGCCCCTACGGTCTCGCCGACCTTCGCAGAATAACGCTTGTCAATGTAATCATTCATCAGAGCGATGAATTCGGCTACGATTTTATCGCCCCGCAGGGTGAGCTTGAGTTTGCCGTCAATGTAGACCGGCGCGACCGGTTCTTCAAACGTCCCCGGCAGCGAGATGCCGATGTTGGAATGCTTGGATTCGCCAGGACCGTTGACCACGCAGCCCATCACGGCGACCTTCATCTCTTCTACGCCGGCGTAGCGCTCTTTCCATGACGGCATCTGTTCACGCAGATACGTCTGGATCTGGTCGGCCATGTCCTGGAAAAATGTGCTGGTTGTCCGGCCGCATCCGGGGCACGCGGTCACCTGCGGCGTGAAGCTGCGCAGCTCCAGCGCTTGCAGGATCTGCTGGCAAACGATCACTTCGTCGGTACGGTCGCCATTGGGCAGCGGCGTGAGCGAGGCGCGAATCGTATCGCCGATGCCGTCCTGCAGAAGGATTCCGATGGCGGCGGTGGATGCGACGATGCCCTTCGATCCCAACCCGGCTTCAGTAAGACCGAGATGCAGCGCGTAGTCGCCTTCGGCAGCTAACATCCGGTAAACGCGAATCAGATCCTGCACGCCGCTGACTTTCGCGCTGAGGATGATGCGGTCTTTGGGAAGCCCGTAATGCTCGGCCGCCTTTCCGGATTCGATGGCGCTGGCGACGATGGCGCGCAAGGTGACGGTCTTGGCGTCCTCAGGCTCGGCTTTCAAGTTGTTCTCATCCATCATGCGGGTGAGCAGCACCTGATCGAGCGAACCCCAGTTCACGCCGATGCGCACCGGGCGGCCGTATTCGATGGCGGCTTCGATCATGACGCGGAAATTGTCGTCATGCTTCTTGCCGATGTTCACGTTCCCGGGATTTATGCGATACTTCGCCAGCGCCCGCGCCATATCGGGATACTTCTTGAGGAGAAGATGACCGTTATAGTGGAAATCGCCGATTACGGGGACGCGCACGCCGAATTTGTCGAGGGTCTCGACGATTTTGGGAACTGCCGCGGCCGCTTCCTCGGTGTTGACGGTGACACGCACCAGCTCGGACCCGGCGTTGGCCAGCGCCATCACCTGATTTACGGTCGATTGCACGTCGGCCGTATCGGTATTGGTCATGGATTGGACGACGACAGGATTGCCGCCGCCAACCTTCATTCCTCCGACGTTTACGGCCACCGTGCGGTGGCGTGGATGGGCGCTCATAACCCTCAATTGTAGCAACCGCTTATAATCGGGGGAATGTCCGCCGATCCCGTGGCTCTTGCCAACGATCGTACCTTCTTCGGCCATCCGCGCGGCCTCTCCACTCTGTTTTTCACGGAGATGTGGGAGCGCTTCAGCTATTACGGCATCCGGGCGCTGCTGATTCTGTTCATGACGGCGGCCGCGGAGCAGCACGGCATGGGGCTGAACGTGGCGCTGGCCGGAGTGATCTACGGCTTGTACACATCCTGCGCGTATATTTTCGCGCTGCCGGCGGGCTGGATCGCGGATCGCTTTCTGGGTCATCAACGCTCCGTGGTGTTGGGCGGATTGTTGATCGCAGCCGGGAATTTCGGTTTGATGCTTCCCGCGATGGGAACGTTCATCGCTTCGCTGCTGGTGATGGCGATCGGCACAGGATTCCTTAAGACAAGCTGCACGACGGTGGTCGGATTCTTATATGGTGAGCACGATGTTCGCCGGGATTCAGGATTCACGCTGTACTACGTCGGCATCAATATCGGCGCAGGGGTTGCGCCCTTGATCCTCGGTTACGTCGGCCAGACCATCAACTATCGATATGCGTTCGGTCTGGCGGGCATTTTCATGCTGGCGGGATTGACGCAGTTCTGGATCACGCGCGGCTATCTGGGCAAAGCAGGAAGTAAGCCTGCCTTGGCCGCTACTTCAAGGGAGCGCCGGATCCTGTTGATCGGCTCGGCTGTGCTGGTGGCAGTGGTCGGATTCCTGTTCGTGCGCCAGGTACCGCTGGAGGCTGTGGGCGATGCGTTTGCGATCTTGCTGCTGGTGGCAGTCGCGGTAACCTTCGGCGGCCTGACATTCTCGCCCGGTTTCACTCCTGTCGAGAAGAAAAGGATTTACGTGATTCTAGTGCTGTTCGTAGCGTCGGCGCTGTTCTGGGCGATTTTCGAGCAGGCCGGCTCGACGCTGAATTTGTTTGCCGATCGCAGCACCAACAACACTCTGTTTGGCTTCGCGTTTCCATCGAGCTGGTTCCAGTCGCTCAATTCGGCATTCATTTACCTGCTGGGGCCGCTGCTGGCCTGGTTGTGGGTACGCATGGGGGATCGCAACCCATCGCTTGTCACCAAGTTCGCCTTTGGGCTGTTAGGCGCGGGCGGCGGATTTCTGCTCATGGTGCTGGCGGCGCAGGCTGCGGGAGACGGCGGCCGAGTCAGCCCGCTGTGGCTAACTGGGGTCTACTTGATCCACACCGTGGGCGAACTGTGCCTCAGCCCAGTGGGCTTAAGCGCGATCACTAAGCTGGCACCGGCGCGGATTGCGGGACTGACGATGGGTGTCTGGTTCCTGTCGATCTCCGTCGGGAATTTCTTCGCGGGGCGCATGGCGTCGTTCTATGAATCGATGCCGCTGGAGAAGTTAGTCGGTTACGCCGGCACCACGGGAGTCGCGGTGGGTGTGTTGCTGCTACTGATATCGAAGCCGGTTACGCGACTTATGGGCGGAGTGAAATAATAGAATTTCCATGAAACGCGCCGCATGGCTGAGCTTTGTTATGTGTTCCGCAAGCCTCGCGCAGACGCCGGATTTGACCGCGCTGGAGCAAACGGCCCAGAAACGGCACGTGGAATGGGAATCGCAGGCTAAGAGTCTTGAAGAACGTCTGGCGCGCATTCTTCCATGCGATACACGCTCCTCGGCGGCGATCGCGGAAGTCAGAGCATTGTCCGACGCGCGGCTAGCGGCCCTGAGCGACTACATGCGGGCGGCGTCCTCCAAAGCCTTCGCCGAGACCGCCGCCGCCAGAAATCTACTGAGCGCCGAAGAAAGGCGCGCCGTCGAAGCAAGCCGTGAGCGGGCGGACGCAGGCCAGGAGCAGACTGCAGTCGATATTCAATCCGACGGCTTGGTGCAGAGCATCAACCAACGCTCCTCGCTGCAGGAACCACAGAAACTTTTGGAGCAGATCGCGGCGTTGATCCGGCAGCGCACTGCGGAATCGGAACGACAGGCGGATGTCGTGGAGAAAACTATCCCTATCCTGCGGGACCTGGTTGCGAAATTTGAGGCTCGCGATGCAGCGCTGCAAAATGAATCGGCGGCTTTCGAGGCGGAGCGAACGCGCTGGAGCGGATACTATTCGGCACGCCAGTCGCGGGCGCAGACGGAGTGCTCCATCACGCAAATTGGCGCGCCTGGACCAGGACCGGCCCGGCAGCCCGCGAAATCGCCAGCAAAGGCATCCGGGAAGGCGAAGCAATGAGGTGTTGGCTGTTCGCCGGCATATGGATTTGCAGCGCCGCAGGCCTGATGGGCCAGACCAGCCGCGAAGCATATCGCCAGGATTACGATGCGTGGCGTGAAGTGCACGGGAATCTGGAGCGTGATGCGGGCAGCGGCGGAGCCACGCTGATTCCGCAAGTGGACCGGGCCGCGGCTCGGGTGGCAGCCTTCGGCACGAATCGTGCAGCGTACGCGAAGGCCGCTGCGCAGACCGCCGCGCAACAGCGCCAGATTCTGCAAGCTGGGACCACACGTCTTTCACCGGATCTAGCTCCGCCTGCACTGGCTGCCTTGGTCACAGGAGAACTCCAGACAGTCACCAAAACGATTACCAGGTTTGCGGAGGATCGGGACCGAGGAATTCAGCAACTCCGGCAGTCTCTAGAGCGCGAGCGGGATGCGCTGGCGGCTTTGAACGATGCCATCCAGGCTCGGCAAAAGGCTGTAACGACAACGACGGCTGCGGGCACCGCGTTGGAGCAGGTGCGTATACGGGCCGCCGAGATGATCGGTTCGGAGACCTCCGCCCTTTCACAAAATTCGGTGCAGCTGGAAAAGGAAACTGCGGCTTGGGCCGCGTATTATGAAGGCCTCGCCAAGGCGATTCAGCTCGCCAACGCGCCTCCGCCGCCGCGCGTCGAAGTCACCACGGTTGCGCCTCGAAACGATAACGGGCCGGGAATTCCGCGAGCTCGCTACGTGGGCGCGTGGACGTACCCGGTCAGCAACGGAGTTTTTCACGGAGCTCAACCCGAGTTTGTAGATCTAGTGGTTCACGACACCAATGGCCATGCCGATGGAGCCCTATTTGCGCGCTTCAAGCTATCGGGCACCGCTACCGACCCGCTGGTCCGTTTCGACTTTCAAGGCGACTTCGCCGCTGCGCCGTTGCAGCGTTTCCCGCTGATGACCAGCGAAGGAACTGCAGGGACAATCGAGTTGATTCCCGGTCCGGCATTCAATTTGCTGGAGGTGAACTTTGTGGCCGATCCGAGGCAGGGCAAGATTAATGTCGGCAACTTCATTCTGGTGAAGAAGTAAGTACTTTCTTCAGATCCACCTGGCCTTGCGTTCGAACCTGCCCCTCCGGACGATGATAAGTAAGCACCAGAATCGGATGATCGGAATCCGCGGTAAAGACCATCTGCCCTGTGGCCCAGTCTTCGCTTGATCTGACTGCGGCGACGCGGCCCGAGATTCTCCACTCCAAACCCGTCGGCGATGCAATTTCCTGCGTGCGGGCGTCCCAGTGCAGCGTGTAGGTAACCCCAGCGCGAAGGCCGCCCAAGATCTGACGGAGCAGTTCAGCGGATTCCGGCTGTTGGCCGCTGAAGCGGATGCGGTGAGCGGAGGGCGTCTCAATCGGCAGGTGCGTCACTCCGGGCAATTCTGCAAAACGCCAGTCGAATCCGTGTCCGATGCGCGGCTCTTCGAAATCGGAGCGGATGACTCCCTGCGGACGACCGTTGCCCAATGCCTGCCAAAGGTCCGCCGCGGCGCTCGTCTGTCCGCTATCCAAAAGTACGTCGGAGGCGGCATAGAGGAGAGGCAAATCATCCCGGGTGCGGAGGCTCGCCAGACGATTCGCTGCTCCTGCGATGGCTTCCTGACGATGCTTGTTCAGAACATAGACCAGGTAGGAAGCGATCACGTCGTGCTTGTCGGGAATCGCGCGAGTCAGGATCTCATTCGAATCGGTCGTCATTTGCCAGCACAGATCGAACGCCACGCCTCGATCGCCGTAGGACATCTCCAGCGCGGATCGCATCCATTTCCAGAATTCATCGGCGCGGCCCTGGCGGAAATAGAAATTCGCCAAGGTCCAGCGGGTTTCAAACTGGCGATCGACGGAGAAGGCTTCCTGAAGCCAGCGTTCCGCAGCGACATTATCGCCACGAAGCTCGGCGGCCAGACCGAGCCGGATACGCGGCGCGGAAGATCGTGGATTTAATTCGGCAATGTCTTCGAACAACGGTGTCGTATCCTGTCCGCTGTATTCTCCTTGTAATGCAAGCGCGGCGAGATAGGTGGGATTTCCAGGTGCGAGATCGAGAGCGCGCGCAACTTCGGCCGGCGATCGATGGCGAAACGCCGCATCGGCGCGGGCGAGCCGGATGGACCACCAGCTTGCAGCACCTAGTGCAAGCAGTGCAAGAATCGTTAATGACAGTCGAACGTAATACATCTGAATGACGTTAAAATTCCTTGCCGTCTCAAAGGAGCTGACCGTATACTGTTTCCAGTGGTTGCAAGAAGCGTTCTCTTTTTCTCTTTCATTTCTGCCGTCGCGATTGCGGCTCCCGCGATCGGAATCGTCACCGCCAGCGGTCATTTTAGCGTGGAGGGATCCCAGGTATGGGGTAACGCTACGCTATTCGACGGCGCAACGGTAGAAACCGGTTCGGCTTCGTCAGATCTGGCGTTGCGCAATGGAGTGAAGCTTCAACTGGGCGCGGATTCGCGTGCGCGCATCTGGAAGAACCGACTGGTGCTGGAAAAAGGCGCCGCGCAACTGGCTGCTCCGGCGTCGTTTGAAGTTAGCGTTTTGAATCATGCGAACTTGATTCGCGCTCCCTATCGCGCAGGCTCAGCATTTCAGGCGGCCGCGGGCCAGACGGTTCACGCCGGCTGCATGGTGTACAAGAACGGACGCTTCCTCTTGCAGGATCAGACCACGCAAGAGGTGATCGAACTCTCAGGACCCGACTTGGCCGCCAATGTCGGCAATCGCGTGGAAGTGCGGGGGGCAGCATCCAGCGCTCGGCCGGGAGTTGTTCCCGCCACGAGTGTGATGACCGTCGCCGCCGTCGCGCCGCAATCACAAGGCGGATGCTTGAGCGTGGCCGCTGCGCTGGATGCCCGGACAGACGTGCCGGCTGCGGGTGCACCAGGAGCGCCGACTCCTGCCGCTGCGAAAACGCCGCCGACTTCTACGCCAGCGCCTGCCGCACGCACCGGAATGTCCACTGGCGCGAAGATCGCTATCGTGGCCGCAGTCGCAGGCGGCGGCGCAGGCGCTGCTCTCGCACTCAGCGGCGGCAAGAAGTCCACCAGCCAGTAAGCACTTCGCTTCTATAATGAAGTGTGTCGCTCTCCACTAACGCGTTTGTCGAAACCAATAAGGATCGCCTCCTCGCGGAGCTGAAAGACTTCCTCCGCATCCCCAGCGTCAGCACGCTGCCCGAGCACGTCCCAGACATCCAGCGCGCGGCGGATTTCGTCGCCGCCAGCCTGCACGCCGCCGGCATGGAAAATGTCGAGGTGATTCTGACTTCGGGCCATCCGCTGATTTATGCAGACTGGCTGCATGCGCCGGGCAAGCCGACGGTGCTGTGTTACGGGCACTACGACGTTCAGCCGCCGGATCCACTGGACGAATGGATTTCCCCGCCCTTCGAGCCCACAGTTCGCGACGGCAACATCTACGCGCGCGGCTCGGCTGATGACAAGGGCCAGATGTATAGCCACATCAAGGCCATGGAAGCCTTGTTTGCGGTGAACGGCAAGCTGCCGGTGAACGTGAAGTTTCTGATCGAAGGCGAGGAGGAAGTCAGCGGCCAAGCGATCGCAAAATATGTTGCCGAGAATCCCGCCAAGCTGAAGGCGGACGTCGCGCTCGTATCAGATACGGAATTGTACGCGGAAGGCATCCCGACCCTGTGCGTCGGCTTGCGAGGACTGATCTATACCGAGATCGAAGCGCGGGGTCCGGCGAAGGATCTGCACTCCGGTATGTACGGAGGCGCAGCGCCGAACGCGATTTTCGGACTGGTGGAGCTGCTGGCAAAACTGAAGGACGCCAAAGGACACATCAACATCCCCGGCATTTATGACGACGTCGCGCCCCCGACGCCCGCCGAGAAGCATAGCTGGGACACGCTGCCATTCGACGAAAAAGAGTTCCTAAAACTCGAAGTGGGATCGACGCAGCTCACCGGCGAGCCCGGGTTTACGGTGCTCGAGCGCGTGTGGGCGCGGCCGACACTGGAGGTCCACGGCATTGTGGGCGGTTTTATCGCAGCGGGCGCAAAGACGGTGATTCCGGCGAAGGCAACCGCGAAGGTCAGCATCCGGCTGGTTCCGAACCAGGATCCTGAGAAAGTCATCGCAGCTTACAAGAAAGCTGTGAAGGAATATACACCTGCTGGGATTCAGACCGAAGTGAAGATCCTGGCGTATGGGCCGGCTATCAGCGTGAATCCGGACCATCCGGCGATTCACACCGCCGCGAAAGCGTTTGCCGATGTCCTGGGACGCGAGACGGTATTCATCCGCAGCGGCGGCTCGATCCCGATCGTCGGCGATTTCGCCAAGCATCTGGGCATACCCACGATCCTGATGGGCTTCGGGCTTCCCGACGATGGATTGCATTCGCCCAATGAGAAATACAAGCTGGCGAACTACTACGCCGGCATCATGACGATTGCCCATTTCCTTGAACAATACGGGCAGTAACGAAACGGCCGCCAAGGCGCCCTCGCAAGCCGAGAGCGTGGTGCGTTCGGCCGGAGTCGTCTCCGTCGCCGTGTTCATGAGCCGCATCACCGGCTTGCTACGCGAGTCCGTGATGGCTCGGCTGTTCGGTGCCGGATTGATTTACGACGCGTTCATGCTGGGCTTTAGGATTCCCAACCTGACGCGGGACCTATTCGCTGAGGGCGCACTGTCAAGCGCCTTCGTCCCGACCTTTACCGAATATCTGAGCAAGCGCAGCAAAGAAGAAGCCGCACGGCTGGCCAACCTGGTTGCAACCGCCCTGATCATCGTGGTGGGCGCGGTGTGCGCCGCGGGCATGATCTTCGCGCCTGCGCTGGTGCATTTGCTGGCTCCGGGATTCGCGGCTGTCCCTGGCAAGTTCGAGCTGGCAGTGAACATGACGCGCATCATGTTCCCGTTTCTGCTGCTGGTCGCGCTGGCTGCACAAGCGATGGGTGTGCTGAATGCGTGCAACAAATTCGGCGTGCCGGCCATGGCGTCGACGTTCTTCAATATCGGCTCGGTGGGATTCGGCGTCGTGCTGGGAATCTGGCTGGGACCGCTGCTGCACCTGTCGCGAATTGAAGGCATGGCGATCGGAGTCGTACTCGGCGGAGCGCTCCAGTTGATCTGGCAATTGCCGGCTTTGCATCGTCTGGGATTCCGCTACAGGCCTGCGCTGGACTGGTCGGATCCAGGGCTGCGGCGCATCCTGAAACTGATGGTTCCGGCTATTCTGGGCAACGCCGCGGTGCAGATCAACGTAATGGTCAACACCAACTTCGCGTCCAGCATCAACGATCCTCTGCGCGGCCTGGATGGCCCGGTGAGCTGGCTGAGCTATGCGTTTCGCTTTATGCAGCTCCCCTTGGGGCTGTTCGGCGTCGCGATGGCGTCGGCCACGCTGCCTTCCATTGCTCGCAGCGCCGCGCGCGGCGACATGGACGAATTCCGCCGAACGCTGTCACATTCGCTGGGGACGGTCTTCCTGCTGACCGTGCCATCTTCGGTGGGTTTGATTGTGCTGGGGAAATCCATCATCGGTGCGATCTACCAGGGCGGACGGTTTCAACTGTACGATACGCAGCAAACCGCGGTGGCGCTCTCGTATTATGCGATCGGATTGGTGGGTTATGCCGCGCTCAAAGTACTGAGTCCGGCGTTTTACGCGCTGAACGATGCGCGTACGCCGATGCTTGTGAGCTTAGGATCGATTGTGGTCAACTACGCCGCGGCATCCACGATGATCCGAGTTGCGGGGCTGGGACACGCTGGCCTGGCGCTATCGACATCGGCCGTGGCGCTGTTTGGGTTCGTATTTCTGTTCGCCGTGTTGCGGAGGCGCATCGACGGAGTTTACGGACGGGCACTGGCCGCGCAGATCGGAAAGATCACGCTGGCATCCGCGATGATGGGCGGCGCGATCTTCGCAACATCGCGCGGCATGGAAATGTGGCTGGGCGTTTCGCAGATGGCTCGCCTGGCCGATTTGGCTGTGTCGATGCCGAGCGGTCTGGCGGTATATTACGCGGCTTGCCGGATGCTGGGACTCTCGGATATCGATGCGGCGATCCGTTCGTTCACTGGACCTATCCAGCGGCGGCTGCGGTCCCGTTAGCGTACAAAGAAAAAACAAAGGTGGTATGCTTGGCGCACCCGTAATGGAGAGGGTTCGTAATGCGAATTACTGCTTGTAGCGTACTGGGATTATTGATCGTGTTGGGTGGCGCGTTCGCGCAACAGAAGTCGACTGGCGATGAGGCGGCCCTCAAGGCGATCGAGCTCAAGTGGGATGCCGCTAATGTGAAGGGTGACACGGCGACGCTCACAACGATCTTCGCCGACACGTTCATCTCGACCAACGCTGAAGGAAAGACGCGCACCAAGGCCGAGGTCCTGGCTGAGGTCCGATCCGGCGATATCAAATACGAGACTTCAAAGGTGGATGATATGAAGGTCTACTTGTATGGGGATGCAGCCGTTGTGAACGGTCGCTGGGCGGGCAAGTTCACCGAAAAGGGAAAGCCCACGACGACCACTACTGAACGTTTCACGGATACCTACGTCCGCCAAAACGGGCAATGGAAGTGCGTCGCGTCGCAGGGCTCGACGATTAAGTAGGATCGCCGCTCAATCGCCGTAATAGCCGGATCTGACCCGCGTGGTAGAGGTCGTGCGCGGCTGCGCCTCGAATCAGGTGGAAAGTTCTCGGGTTGTGGTTTTTCGCCGGAAGGTTCGCGACCACATCCCGAAGCTTCTTGTGCTCCGACTCCAGGATTTCGATGTCCGCGCGCCAGGCCTTATCGGTCATCTCCACGGGACGGGGAAAGAAATTGCTCCCGGTGAGAACGAACGATCCGCGTTTCTCGCCGGTAATGCGACGTCGCACCACGTATTTCCAGTAGGCCGCATGCAGTGTCAGTTCCCAGATGTTGTGCGCGCGGGGCTTGGGCCGCCAGGCAGCTTGTTTCGCTGTCACGCCACGAATGGAACCTCTCAGGTTCGGCCCGTGCCAGGACTTCCTGTCGAACGCTTCGTCCAGCAGTTCGAGCAGAAGCCGGACCTCAGGGATCATACCGTCAGTAGTTTTCGGAATCCTTCCAGGTCCAACCTGCGGCCGACGTAGAACGTTCCGAAGAGAGCATACACCGCGCTGACGTGGTCGAAGCGCATTTCGTAGATCAGCTTCTTGAAGACCAGGGGATCGTCGGCGAAAAGGTCCACGCCCCATTCCCAATCGTCAAACCCGATGGATCCGGTGATCACCTGCCGCACCGTGCCGGCGTAGCGGCGACCGACGGCGCCATGCTCGGCCATCTGACGCTGCCGCTCGGCCAAGGGAAGCTGATACCAATTCTTATCTTCGCCACGCTTGCGATCCATGGGATAGAAGCACAGGTATTTTGCGGGTGGCACGTCGGGGAACAAGCGCGGATGCATGGCCTGGCGCTGGCGCTCCAGCGTCTGCTCGATCTGCGCGTTCCAGTCGGCTGTGTGGGGCACAATCCCCTTCTCAGCCAGGTCGCTATAGGCCTTGCCTGTGGATTCGTACAGCCCAAGCTCGACGACAGAAAGGTAGGAACTGGTCTGCTCCAGGTAGTCCCACAGCCGCAGGTGCGTCAGGCAGGTTTGGACCTCGCCCAACTGGTCGAAGCCCGGACGAAAATGGACCAGCATCAGATCGCCCTTGTGACCCAGGAGGCCGAACGCAGCGCTATTCTGCTTCTCCATGGCGTCCAACATGGAAGAAGCTTCATCCAGAATCGCCAGGCGATCTTCACTCGGAAGGGCTCGCCACGCGGCCCAGCGGACGCGCATCATCTGATGCAAAAC
>Ga0105239_10005409_pt1 | contig 14974 bp, 13 predicted proteins | sample KBSC44metaG_FD_92761 | JGI IMG/M metagenome (GOLD analysis project Ga0105239, IMG submission 92761) | Corn rhizosphere microbial communities from Kellogg Biological Station, Michigan, USA - KBS C4-4 metaG | ecosystem: Host-associated > Plants > Roots > Rhizosphere > Soil | place: Michigan, USA...
GCAAATCATTCGAAAGCGGTCGCGTCATCCATGCCAGCCTCCATCCCGGCCAACATAATGAATCTGACTCGCAACCCCTCGGGAATCCCTAAATCGATTCAATCAACCAATGAACCGATCTAAGCGAAAAGGTCAAAGGCGTTCTTATGAGACTTGAATGCTATCTCGAGTTTATCTGGGTCCTGTGGACCGAGGGTATTGCAAGCGATCGATTCCGGTGAGGCTGCAAAGTTCGCAGCCGTTCGGACGATGCGGTCAGCGCAGTTTTGGAAGATCAGGGTCAGAGTGGGAACTCGCGAAAATGAGAAGTAATTATTTCGACTCTGACCCCAAACTTCCGCTCAATCGTAGGCGGGCGTGCAATACGAGCTTAATGGCGGTCAGCAAATTCGTTTTCGAGGTCCGATAGAATCTGGGCCGCGACTGTCGCTCGGCTGTGTATCGGCTTTTGCCCCATCGCTTGAGTTTCAGTATTAAACAAATACGCTTCGAGTGCCTCCAAACGTTTGCTGGCTAGTATCATTTGAACGATAGGGTCGACATACGCGTCATATTCGTCAGTCGCTGCATTGCGGAGCTCCGCAGCAGTCGCGGGTGCTATTGCGTAGCGCAATTCATTTTTCTTTCTCTTGTAGCCCTTCCGCGCCTGTCCCATTTTCTGTGGTTCGGCGAAGGAGGTTTAGAACGTGCGTCGAGGCGTTCAACATGGCTGCACGAGCCTCGCGCTCCCTGAAGAGAAGAGCGGCTCTGACCAGGGGGACCGCCATTTCGCGGAGGACCCCTCACGAAAATTCGAAAACAATCTCGGCGGAGAGGCGGGGGAGGGGGGCAGGAAATAGATGCAAAGTCGATTTCGACAATCACGATGTGGGAGGATGGGAAAAGCGAACACAAGATGTAGCTGTTTTCTTCTGGCTTACCGCGTCCCCGCGCAACTTTCGACAAGCTGTCAATATGCACATGCGAAGCAGTTTTAATCTCTGGCTTCCCTCCCGACGCTTTGATAAGGGTTACAAATGTCTCATGTGGTTGGGGCGCTCCTGCCACCAACGCTGAGTACTCGCGAAGGGAGATGATTCATGCATCGTATTTTGCGTGGCGGAGTTCTTTATGCACTTGTCGCGCTTGGGCTCGCGTCGGCTGCGGATGCCCAGGCCGTCCAGCGTTCCGGCAATACCTATCACGTGGCTGTGTGCGGTCTGACGACGGCGCCGGCGGGATATGCGCGCTGTCATGCGCATGTCGTGACGGATGCGAAAGGCCGTGCGATCGAAAGCGTCAATCCGCCGATCGGTGGCAAAACGCCCGCCAATCTGCAGGACGCCTACAAGACCACCGGCAAGAACGGCTTGTCGACGACGATCGTCGCGGCAGTCGACGCCTTCGGTTACACCAACGCCGAAGCCGATCTCGGCGTCTACCGTTCGCAGTGGGGTCTTCCCGCCTGCACGACGGCGAATGGCTGCTTCAAGAAGCTCAACCAGAACGGCCAGCAGGGCAACTATCCGGCACAAAACATCGGCTGGGCACAGGAGTCCGCACTCGATATCGATATGCTGAGCGCCATGTGTTCGAACTGCCAGATCTGGCTGGTCGAGGCCAATGACAATTCCTACAACAATCTTGCGACGGCCGTGAATACCGCGGCGAGCCTCGGCGCGCATGTCATCAGCAATTCCTACGGCGGCGGCGAGGGTGGCACGCAGAGTTTCGAGTCCGCCTATAACCATGCTGGCGTGGCAGTCACGGCGAGCACCGGCGACAACGGCTACGCGGCCGGTCCGCAGTTCCCGGCGACGTCCCCGCACGTGATTGCGGTTGGCGGAACGCATCTCGTCACGGACGGCAGCCAGCGCGGCTGGGCGGAGACGGTCTGGTCGGGCGCCGGCAGCGGCTGCAGCACGATCTACGCCAAGCCCGCGTGGCAGACGGATCCGAATTGCTCGAAGCGTATGGAAGCCGACGTCTCGGCTGTCGCAGATCCGGCGACGGGCGTGGCTGTGTTCGGCCCCAACAGTTCCGGCGTCGGCACCTGGCTCGTGTTCGGCGGCACCAGCGTGTCGGCACCGCTCGTCGGTGGCGTTTATGGCGCCAACGGCAAGCCTGTGAAGAACTACGCGCAGATGCTCTACAACAAGCAGAACAGGCTGTTCGATGTAACGTCCGGCAGCAACGGCAGCTGCGGTGGCACCTATCTCTGCACCGGCAAACCGGGCTACGACGGCCCGACGGGATTGGGTACACCGGACGGGATCAGGATTTTCCATTGATCCTTCCATCTTTTGTATGATGAAGCAGCGGCCCGGCGAACGTCAGGCCGCTGTTTCTTTTTTGATATCGAGGCCGCGAATCCGGCACGCGACGGATGGAAGCTCATGATGTATCGCGGTCCGAGCGGTGCATTGCTCGTCGCCTTCAGGATACTGAGCGTTCGCACGGGCGCCGTTGCTCGGACGGACGCGGCACGAAGGCTTTCTAGAGAACAGGCCTGCGCAGCATCACTTGCGTCTCGCGGCCTCTCGCGCGCGGGGGCCTTTTTTGACGGCCTTCGCTTTCTCGCGCTTGTTTTCCCGGCGATCGCGTTTGGGCGCGCTGGCGACAAGAAAGAACGTGCCGCGCTCTTCCCGGTTCTTGCGCAGCACGCCCTTGCGGACCATGCGCCAGAGTTTGTTCTGGAGAAAACGCCGCTTCTGTACGACATGGGATTTCCGGTACAGACCGATCAGAAGCTGGTCCAGATCGGCGCTGCCGCCATGCGCCTTCATCACTTCGACGATCTGGCCTTCAAGTTTGTCGGCGTGGCCCGCGCTCAATTCCTTCAGCAGTTCCGGCGGCAGATCCGAGGTATCCAGCGTCTGCGATTTCGCGTTGGGTTTCTGGCCGATGAAGGCTTCGAGAGCCGCGGCGTGCTCGTGCCAGCGTGTGTACCGTACCCGGTCGGTCGCGGAGATACCCGGCTCGTTCTCCGAGCCCCGCAAATCTTCGGCGAGTTCGCTGACAAGGAGCGAAGGATTTTTCTGCGCCAGCCGTCCAGCCATCTGAAAATCCTTCCAGTCCGCGTTACATGTCCGCGATTCTCGTCGCTTTTACCGCAAGTGAGGCAAAGCCGGAAATATCATCCTCGCAGGTCAGTTTCCGGCACATCCGGTCGCTGCCTCTCCAAATTGCCACAGCGATATTGTCGGCAGGATCGCGAAGCCGTTGGCACGTACGTGCAGCCCGAATTCGGCCACGCGATCCGCGATGCACAGATATCCTGTCTCGGTAACCGGCATCGTGAGTCGACGAGTCTTGAAATGCAGAATGGCTATTCGGCCGCTTCCGGTTCGCGTGCGGCGTCCTGGTTCCGGCTCGCTTTACGCTTTTCCATCCGTTCGGCCCGCTTGTCTTTTCCCTCGCCGGGCTTATCCGTCACGGCGTCAAGCATGCGGAGCCGGACGATCTTTTCCGCCGGTTTGCCGTCTTTGGCAGCGATCTCTTTGAGAAAGAAGATGCCGAATCCGGGGATCGTCACGCGTTCGCCGCCCTCAATCGCCACACGCAGCTGCCGAAACGTTTCCATCTGCGCCTTGAGCACTGACCTTGGCGGCATATCACAGGTCTTGGCAACACCTTCGCTGATTTCTTTGAGTCTCATGATCTTTCTCCTTCACCTGAATCTGGCGCGGTACGCACTAAGGCAATTCTGCTGCGACATCAACTGTTTTTCTCGTTTCGTTTCTTTTCGTCATATTTCGTTGTCGGGCCGGCGGCGTAGCGCAAAACGCGTTGCGGGAAGGGGCTGAAAACGCAAGTTCCCGGCGGGCAAGTTGCGGCTGGCGGATGGGCAGATGGTTCCGGAACAGGGAACTCGTTATTCGGCCTTTGAAACAAAGCTTATTCGTGCAAACCACCTTGGATTGGCTTTTGTCTGTAATTCTCGATGAACCGATGGTAGAATCGAAATAGAAGGGGCCTGTTCTCGTAACAAAGGCCCGGAAAATCGGGCGAGTGCGAGAGTATTCCTGCAACAGAGGAGCGACTCATGCGTCGTGTACTAACCGGTGGATTACTGTCGGCTTTCGTAGTCTTCGGCCTTTCCTTTGGCGCGAATGCGCAGGTGGAACGGTCGGGCAACACATTCCATAAGCGGGTTTGCGGCCTGGTAGCCGGACACGCAGCGCGCTGTCACGCCCATGTCGTAACGGACGCGGCGGGCCACCTGCTCGTGAATCCGGCGATGCATCCGCCGGCCCCATCGGGTTACAGCCCGGCCAATCTGCGTAGCGCTTATAACGTAAGTGCGACCGGAAGCTCGTCGACTATCGTCGCGATTGTCGATGCCTATGGCTACACCCACGCGGAATCCGACCTTGGCGTTTATCGCGCGCAGTTCGGCCTGCCGGCCTGCACGACAGCCAATGGCTGCTTCAAGAAGCTCAACCAGAACGGACAGCAGGGCAACTACCCGGCCCAGAACACTGGCTGGGCGCAGGAGTCCGCGCTTGATCTCGATATGGCGAGCGCGATGTGCCCCAACTGCAAGATCTATCTGGTCGAGGCGACGTCAGCGACATTTGGCAATCTCGCGGCGGCGGAAAACACCGCGGCCAACCAGGGCGCGCACGCGATCAGCAACTCCTATGGCGGCGGCGAATCCGGCTCGCAATCTTATGAGTCCTCCTACAACCATCCTGGCATCGCGGTCACAGTCAGCTCCGGTGATAGTGGCTACGGCGTTGAATTCCCGGCCTCGTCGCCGCATGTGACGGCCGTCGGTGGTACGCATCTCGTCACGGCGGGCAACAGCCGCGGCTGGACGGAAACGGTGTGGTCGGGTGCGGGCAGCGGTTGCAGCGCGCTCTATGCGAAGCCGGCATGGCAGACTGACGCTGGGTGTTCGCGTCGCACGGTTGCCGACGTGTCCGCCGTTGCCGATCCCAACACGGGCGTCGCGGTCTATGGTCCGACGAGCGCCAGGCGTTCGGGTTGGCTGGTCTTCGGCGGCACCAGCGTTGCCGCTCCGTTGATCGCGGGCGTGTATGGCGCCAATGGCGGCGCGGTGAACTATGGCAGCGACCCGTACAACAACGTTGGTTCGCTCTACGACGTCACGTCGGGCAGCAATGGCAGCTGCGGCGGTTCGTATCTCTGCACAGGCATGGTGGGCTATGACGGCCCATCCGGTCTCGGCACGCCGAACGGTATCGGCGCGTTCTAACCTCCCTGAAGGCTGATCATTGGCGGCCCGGTGAAAGCCGGGCCGCTTTTTTTGCGCCGAGCGCGCATTTACCGCTCGCTAACCATTTTGCGAACTTGCCGGATCATGCCCGCAACCGGTGGCTGCCCTACGCGTTGAGGACAAGGCAAAAGCGCGTCCAAAGGGTTGGAGCACGTGCAAATTGTTTTCGATTGTTGCCCAACGGCGTGTGTCGCGGCGGAGTTTTCATGCTGAAAGCCGCCGGCCATCCCTACGAAAAGACTGCCGTTACCGCGATCGGATTTCAGGATCTTGCCTGCGCCGAAACGACTGCTCTGGTGCAAGCCTGGAAGAAGTGGAAAGGGTGGCACGCGCTTCCGCCCTATAGCGCGTGGCGCGACGCGAGGCTTGGCAAGTTCAATGATTTTTCCAGCATCGCCGCCGTGATCGATGACGGTGCCGACTACGAATTCGAATATATCGGTCACGCGCATGTGCGCGCCTATGGCGTCAACCACCAGGGCAAGCGGATGAGCGAGTTGACCGAACTGTCGCCACGCTTCGGCAAGCAATTGCGCGCGTCCTACGATCTGGTGCGGATATCGGGTCACCCCCACGCATTTCAGGGCACGATCGGCAACGACACCGCCGATGCGCGCTTCGTCTCGTTCGAGACGGTCTATCTTCCGTTCGGCGGGCACGGATCGGTCAGCCACGTTCTCAACGCCGCGGTTTACGAGTTGCGCGACGGTCTGGCTGCCTGAGGCGCTCTCCTAGCGATCCGCGGGCCACATCGCCGGATGATCTTTCGCGTGCAGGACGATGTCCGCCTTGAGCGTGCCGTCGGCTGCGATCCGCCCGCGTGCGATCAATGCGTGTCCAACCCGGGGCTGCGCCTTGTCGAAATTCGCGGACGCAGCGGCCGCATCGACATTCACGGTCTGTCCGTTGCGGGTATGAATGACGAGCGAGTTGCCTGCGATGCTGCTGACGATGCCATAGACCTCGTGCTGACCTTGTGCCAGCGCCAGGCGCATATCGACGACTTTCGGAACCGGCAGCACAGCTTTCGCAGCCGTGTTGCTCAGGCCAAAGATCGCAAGCGACTGGTTGGCCGCGACATAGACTTTTCCGTTCGCGACGACCGGCACGATGTTAGAATCGCCCCCCGTGTTCGGCCAACTTCCCGCGACAGCCGAAAACAGCCCTTTTCCCTTGGCTGGATCGAAAGCGTAGAGGCTGACATTGGCCGGATTGCTGTTGGTCGGTCGTCCAACAGCCCAGACCACGGCGGTTCCTTTCAGCGTTCCGTTCGATGAGACGCTGGTGAAGAAGCCTGGGAATTGGGCACCGTCGACGCTGCCGGGACTGCCTTTGGACACAAGCTTCGGATTTGTCCCGCTGGCATTGACCTTCCAGATGCCGACGTCGTTGTTGCCGCTCGTCACCACGCGCCCGAACCCGTCGCTTGCTTTGTAATAGGACGGTCCGCACCAGCACGATCCGACATCGGCCGTGCTGAACGCCCTGCCGCCATTGGCCTTGCCATTGTTCAGGTCGTCGGCGTTGAGCACATACATCACCCCGACTTTGCCCGCGGCGACGAGGATGTTGGCGTCCGAGCCCGTTTGAGGGGGCAGCAGCATCGCGCCGCCAGACCCGAAATCGGCATCCCAGATGTCCAGATTCTGCCAGCCCAGATCGCCCATCGGCGTGAACAGGCTCTTCACCGTCGACAGATCGGGCGAAAGCTGCACGACGCTCTCGGCGATATTGCGCACCTTGTTGTAGGAATCGCCGCTGTAATCGGAATTGCCGGTGACGAAATAGATGTCGCCCGCGATGCTGGAGGCGAGCCCGTAGCCGGACATCCAGATCGAAGTCAGGAAGAAATCGTCGGTCGAATTCTTGAGCTTGTTGGTGAGTTCGTTGTTGGGCAGCGGCGTGAGCGTGCCCGCCTGCCAGCCCAGTATCCAACCGCGCGACTGATCGGCGGCGACGTCGCAATAGCTGGCAAAGCCGGCATAGACGTTCCCGTTCGCGAGCAGAAGCGCGGCGCGCAGGCGGCTGGCATAGGCGTTGAAGTTGTAGGTCGAGCCGTCGGAGAGTTTACCGCTCGCGGTCACAACGACCGGCGCCACTTTGTCGTTCAGGGTTTCCGGATCGAGCGCGTGGATGCGATAGATAGCGTGGCCGTTCTCGAACGTGTCGGTGACGACATAGATCGTGTTGCTGGAGGTATCGATCACCGGCGTCGAGTTGATGCCGATATTCGGTCCGTTGTTGTCGCAGCCGCCCGGCAACTCGCTTATCGGCACAGGGGCCCCGGAGTTCTTCTGCAGCAGGATCTGGCCGTTGTTGGCGTCGATCGCGTAGATCGTGTTGCTCTCGGTCGCGACGTAGACGACTTCGCGCGCGCCGTGCCCATTGACCTTCTGACTGCCCAGCACCAGAGGCTGCGCATCGACCTGATCGTCGACCGCGGCCGAAGCCACAAGCTTGAATTTGGCGCTCCCGACATTCTTCGGTGTCAGCGCCGGCTCGATCTGATCCCAGCCGGTTCGAAGATTGTCGTAATGATAGGTCGTGACGTTGATCGGTCCGGCGTGGGCGTTCGCGCAGAACAGCGCGGTCATCGAAACAAGACACAGGACAGTACGCGAATTCCTCATGATGCATCCTCCCTCGACCGAGCCCGAGAATGCGCCTTCTCTGTCTTTCCCGCAATCAAACCGTGAGGGATGGCGCGTTCACGCAGCTGTTGCATCGCAAAGCAGAACGCCGCCTCCGACGGAGACGGCGTTCGCGCAGTCGATCACGATGCTGCTACGGCCCCGGTGTCCACACCGGCGGCGGCGGGCCGTACAGGTTGTCCCCGGCCTGTCCGGGCTGCGCACAGAAGTAGATCAGCACCGCCATAGCGGCGAGCCACAGGAGCCATATGATCATAGCAAACGCCGCGATAAACAATAAGAAGCCGAAGACGCCGCCGAGAACGGCAAGAGATCCGAGCACAATCATCAATACGCCCGGAATAAGCGGCAGCAAAACCCAGATGCCCGGCTTGCCAGTGTCGTGCAACCGGCGGACCGTCATGCCGAGATTGGGAAGCAGCAACGCGAGTGAAAAGAGAGATGACAAAGCTCTTGTCGTGAGCGAGCCGACGAGCCAGACGCCTATCGCCAAAACAAAAACCACCAAAATGTAGTACCAGTATTGCGCCCGGCCCACGCGCCCGTTGAAATCCAGATAATGATTGGTGACGGTATCGACGAAATTCTGCCAAAGCTTGTTGAAATCCATGACATCCTCCCCGCAAAGGTGCCGGCACGCCGGATTCCGAGGGACTCGGAATCTCCACGTCGAATGAGCTAAAAGGCCTTGGTACAATCTGTCAACGACAACGGGGCCGTACGCCCGCGCAAACAGGAACCATGGCGGCAAAAGTCTTTATAGATGGGGCAGTTGGCACCACCGGTCTTGAGATCCGCGAGCGTTTGGCGGGGCGGGAGGAGTTCGCGCTTCTGCAACTGTCGGATGCGGAGCGCAAGGATATGCGCGCGCGCGCGGCGGCGTTGAACGAGGCCGATATCGTCATCCTGTGCCTGCCGGATGAGGCGGCACGCGACGCGGTCGCCCTGATCGAAAATCCGCACGTGCGCGTGATCGATGCGTCGAGCGCGCATCGCGTGGCGCCCGGCTGGGTCTATGGGTTTCCGGAACTCGATCCCGGCCAGCGCGCGAAGATCGCGTCGGCGACGCGGGTCTCGAATCCCGGCTGCTGGCCGACCGGGTTCCTGGCGCAGGTACGTCCATTGGTGCGGTCGGGGATCATTCCGCCCGACTTTCCGCTGACGGTGACCGGTGTCTCCGGCTATTCCGGCGGCGGAAAAGCGATGATTGAGGAGTTCGAGGCAAAGGACTCGCCGCGCTATATCGAGACGGTGGTTCGCACGTACGGCCTCACGCTCGCGCACAAGCATGCGCCCGAGATGCGCGTGCATGCAGGCCTCACACATTCGCCGGTGTTCTCGCCGAATGTCGGACGCTACTACCGCGGTATGATCGTGGAGGTTCCGCTTCAGCTGTGGGCGCTTCCGGGAAAGCCGAACGTCTTCGATCTTTTTCGCGAGCTCGCGAATGCCTATCGCGGCGAGAAGCTGATCGAGGTTGCGAATGCGGACTATGTTGATCTCGCGACGGCGGCGAAGAAGGCGTCAGCCACGCCGAAGATCGAAATCGCAGCGATGCCGCAGAGCATCGATGCCGAGATGCTGAAGCTCACCAACGGGATGAAACTGTTCGTCCTCGGCAACGACAAGACACAACAGGCGCGCCTCATCGCCGTGCTGGACAATCTGGGCAAGGGGGCATCGGGAGCCGCCGTCCAGAACCTCAACATCATGCTTGGCCTGCCGGAGACGGCGGGGCTCGTCTGAATGGCGCGGCTCGAACGCTATCTTCTCGGGCACGATGTATGACGCAGGATCTGATGTACCGGCCTCTTGCGTTCGCGGTGGATGATGTTGCCGCGCTGCACGCGGTGTTGCGGGAACGTGTCTTCGCGACGTTTGCGGCAAATCACGATGGCGCGTTGCGCTTCGCCTATGCGCCGGTCGTCGTCGACGACGACAATGGTTCGCTTGGCGCGGTGCGGTTTCATCTGGCACGGAACAATCCGCTGGCCGAATTGCCGGACGGCGCAGCCCTGTCGTTCTCCATGATCGCCGGTGACGCCTATGTCTCGCCCGACTGGTACGAAACCCGGGGCCGGGTTCCGACCTGGAATTACATCGCAGTCGAGGGCAGGGGCGTCGTTGAGCGCTTGAATGGTGGTGATCTTCGCCGGTTGCTCGTCGATCTGTCGGCCATTGAAGAAAGCAAGCTCGTGCCGAAGCCGCCATGGACCATCGACAAAGTGCCGGAAGAGAAGATGGATGCGTTGATGAACGCCATTGTCGGCTTCTCGCTGCGCTTCGAAGTGCTCGAAGGCAAGTTCAAGCTTTCGCAGAACGTCACGCCGGAAGATATCGACGGCGTGATCCGGGGCCTGGAGCAGCGGGCCGATGCCATGAGCCTGAAAATCGCGAAGGCGATGCGAGGGATAAGGACATGAGGACGGCACTTACTGCGGCCGTCGTCCTCTTTGCGTCGTCGGTGCAAGCGGCAGACTATCTTCCGCCACCCGGCGATCAATGGGAAGCGCACACGCCGGCGCAGGAAGGCTTCGATACTGCAAAGCTCAACGCAGCCATCGACTTCGCTGTTACACATGAAACCAAATTGTCGCCGGCACTCGATGGTGTGATCGACCAGCGCGACCTGCGCATCACCAATCCGATCCAGTTCGCGGGCCCGTTCTCCGATCCGATCGGCCCGCTCACGGTGCATGCGCCCGCGAATGGCATCGTCATTCGCCACGGCACCATCGTCGCCGAATGGGGTGACACGCACAAAGTCGATATGGCGCATTCGGTGACGAAGACATTCCTGTCCGCCACCGCAGGCATTGCCTTCGACAAGCGCATGATCCGCGATGTGAACGACCGCGTGCTCGACTACGTTCATCCGTCCCCGGATTTCGAGCTGGCGCACAACCAGCCGATCACCTGGGACCAGATGCTGCGCCAGACCTCCGGATGGATCGGCACGATGTGGGGCAAGCCGTGGTGGGCGGATCGGCCGGGCAAGAACCCGTGGGACGAGCTCGCCGCCGGACCGCCGCCGGTCGGCAAGGAATGGAAATATTCCGACGTGCGCGTGAATGCGCTGGCGCTCGCGCTCACGCATCTGTGGAAACGGCCGCTGCCGGACGTGCTGAAGGAATATGTGATGGACCCCATCGGCGCCTCGCAGGACTGGCATTGGGAAGGTTACGACAATTCGTGGATCACGCTGGACGGCCAGCGCATCCATGTCGTGCCCGGGGGCGGACATTGGGGCGGCGGCATGTTCATCTCGGCCCGCGACCTGGCGCGGATGGGGCTGCTCGGTCTCAACAACGGCAGATGGGGCGATAAACGGATTTTATCGGATGCCTGGATCAAACTGTCGAAAACGCCGACGGGTCCCAATCCCGGCTATGGCTATATGAACTGGTTCTTGAACACAGATCGCAAGCTTGCGCCCGCGGCGCGCGAGGACAGCGTGATGTTCATCGGCAATGGCGACAATATCGTCTTCATCGACTACGAACACGACATGGTCGCCGTGGTGCGTTGGATCGACGATGCACAGAAGGCCGAGTTCGTAAGGCTGCTGGAAGACGCGATTCAGGGACAGACACGATGATTGCGGAGTCACGATTTGACCGCAGCGAACCGCGCAACGCGTCGTTCAAGGACAGTGAGCGGGGACGCCGTATTACCGTCGGCGGCCCGCGCTTCATCGGCCCGGACACGAAGATCTTTGCAATAGGGAGCTGCTTCGCGGTCGAGATCAGGCGGGCGCTTCGGCAAAAAGGTTTGACGGTTTATCCAGACTACCCCGGCATGGTGATCGACCCCACGACGCAGATGGCCGGCCGTCTTCCGGAGCGGGACAACATCAATCACTACGACACGTTCGTCATCCGTCAGGAAATCGAGCGCGCCATGGCCCGCGGCCGGTGGTGCGAGAGCGATTTCTGGTCCCTGCGCGCAAATCGGTTTTCCCGCGTGAAAGGATGGCCGCAGGTCTTTCAGGATCCCTATCGCAGGCACATCTTCGCGAGCAGCATGCCGGCACTGGTGGAATTGAGCGACAAGGTCAGCGCCACAATCGACACCGGACTGGCCGAGGCAGACGTGGTGCTTCTGACCTTGGGCCTGACCGAATGCTGGCGCGTGAAATCCAACGGCCGCTATGCGGCGCTCGGGCCTGAAAATCAGGGCGATCGCATCTTTCCGCTTCTGGAGTTCCGGGCAACCACGTTCGCGGAGAATCTGGACAATCTGCGCGCGATGCTCGATGCGATCTGGTCGGCCTATCCGGACAAACGCATCGTCGTCACCGTATCGCCGGTGAAGCTGGCGCAGACCTGGACCGATGACGATATCGTAAGCGCCAATTTGCGCAGCAAAGCGACCTTGCTCGCGGTGGTCAGTCAAATCCGGAACGAATATCCCCAGCTGATCTACTGGCCGTCGTTCGAGTTTTCCATGCAGGGAGACGTCTACTGGTTCGACGGCATGCATGTGCGCGGAGACGTCGTGGACATCATCGTGGCGAGTTTTATCGACACTTATAGCGTGTGACGCGGGCACCCGACGGCGCCCGCGTGATTCTCGAGATCGAACCGCCGCAGGTTAAGCCTTGATCTTCACATACGTCCCTGGTGCATCGCCCAGCACTTTGAGTTTGCCGTCGCCGGGTTTGCGGGCGGGGACTTTCTTGCCGGACAGCTTTGAGAGCCACTGATCCCAATCGCCCCACCACGAACCGGGGTGCTCGACCGTGCCGGCCTGCCATTCCTCGACGGTCGCGGGGTAGGGGCCTTTGATCTTGCCGTCGGTGCCTGCGCCCGCGGCGTCGTTGGTCCAGTACTGGTACTTCTTCGCGGAAGGCGGATTGATCACGCCGGCGATGTGGCCCGAGCCCGCGATGATGAAGCGCACCGGCCCGCCGAACAGCCGGGTCGATTTGTAGACCGAGCGGAACGGCGCGATGTGGTCTTCCTTCGCGCTCTGCAGATAGACGGGGACCTTTACCTTGGAGAGGTCGAGCTTCACATTGTCGAAGCTCATCTTGCCCTGGCTGAGCGCGTTGTTCTTGTAGAACTCGCGCAGATAGAAGAGATGTGTCGCCTCGGGCATGCGCGTCGTGTCGGAATTCCAGTAGAGCAGGTCGAACGGCGCGGGCTCCTTGCCGAGCAGGTAGTTGCTCACCACGAAAGACCAGATGAGGTCGTTGGCGCGCAGCATGTTGAAGGTCGTGCCCATCTTCTTGCCTTCGAGCACGCCGCCGGATGCTTCCATCTGCTGGCGCATGGATTCGAGCTGCTCGTCGTCGATGAAGACCTGGAGGTCGCCGGCCTCGCTGAAATCGGCCTGGGCTGCAAAGAACGTCGCCGAATTGACCCGCGTGTCGCCCTTGGCCGCCATGAAGGCGAGGGTGGCGGAGAGCAGCGTGCCGCCGATGCAATAGCCGATGGTGTTGACCTTCTCGACGCCCGTCGCATCGCGCACGGCATCGAGCGCCGCGAAGATGCCGCCGCGCATATAGTCCTCGAAGGTCTTCTGCGCGAGCTTGCGATCCGGATTGACCCACGAGGCCACGAACACGGTATAGCCCTGTCCCACGGCCCAGCGGATGAAGGAGTTCTCCGGCCTGAGATCGAGGATGTAGAACTTGTTGATCCAGGGCGGGAAGATCAGGAGCGGCTTCTCGTAGACCTGATCCGTCGTCGGGTCGAACTGCAGAAGCTCGATCAGCTCGTTGCGGAACACGACCTTGCCCGGCGCGGTCGCGATATTCTCGCCGATCCTGAACGCGTCGGCCGATTGGCGGATCGCAAGCTGGCCTTCACCGCGCTCCAGATCTTCGAGCAGGTTGTGAAGACCCTTCACCAAGTTCTCGCCGTTGCTCTGCAAAGTCGTGCGCAGCACTTCGGGATTGGTGAGCACAAAATTGGTGGGCGCGATCGCGTCGGCGAACTGCTTCGTGTAGAACGCGATGCGCTTGGCCATCTTGTCGTCGAGGTCGCCGTTCACCTTGGCGACGGTGTCCTGCATCCAGTTTGCGGTCAACAGATAGCTCTGCTTGATGAAGTCGAAGACCTGGTTTTCTTCCCAATCCTTGTCCTTGAAGCGCTTGTCGCCGGAGGCGGGCGCGACAACAGGCTTTACGTCACCGCCAAGCATGCGCGTGGTGGTGCGCTCCCACAGCCCCATATAGTCGCGCCAAAGCTGGAACTGGGCTTCGAGCAGTACTGTAGGATTGGCCGCCATGCCTTTGAGAAGGGCCGTAAAAGTGCCCATAAGGTTCAACGGATCGGACGGACCGCTATTCGCCCCCTTTGCGCTCTGCCGCTTCATGAAATCGGCAAGCAGCTTCTGGGACTGCTGGCCAACTTCCATCATGTTCCGCGCGAACACGGCGGGATCGCCGATCGCGTAGCGATTGTCGGTTGCGGCGTCGGGTTTCGTCTTGCCCGGTGCGGTTTCGCTGGTTTTCGGCATTGGCTGAGGCCCAGTTAGGGAAGCCCCTGATAACGGCCTTGCTGCGCTGCCGCAAGACGAGTTTATGGCAAGATTTCATGGATTTGGCGCGGACTTCGGCTTGGACCGGACCCGGTGCCCCTGTTATATGGATTCTGCTGGTCTCGTGCCGAAGGCGCGGGCGACGGAGGCTTTCTGGAAATGACGGACGGTATGACGAAAATCGGCGCGCGCCTGGCGGTTCTGGCCATGATTGGATTTGGCGCCAGCGCCTGTTCCAGCGTGCCGGACTGGGTGGACCCCTCGAACTGGGGCGGTGGACCGGACAACGAGCAGGCGGCAGGCGAAACGCCCGATCTCGCCACTTTGCCGGATCGTCCCACGGCGACGTCGACGCCGGCAGAGCAGCAGGAAGTGTCTCAGTCGCTCGATGCCGATCGCACGCGCGCAAAATACTCGGCCGATGCACTGCGCGGCGGCACCGAAGCGGAAGCCGCGCCGCCACCGCCACCTTCGGCTCTGTCTCAGGAGCAGATCGCGGCTGCACAAAGGCCCGCACCTCCGCCGCCGGCACCCGCGCCAGCGCCAGCAGTTTCTCCCGATGCGGATACGGTGACCGTGCCGCAAGGCAACGACACGCAGACTGCGGCGCCATCAC
>Ga0105239_10005410_pt1 | contig 14974 bp, 19 predicted proteins | sample KBSC44metaG_FD_92761 | JGI IMG/M metagenome (GOLD analysis project Ga0105239, IMG submission 92761) | Corn rhizosphere microbial communities from Kellogg Biological Station, Michigan, USA - KBS C4-4 metaG | ecosystem: Host-associated > Plants > Roots > Rhizosphere > Soil | place: Michigan, USA...
GGCTCGGGCATGCCGCGCTGAGCGAGGTAGTCGACCGATGCATACAGCCCCACGGCGCGCCGCCCGAGATGGCGCGTGATCAGGTCCGGCGACTCGGGCCGCACCGAGCGCACCGCGAGATCGGCCTCGCGGCGGGTCAGGTTGCTGAGCTGCGTGGAAGCGATCAGGCGCACGGCCACCCCCGAGTGGCGCCGGCGCAGCGCCGCCAGCGCGGGCATCAGGAACACGGTCGCGACGGTATCGGTGCAGGCGAGCGACACGATGCCCTCGGGCCGCTCGTCCAGGCCCTGCGTGTGTCGCTGCAGCGCATGCGCGCCCGCCTCCATCTGCTCTGCTGCCAGCAAGGCGAGCTCGCCGGCCGGCGTCGGCACGTAGCGCTTGGGCGTGCGCAAGAAGAGCCGCGCATCGAGCGCCGCCTCCAGCGCTGCGAGGCGCCGGCCGGCGGTCGCCTGGTCGATCTGCAGCTCGGCCGCGGCGCCCCGCAGCGTGCCGCGGCGGTAGATCGCGAGGAAGACGCGCGCATTGTCCCAGTCCATCGGTGAAACGTCTTTGCGTTGAGGCTGATCGGGGCGACGACGCTATCAGATCGAGATCGTCGGGCGCGGCTTCTGCGCTGCCGATGCAGGCCTGCATCGCTGCGATGCATCCGCACGGCTAGGCGCCCCTCCCTGCGGTTCATAGCATGACTCGCATGGCTGCATCCTTTCCTTCCGCTTCCCGCAACTCCTGCGACCCGGCGCGCGTCGACGCGTGGCCGCTCGTCACCGTCGCATTCGGCTTCGTGATGGCGATGCTCGACGTCACGGTGGTCAACGTCGCGCTCGACGACATCCGCCGCGATCTCGGCATCAGCCTGGCCGGCCAGGTCTGGATCGTCGACGGCTACACCCTGAGCTTCGCCGCGCTGCTGCTGGCCGGCGGCGCGCTCGCCACCCGGCACGGCGCGCGCCGTGCCTACAGCGCCGGGCTCGCGCTGTTCGCGCTGGCCTCGCTGGCGTGCGCTGTCGCGCCCAATGGCCCCGCGCTGATCGCCGCCCGCACGCTGCAGGGCGTGGGTGCGGCATTGTTCATCCCGAGCTCGCTGGCGCTGATCACGGCCGCGTATCCCGAGCCGCGCCGGCGCGCCCGGATGATGGGGCTGTGGTCGGCGATCGTCTCGGGGTCGGCCGCGTCGGGGCCGCTGGTCGGCGGCATCATGATCGCCTGGCTCGGCTGGCGTGCCATCTTCTGGCTCAACGTCCCGATCGGCCTGCTCGGCCTGTGGCTCGCGCCGCGCCACCTCGTCGACACGCCGCGCGCGCAGCAGATGTTGAACCTTGCCGGACACGCCTGCGGTGCGCTCGCGCTGGCCGCGCTGGCCGGCGTGCTGATCGAAGGTCCGGGCGCGGGCTGGAGCGCGCCGGTGCTGGTCGCCGGGGCCGTGGGCGTGTCGGCCGCGTTCGGCTTCGCAGCCGTGCAGCGCCACACGCGGTATCCGGTGCTGCCGCGGGCGCTGCTCGCCGATGGCGGCTTTCGCCGCATCAATGCGATCGGGCTGTTGATCAACTTCGGCGCGTACGGCGCGCTGTTCCTGATGAGCCTGTACAACGCACAGGCGCGTCACGGGGGGCCGCTGCAGACCGGCCTGAACCTCGTGCCGCTGATGCTCATGTTCACGCTCGGCAACCTGCTTGCCGCAAGGCTGCTGCCGCGCCACGGCACCGCGCTGCCGCTGCGCGCGGGCCTCGCGCTGGCGGCGGCTGCCGCACTCGCGGCCGTGTTCGCGGCGTGGGCTCAGCACGGCGCGACCGCCTGGAGCACGGATGCCTTCGTCGCGCTCGCGAATCTCGGCGCCGGCACCGCGATCCCGGCGATGACGACGCGGGTGATGACGGTTCCCGACGCGCGCCATACCAACGCGGCGGCGGCCGTATTGAACGCGAACCGCCAGATCGGCGCGCTGCTCGGTGTCGCGGTCGTCGGCATCGTGCTGCACGGGGCCGGCGGCTGGGGCGTGAAGCTGCCAGGCGGCCTCGCGGCGATCGCAGGCGCCTTTGCACTCGCTGAGTTGCTGGCCCGGGCTGACGATTGAAGATGCGTACAGTCCCGGAGGCCACGCATGAAGCACCAAGCCAGATCCTCCAACAGGGTTTAGGCGGCTCGGAGCAGGCGCATCAGCCCGCGATCACGCTGCGTGACCACGCTAGAATCCGCATCGCTCGCGGGTGTAGTTCAATGGTAGAACGGCAGCTTCCCAAGCTTCATACGAGGGTTCGATTCCCTTCACCCGCTCCAAGGTTGCGTCCATAGAGGTCCTGCGGGACCTCTTTTCCTTGGTGGCTCCCAAGGCATCTCGGTCGCGGTCGACATGCGAGCGAGCCTCGACGCTGATGACGGCGCCGCCACGATCGACGATCTCCGCATAGTCGACGGGATCGTGCGGCGTGCTGCCCCATTCGAGGAGATTGCGAAACAGGTTTCTGAAGTTGACGACCATGCCGCCGGTGATCAGCTCGTCGACGACGCTGGCGGTCGACTGGCCGGCCCGGGTTTCGTGCCGGTGCAGTTGGATGGCCTCGTTTGGCAAGCCGGGCTGGATCAGGCGATCGACGGCGCGCTGCGCGGCCTCGGGTTGGTCGAAGGCAAAGAGGGCGTTGGACACATCGAACTCCCGCAATGATGACAGCCCATGGCAGCAAGCGGCATTCCCGCGCGGGAATGCCGCTTGCTGCTGCCTCGGGCTCAAGGAGAACGCCATGATCGAATCCAGCCTCGGATCCTGCTACGACGCGTGCAGCGCCTGCGCCGCTGCCTGCAACAGTTGCGCGGCCTGCCTGCGCGAGGACGACGTCAAGTTGATGGTCGACTGCATCGCGGCCGACATCGATTGCGCCCAGGCCTGACAGTTCGCCGCAGCGGCGATGGCGCGCGGCAGCGCCAAACTTAGCGCCATCTGCACCCGTCGGCATCGGACATTCTTGCCGCACGAAATGCCGAGCGTCTTCGCCCGACTGCGCGCCCATCCCCAACGGCGTCAGTGCCCGGCCTGCGCGCCGGTCGTTTTCTCGAGGTCATGCGCCATCTGCAGATGGTGCTCCAGCGTCGGCAAGGTCTTCTGCGCAAAGGCGCGCACGTCCGCATCCTTCGCCTGCGTCGATGAGTTGTGGAACAGCTCGACGGCGTCCTCATGGTCGTCGACGGCCGTCTTCGCGTAGCTGCGGTCGAACGCGGCGCCGTCGTGCGCCGCCAGCACTTTGTCCTTGGCTTGCCGGGTCACCGACGGCCCGGCTGGAAGGTCCAGTCCCTTGCTGGCGGCCAGGCTCTACAGCGCGTCGCCGGCTTCGGCGTGGTCGCCGATCATCTGCTTCGCGAAGGCCTGCACCTTCGCATCGCCGCTCTTGCCTTCGGCGAGTTGGGCGCTCGCGACCTCGGCGCTGCCGGCCTGCGCCGCCTCCTTCATGAAGCTGCGGTCCGCATGACTCAGCTTGCCGCCCCGGCCTGCAGGGGCGGCCGCGGCAGGCGGCGTCATCGCCGTTCCGGGGGGCGAGGCGGCGTCGGTCTGGGCCATCGCCAGTGGAGAGATCAGGAATGCCGCAGAGGCGAGACAGAGGATGCGTGGAGTGGGTCTGTTCATCGATGCTCCTTCGGATAGGCAAGCGATTGCGTGATGCCGGCGGGAGCCTCGGCCGCGGCAATCGATGTTCCTGTCCGCTCGGGCATGCCGATTGCCGCCGGGAAGCACGCACGGCGCTGAGCCGGTTGACGCCAAGGAGACAACATGAGCTATGACCTCGACCTGTCGGACGACGCCAACGAACCCGACGGCGACGAGCCCCGCGATGTCTCGGCCCTGGAGGAGGTGGAAGTCGACGCACTGAGCACCAGGTGCTCGACGAATGCTTCACCGACTACCTGGACCTGGTCGATTCGCAGGCGAACGAGGACGAACGGCAGGAAGCCGTCCAACAGCTGTGCGCCCAGCTGGCAATGCACTGCGCCGTGGAGGAAGACGTCGTCTATCCGAGCGCGGGCGAAGAGCTGGACGTGATGCGCGAATCCGACATGGACGAGCGCAGCCTTTGGGCGTCATAGACAACCAAGGAGCATTCATGCGCAACGATGAAGAGCAGATTCGAGAACTCGTAGCCACCTGGATGGCAGCAAGTCAGTCAGGCGACGTAGACACCATCCTGAATCTGATTGCCGATGATGTCGTTTTTCTTGTGCCTGGACGGTCACCAATGCGCAAAGAGGAGTTCGCGGAGGCGTCAAAGGCCCAGGCCGGACCCGGTGGCCCCAAAATCGATGGAGTCAGCGAAATACAGGAAATCAAGGTGCTTGGGGACTGGGCGTTCATGTGGTCAAAACTGGCCGTCACGGTAACGCCTGACGGTTCACCTCCCGTAGAGCGCGCCGGTCACACGCTGACCGTCCTGAAGAAGGAATCCGGCAGGTGGGTCATTGCCAGAGATGCAAACCTCCTCGCGCCAGTGCAGCAGCCACGCGCGTGACGCCCAACGCGACCGGTCCGCCAGGAAAGCGCAGCATTTCCCCGGCCGCCGCGTTGTCGGCGCGGCGGCGGATCAGGCGCTGGCGATGGCCATATGGATGTGGAGCGCGATCACGGGGGGCTGCTGGCGGCGCTGCCGGCCGCGCTCGGCGGAGGCATCGCGCCGGGCGTCGCCGGTGTGCTGTCGCTGGCGCCGCCCGTCGGAGCGCTGGCGGCCGAGCCGCCTTTCGACACCTGGCCTCCGCCGCGGTCGCAGCTGGCGAGTGCGAAACAGGCGGCCATGACCAGGGCAGCGAGAGTCTTGAGGGATGAGGCGTTCATCGATACGTCCTCGAAGTTGCACGCAAACTGCGCCGGCAATCGGCGTGCCGATGACTCTCGGGCGTGTGAGGGTCTGCCGACACGCGCGCGGCCGCTCGTCCGATGGCGGCCCGCTCGACCCGCGCGAACAATGGGGAGGCACAGCAAGGAGTACGCATGAACGACGCTGCGTCGAGGAGCAAGGAATCGGAACGACTGGACGGCAGGGCCGCGTCCGGGCAGAAGCTGCCAACCTACCAGGAATTGCTCGATGAGTCGCTGGACCAGACATTTCCGGCCAGCGATCCGATCGCAGCGGGCGCGGCAGCGCACGCCGAGGCCGCGATCGAGAGCGGGAACGGCGATCGCGACTGGGTGTTGCTACCGTCCGCCGCGCCGGTGAAGAAGCCGCTCGCGCGGTCGTCATCGTCCGAGGCCGGCGCCAAGCTCTGATGCGCGGCAGCATGCCGCGCGGCGCCCGAAGGCGCGGCATCGTTCGCGACGGTCGATCTCGATCGCTGCGAAAACGCTGGCAGCTTGGAATATGCCGACTGACCGAGTCCCGCTCGCATCAAAGGTCCAGGACCAGGCGACCAGTCGCGCATGCCGAGACGCAGACGAGCATCGTTTTTCCAGAAGCCCGCTCGGACTCGGAAAGAACTGAGTCGCGATGGTCCGGCACACCCTCGAGCACGCGGGTCTCACAGTCGCCGCAGATGCTCTCGTGGCAGGCGGAATCCACTTCGATCCCCGCTTCATGCAGCACGTCCAACAGGGGCGAACCGGGAGGCTCAGCGCGGCAGGTACAAGGTGGCCTCGACTTCTACCAGCACGTCGTCGCCGGGCAAAAAGCGGGAGACTTCGACGACAGTGCTCACAGGGGGATCCGTCGGATAGAACAACGCTCTGACCCGGTTGTAGGCAGGGTAGTGGCGAAGGTCGCGAAAGTACTGGACGAGCTTGATGGCATCGGCCATCTCGCCGCCTTGCTCTTGCGCCAATTGCCGGATGCGATCGAGGACGAACCAGCTTTGCGCCACCATCGGCGCCTCGAAAATATCGACGCTCATCTGCCCGGTGTCGTAGCCCAGGCCGCGAAGCGACTGACGTGCCGATTCGGAAAGTTCTTCGTAGCTGCTCAGGGCAACCCGGCGGATCGGGTCCACGGCGACTATGCCGCTCAGATAAACAAAGTCGCCGGCGCGCTGGGCTGCCGCGTAGTGCGCCATCGGTGCTCCGGCGCTCATGCCCACGGCACCGGAAAGTTCCGCAGCTTGCCTGGGTTCAGCAGCGCGTGCGGATCAAAGCGCGCCTTCATTTGCACGGTCTCGATCGGCAGTGTGCCGCCGGCCTTGCCGTCTTCCACGATGCAGACATGGGGGTTGTTGATGCGAACGCCACGTTGCCTGTAGATGGCGATGATCTCGTTCAGCCGTTCTTCAGTCGTGAAGCGCACGAGTTGCAGTGCGCTGCACGTCATCAGGCCATCGACGGTTCGCAAGAATTCAGTGTGCATCAAGACTTCGCCGCCCAGCAGCCGTTCCATCTCCGTGATCTGCTGCAGGTGCAGGCCCGGTACGAAGCTGCTTTGAAGGTACGTGAGCGTCGGGTCGACCTTGAGCGCGTTCAGCGTCGTGTGGTTCCAGGTGAACTCCATCAGGGTCCGGTGGCTCTTGCGTGCCTCCTCGGCCGTCTTCCTGTAGCTCAGTGTGCCGGCATGCTGGTCGATCAACTTCAGCAGCGCCTGTTCATCCGATTCAGCGACCAAAGCCAGTACGGCATGACAGCCCTTCGGCAAGTGCTCGGTGAGTTGCTTCAGGTACTCGGGCACGGGGCTCGCAAGGAATGCAACCTCGCGCTTGACAAGGCCGGGCGCCTGCGCCAGTGCGTTGCCGAAAGCCAGGGCCTGTTCGAAGACTCCGAACGTGATGATGCTCTCCAACCAAGGATGTGCCGGTGCAAGCGCGATTTCCAGCTCGAGTACCAGCCCGTTGGTGCCCCACTGGTGGTGCATACGCAGCGCGTCCTCCCCACGCAGCTCGACGATCTGCGGTTCTGCCTCGATGGTCATGGCGCGCACGCCGAGCACGTTGCCGGGCGCGGCCAGCGGTCCATAGTTGATCGACCCGATGCCGCCGAACCCACCGCCGAAAAGCCCACCGAGCGTCGCGCTGCGAAACGTCGAAGGCATGCACCGCAGTTCCTGACCGCTGGTGTTGACCAGTCTTTCGAGCTCGCCGAGCCGTATGCCAGCCTGGGCTCGCGTGACGCCGGGCCGAGTCCACAACGGGGACTTGAAGCTCGTCATGTCGATGACAACCCCGCCCGCCAGGGGCGTGGTCTGACCGTAGTTTCCGGTGCCGCTCCCGCGCAGCGTGATGGCGACCTTCAGACGGACGCAGGCACTCACGATGGAGCGGATTTCGTCCTCGGTGCGGGGTCGCACCACGATTTCGGCCCGCTTGCCGTCGAGTCGGCGCTTCAACACGGGACTGAACCACGAAAAATCCTGCGAGAGACGCTCGACCCGACCAGGGTCCGTGATCCAGTCGAGGTCCGGCAGGCCAAGCTGAAGCTGCTCGATGGCATCTCTTGTGACGATGGCGTTCATGGGTGTTTACGGGTTAGTCGTGTGAGGTTTCGCTGGCATGCCAGGAACCGAGGGCCAGCTTGCTGAGCCAGGCCATCAGCGCGAAGAGCGCGACGCCAGCCAGCGAGATCAGAAGAAGTGCCGCGAACATGCGAGGGATGTTCAGTTGAAATCCGGCCTGCAGGATCTGATAAGCCAAGCCCGCGCCCGAGCCGCCGGTGCCGGCCACGAATTCCGCCACCACCGCACCGATCAGCGACAGGCCGCTGGAGATGCGCAGGCCGCCAAAGAAGTACGGCAGCGCGCTGGGAACGCGCAAGCGCAGCAGCAGCTGCCAGCGTGTCGCCCGGTTCAGCTTGAAGTAGCTTTGAAGGTCCGGATCGACGCTGCGCAAGCCGAGTGTCGTGTTGCTGATGATCGGGAACAGTGCAACGAGAGAAGCGCACACCGTCATCGCGGCCGTCGGGTTCTTGATCCAGATGATGACCAGCGGCGCGACGGCGACGATAGGGGTGACCTGCAGCAGCACTGCATAGGGAAACAGCGCGGTCTCGATGCGTCGGCTCTGAACGAACAGAAACGAGATCAGCACGCCCACGATGGTGGCTGTCACGAAAGCCAGCAAGGTCACCTTGAGCGTCGACAACAACGCCATCCCCAGCATGGCCCAGTCCGTGATCAATGTCTGCAACATCAAAAATGGCGACGGCACCAGATAAGCCGGAAGCTCCAGTCCGACGACCAGACCCTGCCAAACTGAAATCAGCACGGTGCCGACCAATGCCGGATAAAAGATTCGCTGGACACCCGGGCGCTGCAACAGCGGCACGACGCGTTTTGGTGGCAGCTCGATTGTTTGCATGATGGCGTTCACGGCTGCAACTCCCGCTGGGCACTGCTGGCTCGCAGCAGACTGCCTTGCAGCAGCTTTGCGTGGCGGCTGAATTGCGTCGACACGATGAAGTCATCGGTGCGCGGATACGGCTCGTCGATGAAGAATTGCTCCACCACGCGTCCGGGCCGGGCCGCCATCATGATCACCCTGCTCGACAGAAAGATGGCCTCGTGAATCGAGTGGGTGACGAAGATCACGGTGAGCTTCTTCTTGCGCCACAGGTCGAGCAGATCCGCATCGAGCTTGTGCCGGGTGATCTCGTCCAGCGCGCCGAACGGCTCGTCCATCAACAGCAGGTCCGGTTGGGTCACCAGGCCGCGTGCGATGGACACGCGCATCTGCATTCCGCCTGAGAGCGCACGGGGCAGCACGCTGGCGAACTTGTCGAGACCGACAAGCGACAGCGCATCCGCAACGCGATCATCTGCTTCGTTTCGAGGAATGCCGGCAAGGTCCAGTGGCAGTCGCACGTTGGCCTCGACGCTGGCCCATGGCATCAAAGTGGGCGCCTGGAAGACGAAGGCCGTCTTGCGCCCGGCTTCGTCGATGTGCGCGACCGGCTTGCGCCACACCAGCAGGCGGCCATCGGTCGGCTCCAGGAGGCCGGCCACCATCTTGAGCAGAGTGCTCTTGCCGCAGCCCGATGGACCGAGCAGCGTGACGAACTCGCCCTCGGCAATCGAAAGGTCGACCGGCAGCAGCGCGCGCGTCCCGTTCGAATAGGTCTTCTCCGCCGACAGCATCTCGACTGCAGGAGCGGCACTCAGCCCCGTGGCCATCGATTGATTCTGGAAGGTCACGGCAACACCTTGGCGTTCTTGATGAGGTCGGTCGTGTACGTGCTAGCCAATGCCACCTTGGCCGGATCCAGCAGCTTTGCGTCGACCAGGAAGTTGTAGCTCGCCTTGGCCCGGGCGTCCGTGATGACGCCGATACCCTGCGTGGCCGCATCGCCGCCGGTGACCAGGCCCAGTTCCTTGATCTTGCCGACGCTGTAGGCGAGCTGCTCGTCGGTCATGTTGGGGTTGTCCTTTTTGATCAGCGCGTTGCCCGGACCCGGATTGACGAGATAGCTTCTCCAGCCCTCGGCCGACGCCTTGACGAAGTTCGCTACCTGCTTCGATCGGTCCTTGACCGTCTTTTCCATGCAGGTCACCGTCGCTGCATAGGCGGGGTAGCCCAGATCGCTGAACAGGATGGTGTTGAACCTGACGCCCTGCTTCTGCAAGACGAAGGGATCGGAGGTCAAATACGACTGCTGCGCAGAGTTGGGGTCTGCCAGGAACGGTTGAACGTTGAAGGTGTAGGGACGGGTCTGCTCGTCCTTGAATCCGTATTTGACTTTCAACCAAGGCCAGTAGCCGCGGTGCGCGCTCGAACTGATGAAGATCGTCTTGCCCCTGAGCTCTTCCACCTTCTTGACGTCCTCGTGGGTGATGAAGACGCTGGGCTCCTTCTGCATGAAGGCCGCGACGGTGACCAGCGGCACGCCACCTTCGCGAACCTGCATCTGCTGCACATCACTCGAGCCCATGATGCAGTCGGCTTGTCCGGCCGCCATCACCTGGACGATATTGACCTGCGGGCCACCCATCTTCACGGTCACATCCAGGCCGTACTTCTTGTAGATGCCCTCGGCGATGGCCTGGTAAAAGCCGCCGTGCTCGGCTTGTGCGTACCAGTTGGTCATGTACGTGAATTTCTCGTCGGCTTGCGCTGTGGTTGCATTCAAGACTACGCCTGCGGTGCAAGCCATGCGGGCGATCTGTCGAATGGAGGAAGTCGGCATCGAAAACACCTCGGTGAAAGTCGGAGACAAGAAGAGGACAGTTGCTCCAGAAATGGCGCTCAGCCCGCGACTGGCTCATGGGTCTGAATGAAGCCGGCCTGGTGTCCGCGCTCCCACGTCGACTCTTCGCGGACAACCCAATCGAGCGCGTGGAGGTCGGCCAGAACCTGGACCCAACTGTCAGATAGCGTTTCAAGGATTTCCCTGCCCTGTTCGAGGGTGGCGCTGGTCGGGTCACCAATGACCCCGCTCGGACCAAAGTCGCGCGCCGTCCAGGCGCAAGCGGGGCGACCGTCCGGTGAAAGCAGCTTGATGGGGAATGGCGGCGGGAAATTGGCCGCCGCACGATTCATGCGGACTGTCTCGGGTGCCAGCGCCAGCATCAGGGCCGTCTCCGAGTGGCCGGCATGCATGGACAGGCGTCTTTCCTGTTCACCGATCTGCTGGCTCGAAGCATTCGGCAAGCGGGTCACACCGAACGGCACGACAACGAAGTCGCCATGACGCAGGCGCAGTTCCCGGGCCGCCATCTCCAGCACTTGCGGCTGGCCGCCGTGGCCGTTGGCGAATACGAGCTTGCGAAAGCCGGAGCGGTAGACCGACTCGCCGATCTCGACCATCGTTGACAGCAACGTCGTGCCCGCTAGCGTCATGGTGCCCGGAAAATGAAGGTGCTCTTCGGACTTGCCGTAGGTGACCGTGGGCATGGCGAACGCCGGAATAGAGCTTGGCAGCTTGTCGAGCGCACGACCCACGACGCCCGAGGCGATGACGCTATCGACCGAACACGGTAGGTGCGGCCCATGTTGCTCGATGGCTCCGCACGGCAGCACGATCACCGTGTTCTTGCGATCGGGCAAGGCGTCGATGTCGACCCAGCTCAAGTACGACAGGAAGCGGTGGGGAGGTATGTAGCCGTGAAGCATGTCGGTTGCCGATCGGAGGTGAAGGGGAGAGGCCTCATTCTGTGGATCGCGCCTTTCCAGGAAAAATGGTTCTTGACGATGCGACCTATCAAGCTCAGCCATTCGCGCACCAGCCAAAGGCGATACGCACCGCCTTGGAACAAAACTGCGGCAAACCGTGCCCTCTGCGGTGCGCCGGGACTGGAAAATGCTTGCCCGCCACAAGACCGACCCTTCTTCCTTCTGACCCGGGAACCTCATGCGCTATCAAAAGCTGGACATGAATCTTCTTGCTGCGCTGAACGCGCTGCTCGCCGACCCGCATGTGACGCGCGCCGCGGAGCGCCTGAACGTGACCCAATCCGCCATGAGCGGGTCGCTCGGTCGCCTGCGCGAGTATTTCGATGACGAGCTTGTTCGGCAAACGGGACGCCGCATGGTCTTGACGCCTCTCGGCAAGGAATTGCGCGACCCTGTTCGCGAACTGCTGGCGCTCACGGACCGGGTGTTGGCGACAAAGTCTTCATTCGACCCTCTGACTTCCGAGCGGACCTTTACGCTGCACTGCACCGACTACGTGTGGGTCACGATGATCTCGGACCTCGTGGCGCGTCTGGGCAAGGAAGCCCCCAGAATCAAGCTCGACTATGCGCATTCCGTGAGCGAGTTCATCGAGCGCCGCGCTGATTTCGCCATCAAGGCCGATCGATTTCAGATAGGCGAATACCCGTCAGCCCCGCTGTTTTCGGACCCGATGGTGTGCATAGCGTGGACAGGCAACGCAGAGATCGGCGAGACGCTGTCGGAAGATGAGTTCTTTGCGCTGCCGCACATCGCTGCGCACTCGCCGCATCCAAACCTGACAGAAGATTGGGTTGCGCGCCACTACGACCAACGCTATGTCGTGGCGGCCAGGGTGCCGAACTTCACTCTGGTGCCTAATGCCATCGTCGGTACGCGATGCATAGCGGTCGTCCCCCATCGGAATGCGCTGCGGTACGCCTCAGTCCTTCCGCTGCGCGTGCTCCGATCGCCCGTGGAATTCCCCGCCTTATCGCTGGTGCTTCTGTGGCATCCGCATCACGAGGGGGATGCGGGTTTGCGCTGGTTCAGGGAGATGCTCGTGGCGTCAGCAAGCCGTTTGAATAAGTCTCAGCGGTCCGTATCAACCTGATCGATGCGGGCCGATTCAATTCGATAGTGCGCGGAGGCCAAGACGCCCGCCGCTGCGCACCGGGTGACGCGGCGGGTACGCCGATTGCCACGGATGCTGGATCCACCAACCTGGAGTCGCCATGAGTGAGTACGGAAAAAAGGCCTCCGAAAAAGTCGGCAAGGCGATGCATGAGGAGAAGCACGGCACGCTGAAGAGCGGCAAGTCCGGCAAGAAGGTCACCAACCCGAAGCAGGCGATTGCGATCGGCCTGTCGGAAGCGCGCAAGGAAGGCGCGAAGGTGCCGCCGAAGAGGTAGGCGCGACGAGATTCGCCGGGCCGGCAGCGGAGCGCATGATCGCGTGGCAGCGATGCCTCCGCGTCCGCGTCAACTTCCGAATCGGCCCTTCCACCATTCCTTCGCCGACGGCAGGCGCGGCGAGAGCTCCCAGAAGACGCGTTGCGGGTTGATCGGCTTGGCCTCGCTCATCGCGCGCGCTTCGAGCGCCGGCATAGCGAAAGTTCGAGCCGACCATCAGCAAGGTGTCGCAGCGTTCCATCAGCTCCCAGCTGCCTGCGTGCCGAGCAGCCCGATCGAGCCCGTGACGAAGGGCAGCGCATCGGGCATCGCCATCTTGCCGAGCAGGCGTCTGGGCGGACCGGCAAGGGTGTTCAGATCGCCCCCACGCTACCCGTCACCGGCAACACGATGCCCGTGATGTATGCCGCCGTCACCGGAGATGCCAGGAAGACGTAGGCAGGCGAAAGCTCTTCCGGCTGCGCGGGCCGCTTCATGTCGGTCTGCCGGCCGAAATCGGGCATCGCGGCGGCCGCCTTGTCGGCGGGATTCAGCGGTGTCCACACCGGTCCCGGCGCCACCGCGTTGACACGGATGCCGCGGCCGATCACGTTCTGGGCCAGCGACTTCGTGAAGGCGTGGATCGCTCCCTTCGTCGTCGCGTAATCGAGCAGGTGCTTGCTGCCTTCGAGTCCGACGACGGATCCGGTGTTGATGATCGACGCGCCGCGCTGCAGATGGGGCAGCGCCGCCCGTGCCATCTGAAAATAGCCGTAGACGTTCGTGCGCAGCGTCTCGTCGAATCGTTCGTCGGTGATGTCTTCCAGCGACTCGGCGTGTTCCTGGAACGCCGCGTTGTTGACCAGGATGTCGAGCCGGCCGAAATGCTGCACGGTTTGCTGCACCGATTGCCGGCAGAAGGCCGCATCCTTGACATCGCCCTCGATCAGCAGGCATCGGCGACCCTCGGCCTCGACGTGGTGCCGGGTCTCCTCGGCGTCTCGACGCTCCGACAAATAGACGATCGCGACGTCCGCGCCCTCGCGGGCATAGAGCACCGCGACGGCGCGGCCGATGCCTGAGTCGCCTCCGGTGATCAGTGCGACCATGTCCTGCAGCTTGCGACTGCCGAGGTAGGTTTCGGCAAGAAACCGTGGCGCGACGGCGAGCTGATGCTCCTCGCCGGGTTTCTCCAGATGCTGCGCAGGCAGGCGCTCCGGCTGGACCTGGTCGCCGGCCTGCACCGCAGGCTTGGCCTCCTTGCCGGGGCTCGCCGCGTGGCGGCCCCGAGCGGCATCGGCGTCGCGGCGGTCCTGCTGCTGCTGGATCTTCTGTTGCTTGCGGGTGGCGGCGGAAGTGTTCATCGTCGGCGGCTTTCGCGGAGTGGGGATGGCCCATGGTCGGCAAGCGCCGTACCCGGGTGATCAGGGCAGCAGGAACATCGTCGCCGCGGTGACCCAGCCGATGCCGACCGCCGCAAGCACGTCGCTGGGGTAGTGCAGCCCGAGCACCACGCGGGACAGCGCCACCAGCGCCGTGAAAGGCCAAACAATCCAGCCGAGGGCTGGGTAGTAGTGCGTCAGAACAAGGCTGAAGCTCACCGCATGCAGCGTCTGATGAAGGCCGCGCCACCCATCCGCCAGGCGCAGGCGATGCCGGTCGTCGCATCGAGCCACGGAAGCATCAGGATCAGGGATCAGCAGACTCCACAGGAGGCCGTCTCCGGCGACGCTCACCGTCACCAGAGGCACCACGAGCAACGGGCGGCTCAGACAGGCGTGCACTCGGCACGCCCAGCTCCGGTCGCGCTCGGCCCAGCTACGGCGCCAGCGCCAGGCCGCGGAGTCGGTTTTGCCGTGCATGGATCTCCTGGGTCAGGCGTCGCTCGAAGGCGCGGAGCACATCGCCCCAGTCGGCGTGCAAGGCGCAAGCACGGGCCTCGGCGCGCAGCACAGGCCAGCGTTCGCGCGCGCCGGCGAGCGTGCAGGCGCCCGCGACGAAGGCCTCTTCGTCTCCGGGTGGGATACGCAGGCCTGCGCGTCCTCGCGGCATGTAGGCCGAGGCGGCGCCGCAGTCGTAAGCCACCACGGGCAGGCCGCTTGCGAGCGCTTCCAACGTCACGTTGCCGAAGGTCTCGCTGAGGCTTGCGAACAGGAAGAGGTCGGCCGACGCATAGTGCGCCGCGAGCGTCTCCCCGTATTGCACGCCGGCGCGGATCGCATCAGGGCAGTCGGCCGCTATCTGGCGCGCGAGCGGCCCGTCGCCGACCAGCACGATCCGCGCCTGGGGCTCCTGCCGCTTCACCGCGGCGTAGGCCCGCAGCACGCACTGATGCGCGGCGTCTGGGTGTCAGGTCCGATCCGGCCAGCGCGGCCAGCAAGGTGTCATGCGTCGCCAGGCCGAAGTGCAGCAGCACCGCGGCGCCGGCGGCCATCAGCAGGTTCTGCACAGCACATCGGCCGCCTGGCGCACGAGTGCTCGCGGTTCGATCACCAGCGCAGCGAGCCATGAAGGCTTGTCGCTGCCGAACAGCATGGTGCTCCAGCGCGCGGCGA
>Ga0105239_10005413_pt1 | contig 14972 bp, 27 predicted proteins | sample KBSC44metaG_FD_92761 | JGI IMG/M metagenome (GOLD analysis project Ga0105239, IMG submission 92761) | Corn rhizosphere microbial communities from Kellogg Biological Station, Michigan, USA - KBS C4-4 metaG | ecosystem: Host-associated > Plants > Roots > Rhizosphere > Soil | place: Michigan, USA...
AAATCTCTCTGCCGGGGTTTCAAATTGCAAGGTCTCCCGCGGCCGTTCGTTGAGTTGACGAGCCACTTTGTTCAGATGGGCTTGCGAGTGCACCGATAAGTCGGTTCCCTTCGGGAAGTATTGTCGGAGTAGACCGTTGGTGTTCTCATTCGACCCCCGCTGCCACGGGCTTTGCGGATCGCAGAAGTAAACATCGATGTTGGTCGTCAGCGAAAATCGTCGATGATCCGTAAGTTCCTTGCCCCGGTCCCAGGTTAGCGATTTATAGAGCTCACTCGGCAGCTTCTTTGCCTGCTTGATGAGCGCGGATACGACCGTCAGGGTGTCCTTATTGGCCACCTTTGCCAGCATCACGTAACGGATATGACGCTCGACCAGGGTCGCGATATAGCTGTTCTTCGAACCGGACAGGAGATCGCCTTCCCAATGGCCAGGCACCGCCCGATCTTCAACCGCTGCCGGCCGCTGACGGATCGAGACAATATCCTTGATTTGTCCTCGTCCATCACTGATGAGACCCGCGTGTTTCGATCGACGGATCGTGCGCTTCGACCGAATATGGCAAAGCAGCTCTTTCTTGAGCACCCCTCGGGCTTGAACAAATAGACTGCGATAGATCGTCTCGTGTGACGCGTGATAACGCTCGTCTTCGGGATGGGCTCTTTTAAGCCAGCCGGCTATCTGCTCGGGCGCCCAATTTAATCTCAGCTTGCTGGCCACCGCCCGTCGCAACCAAGCATTGATCGCCAGCTTACAGCGTTTCGGGCGACGGGTTCGGGCCCAGGCCTTGTCATCCGCCAAAGCCGCTCGGGAGCCATCATACTGCAACTGTGGCCGATGCGAGTTCGTCTGAAAGAGCCTTCAGCGCCTTTCTCGCTTCGTCCGGCAAATCCTCCGGAGTGCATTGAAAGGGCACATCCAAACCTAGATGTTTCTCAGGATCACTTTTCCATACAAAATGCACGAAGGAACGCTTCTTGCTCAGGTCGTGGATCCACTGCATCGAAGACCAATCGTTCATTCTCGATGGTGATGCGAACTCAGCCATTGTGCGGGATGTTCTCCGGCAAGAGCGGTTGATGGACGGGTAAATCAGCGAGCCGACGAAATATCCGACGCAACAGATGCTCCACTCTATTCCAAAATCCGTATGTCGCATTAGGATGCTCGTGCGGTCCTTCTGAATCGTTCGCTCTTGAAGAACGCGAAAGGCATCGAGCACAGTGTCATCAGGCCGCAGCACGAATGGATCAAGGTAATAGAGGCGCTCGGTCGCTTGAGGAATCCTTGCAGGTCCCGATCATTGAGCGAAGCGCATCGGTTTGGGCGGTGGCGAGAAATGCCTCGCCGAAGATTTTCTACCCTAATCCCAGCAGCGTCTTGGCAACAAACTTGGCTCGCGCGTCACTGTCAATTTGCATGCCCGGAACACGATCATGGATCGCGAACACGTGAAGGGCGCTGCCGACAAGGCAAAGGGCGCCATCAAAGAAGGCGCCGGTAAGCTCACCGGTGGCAAAGACTTGGAAACCGAAGGCAAGATCGATAAGGCCAAGGGTGCCGCCCACAACGCCGCGGGCGATGTGAAGGATACAGCGCGGCACGCCGCTGACGCCCTCAAAAAATAAGCAAGAGGGATGACCAAGAACTAGCCGCCTCCGGGCGGCTTTTTCTTTTTCAACTGGGCGCTCTGGCTGAGCAGCCGCGGCGCTAATTCCCAGTCGCTGGTCGGGACCTGGCCCTGCTCGGTGTATAGAGCCGTTCAGGAGACGCGCTGACACTCCATAGCGCTGAGGCTTGCTTTGCTGCAGGCAACGATCAAAGCGTGTGTGCGCGCCGTTCTAAGTCACGGCAGCCCTATCCAGAGCCCAATCCCGATGATGATTGTCGATAAGGCGATGACCGTCAGATCGATGGCCAGCCAGTTAGGTAGGCGCGTCTTTGGCTCAGTCATGGTCTGCACCCTCCAGCAGCCATTTGGGCGCGAAAGAGTGCAAGCCGGTATGAGCTAAGTCACAGGTGTAACCATTGCAGACCTGCCAGATCGCCTTGGCAGGGCTTTCTGTCAGAAAAATCGAGGGCAGAGATCGAGGCCGTAGGCAAGAAAGGGTAACAAAACGAACAACCCGATTCCGCGAGCAGCGGGAACGTGCGGCTGAGTTAGCGATGCCACTCATCCGACAAGAATTGCTTCGTAAGTAGCATGGCCGTCATGACACGCGCGCCACGCTGGTCCGAGGCGGAAGTCGATCGGCTTCGGAGGTTAGCCACAAAAGTAACGGTCCCCGAATTGGTCCGAAGGATAGGCCGCTCGCACGGTGCCGTGACGGCAAAAGCTTTCGAACCCCGTCTCTCCATCAAACATAACGATGGATCTGCCCGAAGGGGTCTGATGCAGCCGCGTCGCTTGGAGCCGCCAACATGAATAAGGACAGCTGCACCATGGCACGCGAAGTTCATGCCTTGCTGGGATCAGCGCACTCGCATGCCGGCGACGCCAATTTGGCGAGAGCCGCCGAACTTGCGACCGCTGCCATTGAGCCCAATCCTTTGGGAAGTGACAAATTGCAGCAGGAAACCTTTCTTGCCGTCCAGACAGCAAGAAAAGCAATTGAAAGCGGAGCGAACGCTGGTAAGGGCGAAGAACTGCTAGTGGATGCGGTCCGGGCTGCCGAGCAGTGGGTGAGGGGAGCCTGTTCGTCTTGAGGCTCCGCATCAGAGCGTGGGTGCTATTAAGCTGGCCATAGCAGCGAACGTGAGAGTGATCGTGGCGCAAAACCTCAGCCGCTCAAATTAAGGCCGCCTCAACGGGCGGCCTTTTAAAGCGGCCTCTTACCGTTTGTTTTCGCCCTTCTGCACGGCACCCGGTTCTTTGGCAGTGCCCGTATTGTGGGCGCCGGCGGCGGTGTCTGCGCCAGAAGTGCTGGCGTCACCGCGGGGTGAGGGCTTGCTGCTCGTACCCGTGGTGCCTTGGTTCATGGTGCCGTCCTTCATCGCGCCTTCGGACGCGCCGGGTCCAACATTGCCTTGGCTTGACGCGCCGCCACCGGGCTGGGTGCGCTGCGCGAAGGCGCCGGGTGTTGCGAGTGCGAAGATGCAGGCAGAAGCCAAGAGTATCTTCTTCATTTGGTCTCCCTGGGGTCTTGTTTATTTCACCAAGGAAAACGGCTGCGGATCGCGTTCGTTCCTAAGTTGGACGCTGTCGGGCCTTTATTCCATCTATTCCAAAACCTAACAGAGGCCACGCCTTCGGGATCGTTTTCCTCGAACCATTTTTCCGCGGCGTCGGCATTCGCAAACACCTTGACTGCTCGGGGGTCGCCAACCTGCTTGCTTGCTGATGTTGACATATGCCCAGACGGTTATGCTCATAGATCCTCCCGCAGACCCTTGAAGAAAGGGTGGCGCACCTTCTCCCGGTGCGATACTCCGTCCAGAAGGGCCCCAGCGGTGCCGCTGGGGTCCTTCTCGGTATCTAAGATGCCCGGTGCCCGGTCGACCTCTAAGCGGCAAGTGCACGCTCGGTGGACCGTAACCGGAACGGTTTGCCTCCCGGCGGATTCCAGGGCCTGCCGTCGAGTTCGCGGAGCGCGTCGAGGATCTCGTCAATAGTCACCGGCGCTTTCAGGCCATCGGGCGCTCGAAGGCCGGGGCACGAAGCGATAGCAGACGCATCCGAAGCCCAGGAGGCGAGAATGGCGCGCTTCTCGGCCAATGTCAGCGTGGGGTGGCGTACGACCTCTCGGGGGTGATTGAACACCGTGCCGGGGTGTATCAGGGCGTTGATGTCGAAGACATTGTCTTTGATAGCGGTCGTCGGCCGCATGGTACCCTCCTATTAAGACGAGGTTGCGATGCCGCGCGCCGGGTCGCCGGCGCGCGGTGAGATCAGGGAGCGACGTTATTAGGCCGCCTTGGAATCGATCTGCTTGACGTTGCCGCCGGCTACGCCGTTAACGGCGATGCGGCGAGGCTTCATGGCCTCCGGGATCTCCCGGACCAGTTCGATCTTGAGCAGGCCATTGTCAAAGGCGGCGCCCTTCACCTGCACATAATCGGCAAGGTTGAACTGGCGCTTGAAGCGCCGGGTCGAGATGCCCTGATACATGAAGTCCCGATCAGTCTTCTCGGCCTTGTCGCCCTCAACCGTAACCACGTTCTGCTCAGCGGTCACCGAGATCTCGTCGGGTGAAAAACCGGCGAGAGCAAGCGAGATCTGATAGTGATCTTCGCCAAGCCGTTCGATGTTATAGGGTGGATAGTGGTCCTCGCCGGCGTGTTGGGCGGCCGCTTCCGCGAGATCGAAGAGGCGGTCGAAGCCGATGGTCGAGCGCCAGAGAGGTGCAAAGTCGTAAGCGCGCATAGCCAAATCCTCCAGTGAGCAAGTTGGTTACGAGCGGCACCGGACACGACCGGTGCCCGTCTCCTAGCCCGGGCCCATCAGGCACCCGGGACACCACCATATGGTGGCGACGAAGAAATTAGGAAAATGGGTTTTGGTTTCAAGCAAGCCGCAAAATTTTTTTGGGGCTGCGTCGGAGACGGTGTTGCGCCAACGGGTACCAGGGACCCATCCGGCTTCCCGGAAGGGAATCAAGTTCCTCGGCCACCGGGCTTCAGGGGGCGGTTAGAAACGATCTACTCGTCAGCCAGCATCATCGGCCGAACCATTCTGCGTCCTCACCGTCATATCTGGCGGAGGAGACCGATGGATGAAATAGAGGATCCCCTCGAGCTAGAACGCAAGATCGCACAAGCGAGCCGCATCTCTTCGCGCATTACGGACCAGACGCTTTATGAGCCGCTTGTGGCGTGGGTCGAGGAGCTAAGACAGAGGCTCGGGCAGCGTCGGGATGTCCGCCGAATGCGGGAGGAGATTAGAGCGCTCGCCCACGAGCTTTGGGAACAGAACGGACGGCCAGCAGGCCGCGACTTGGAGTTTTGGCTTCAGGCCGAGTTTGAAATCAGCGAGCGCAATCGGAAGTGACCGATCAGGCATCTTCATCGAAGTGCCTCATCAACGTTTTTGTTCTCGCTTCAACTGTTCATCAGGTCATCACCCTGTAGATGATGCTGATAATCGCGTTACCTGCGGAGAACGCGATTACCATACAAACGATAACCTCATCTCGGTCGAAGTCTGGCTGCCGATTGCTCATTGGCCGGTCACACCAGGCGCATGGGCAGCGGGAGTTGAATGTCGTGGTATCGGCCCTCATAACGGTCAGTAAAATCCTGGAGAAAGAAGGGGATGTCTCGCACCTGCAAATCGCAGCGGCGGCGCAATTCGTGCGCCACGTCCTCGGAAACGTCTTCCGACCAACGTTCAGCAGTATTGAACGCAATGACGCGAATCGGATTGCTGTACTGTCCGGTGAGGAGATCCTGAACGATCGTTTCTAGATCGCTGGCCTCATCGTCCGCCTCGCGCCAAGCTCGTCAACCTTCCCAAAATCATCGGCCACGAGATAAACCGTCTGAAGGTTTTCACCGCCGCCGGGAACGATGGATGGTGTCCAGCTAGACCTACGCATTGAAGCAACTCCACGCTACAGAACCCGGATTCATTAAGGGGACGAGACACATTTCGTTCCTCCGAGGAACCGCTATGCCGTTCATAGCTTAATCTATTCAACGGCGGAGGTATCCCCATGAGCAAAGAGACCCCCAAAGACGACCCCCGACAGAAGTCAGATCACGGGTCACATGCGCAGACGGACAAGCCCTGGAAAGGCAATCCCGAGAAGGAACAGCGCAACGACGCCAAGACCGATCTCGAAAAATGGCACGAAACCAAAACGCATTGATTGCGAATGCGGCTACAGGAGACGTGGATGGGATTGGCACAGTATCAGATCGTGTCCCAAGGAGACGAGTGGGGCGTGCTGCACGACGGCGATATCAAGAATAGGTATGCCACCAAGGAAGCCGCCTTCGAGGCCGCAGTAGCCGCGGCGTCGCTGGCCATCCGCGAGGGGCATGAAGTCCACGTCAGCGTGCCGGATCACTCCAGCGGAAATCAGACGGCTCTTGGGGCGAAGGATCAAGACCGGTAGCGGAAGAACTGTCGGCGTATTTCCATGCCATCAGGCGAACAGATCGGCGCCAGTCGTTGTGAACCTTACGTAGGTTCCGGATTCGTGCAATTCCAACCAACCCCGTGTGACGGCGAGCTCCAGGCCGGCGCTGGTACTCCCCGGGCGCGCCCTTGTCGCCAAACAGGAGAGGCCCGTTGATCTTCTCGATATGATCCGACCTTCCTGAACGGGTTCGAAAGCGTGTGCGTGTTCTAGGAGGCGCCGGGCGGCCTTGTCAGGGTCGGCGAAGGGTCGGTCGGCGGTCAGTTTCAAAAGCTGAGTCTCACGTTTTCCAGTGCTTGGTGAATGGCACGGCATGACCGGCTCTGTCATGCCAGTTTGGCACGATGATCACAGAACCTGCGGTGCCGCATTCCTTGCAGATGAGGCGCCTACCGACCCACCGACCAGGTCCTGGGGCAGGGTATCCGATCGGACATCGACCATCCGTCGATCGCACTTGCCGCCCGAACATTGAATGTTGCAGGTTACATGTCCGTCGGCGAGCCATTCTGCCGGGCCGCCAGGGGTATTTGCCCGTCCATCGTGCGTGTCGGGCCTCCCCGTCCAGCAGACGGGGGACAAAGCGCAGGCGTTCCTCCATCACCGAACTCGCTTTCCACGGCATCCACTCCTCCCGCAGAACAAAAGCACCCATGTGTCCGGTACGTTTTGTCACCTATGTCTCGGGCCGCTCAATCAAGCATTTACTTCCTGCGCCTAGGGCTTTCTTTTACGCAGCACGAAACCTTCGCGCACTTCACCTATTGGTACGAGGCGGCGGACACCCGGAAACGGCAGCCGACTATCAGAGCCGCGCGGAGTAATGCCTGCGCGGCTGTTTTTATACCCAACGCGACATTCATATGGACTGCAGATGACGCCCCTACAGCGGCAGCCATTCAAAACACGGACACCTGCAGAACTGATCGCACTCATCAGCGCGGTAGCGACGGCGATTCTAGCCGTCATCATAGTTTCGATGCTTTACTTCGGTCGAGATATCTTTGTGCCTGTCGCGCTCGCTATTCTCCTTAGCTTCGTGCTGGCGCCGTTGGTTGGATTACTGGAACGCATCCATGTCCCCCGCGGGCTAGCCGTCGTGAGCTTGGTTATAGTCGCCTTCTCGCTGATTTTCGCTATGGGCAGTCTGCTTGCCACTCAAGTGACGCAACTCGCCGGAGACCTGCCCCAATACCAATCGACAATAAGCGAGAAGATCCAATCCTTTCGGGACACAAAAGCCGGCAGAGGCACGCTTGAACGTGCTTCCGATATGCTGAAGGATCTGAGCAAGGAACTCGATAAGCCCAAGGATGCACCGTCTGCGCGTCCGCAAAGTTCGATCCTCGGCCCCAACGCTGCCCCGCCAGCCACGCCCGTGCCAGTGGAAGTCCGCCAACCTGACCCTGGCGCACTCGAAAGCCTGCGGACCTTGATCTCACCGCTGATTCATCCGCTCGCGACAACCGGCATCATTATTATTTTCGTCGTTTTCATCCTTCTTCAACGAGAAGATCTTCGAAACCGCCTCATTCGATTAGCGGGCTCGTCGGATCTACAACGTACGACGGCGGCGCTCGACGATGCCGCGAGCCGGCTTAGCAGGCTGTTTCTGACGCAACTCATTTTGAACGGCGCGTTTGGCGTGGTGATCGGGCTAGGTCTTTGGTTCATAGGGATTCCAAGTGCAATCCTTTGGGGTATTCTGGCGGCAGCTTTACGCTTCGTTCCTTACATCGGCGCCGTGATCGCGGCCGCATTCCCGCTTGCGTTGGCGTTAGCCGTCGATCCTGGTTGGTGGATGCTAATCTGGACGCTCGCGCTATTTCTCGTTATAGAGCCAGTCGTTGGCCATGTGGTCGAACCGATGGTTTATGGGCATAGCACAGGACTTTCTCCTGTCGCCGTGGTCGCGGCGGCAACCTTCTGGACTGCACTTTGGGGGCCGATCGGCCTAGTCCTCGCGACACCCCTGACGGTTTGCCTAGTAGTGCTCGGGCGACATGTTGAACGCCTTGCATTCCTTGACGTCATGTTCGGCGACCGACCTGCACTTTCTCCTCCAGAGATTTTTTACCAGCGGATGTTGGCTGGCGATCCCGCGGAAGCTGCCGAAAAGGCGGAAGAGTTCCTAAAAGAACGGTCGCTTGCTTCCTACTATGATGAGGTCGCCTTAAAGGGCTTGCAGTTGGCGCAAGCCGACGCAAAGCGCGGCGTGCTTGACCAAGAGCGGCTCTCAAAAATTAGAGATGCGGTGAACGAAGTTGCCAGCGATCTTTCCGATCGGGATGACCGGCCGGCGCCGAACGGCGAACTAACCACCGATGCTGAAGCATCTTCCGCGGTGGAGAGCGTTAGCGAAAGCGCGGCAATTGGGGATGATTTGCCGGTTCTCAGCAAGGAAACTCTTCCGCCCGAATGGCAAGCTGAACATCCCGTTCTATGCGTCGCCGGACGCAGCTTCATCGACGAGGCGGCAGCGATCATGCTGGCTCAACTCTCGACTGCCCACGGTCTAGCGGCACGCTTCGAGGGCGCAGAAGCGTTATCCACGACGAATATCTTCCGGCTTGATACCACCGGCGTTGCGGTCGTCTGCTTAGTCTACCTCGATGCTGAGACTCCGGCACACATGCGCTACTCTGTTCGACGCCTGAGGCGAAAGCTACCCAAGGCAACCATCATTCTGGGGTGCTGGGTAAAGGAAATCGATCCTGCCGCTGTGGAGTCCTTGCGAGACGGCGCAAAAGCGGATCTTGTGGCTACGAGCATGAGTGAAGCTATCAAGCTATGCATTGATGCCACGGGAGTCATCGGGGCCGCTCCAGATCATTCGACATCTAGTCCAGACATTGGATCGGCAAGCAATATACGAACTTTTCCAGGAAAACCCGCCGCGGCGCCGGGTTCGACGGTCTGAGTGACCTTTGCGGATCGTCGGAACTCAACGAATTTAGTGCCGCTCCACTACGCCTTCAAAGAGGAATGCCCGATGGCCGACACCAATAACAAAAACCCAACCAAGAATTAGCCCGGCGAGAATCGGGAAGGCAAGTATCACTTCACGGGGTCTGAAAAAATCCCGCGGTGGGGACGCGAGCGGCGGCGGTAGTTTTTTGCATCCATTTTAAGCCAACCGGCAAGCAACCGGCGGCGACCGGCTGCCGTCCCGACACTACGTGCGGCTCACGCCTGTTCCCCGAATTGGTCCAGCTCACACGATGCCCATAGCCCCTGGGGTACTTGCCTGTCTTGATGCTCAGAATGGCCTAATGCTCAGTAGCCTGTTTGAATTTTTCACCGGGGGTATTTTGTTGATCTGGCGCAAGGAACCCATATTCAAACGGCCCAACAAGGCATTGCGGCAAAGTGGAGAAGCTGTACCTTGGCTTGGAAAAGCATACAAAGTTGGTGCCGCTTTTTCGGGTCACGCAGAACTGTGTCTTCTAGCAGAAACACAAATGATTTAGTCCCCCTCAGTTCCGAGGGGACGCGCTACATGCTTGACGAGGGCTACGAGGATCTGACGGCAGCGCAGTGCCGTACATTTGCAGAACGTAACAAGGCCCGAGCGGAACAGCCGGGTATTTCGACAAAGCGGGCAACTGTGTTGATGAACATTTCGCGAAGTTACAACGCGTTAGCAAGTCAGCTTGAAATTCTCGCCGAGGAAAAAGGAAAGATGTGAGGTCGCTTCAGTTGGCGGCCTCACTCATTTATAGATGCAACTCATGTCGCCTGTTGGGCACAAAACCGACATGCCCGCCGTCGCTGCCGATGTCCGCTTCCAGGGGTAAGGCGACTTGGCGCTGCCGCATCGCTAGGCGGGCGCGTCAATTACGAAATGCGCTGATCGCCGAAGCCGCGCCTCGGTGGCGCGCAAAAACAAATCATTGGCGCGCAATCACAAGCCTCAATCCGATGTTTCGGGTAACACATCGACGCCCCCGAGTCCGCACTCGCGGCCAAACTAATGTCGATTGGCAGAACCGGACAATGACTCGATACGACGTGCTCGTCTGGCTATCGCTTGCTGGGGTTTTCACTGCCTACTGTGTGACGATGTGGACGTGTTTTCCGCTTGGGGACTGAAAATGATCAAGCGACTGGACAGGGTGAAGCTCACCGCCCGCGCCGCAGCCGTGTTCAACAACAACAAGCGCCCAAGCATGTTTGACTGGACCGCTCGGCGCGGCGTGGTCGAGCGCGTCACCGCCAACAAAGCCAACGTGGTCGTGTTGTGGGACGGGCGCAAGTCGATGGATGTCGTCCCAATCCGCAGCGTTGAGCTCGAACCAGAGTTGGGACTTCCCCAAACCGAGCACCGACTGTGAACCGAGACGACGTATTCATTTGGCTTTCGCTATTTTGGTTTGTCACCCTATGCGGTTTGGTAATTTGGATGCTGCTATCCGCGTGACTGCTGACGATAGCGACGGCCGGCGATGGTGGCCGCGGTCGCACGTAGACAGGGCAAGGATCCGACGGCAACCCTGACCGCAAGCTCGTTTGATTTTGATCAATTCGGCGGCCAAGGCCCAAGTTTACCTGCGATAATGGCGCGGTACGATTAACGTATCCACTGGCAGATACGGCCGCGCTCACCCTATCGGTCGGCGCGATCTGCATCCTATTGTTCGCGTTGTAAGTGGATATTCGCCAGCGCCTGCCGGTTCGCTTCCGGCGTCCGGCCGAGCCGGTCGAGACTCGGCGATCCAGACTCGGATGCCGATCACGACGCGAAATCCGCTGCCGTCGGCGACCAGGAAGGCGGTCGACGCCGCGGCGCGCAGCATCATTTCAATTTCCAGCAAGTCGACGTTGGGATTGTCAGCCAGCACCTGGTTGATGGCTGTGGTGATGGCGGCGGCATCGCGGCTTTGCACGACCGTGAGTAGGTCCCGACGTTGGTGTGCTGTGTGCATTGCGGCGACGATAGCACCGTTTTGAAATTCGCAACGCTTTCAAACGGAATGCGGAGCAATGTTGATGTCACTTCGATTAACAATAGATATTGTGACGTCCGCACTGCTCGGGTTTTGATTTGGGCGGATTTGCAAGTCGATCGCAGGTCGCTTTTCCTGAAGCGGCTTCCCGTTCCTAGAGAGGCGCTGGAAGCCCGCCGTTTCACTGGCGGGCCCTTGTTGGAATGCGGCCCCGGCTTGCTCCGCTTAACCGAGGCCGCCAAACTGGGGCTTGGGGGCCGAAACAGCTGAGAGCCACGGCTAGACTCCCGCCGTGAACATTACTTCCAACGCTGAAGCTTCCTGGGCTGGACAGAAAGTAGCGTTCTATCGTCGGCGTAGGTTAAAATGAGTGGCGGTATCACGGCGGTGGGACGCGTCGATGAAGGACTATCAAACTCATTTGGAAAAGCTTCGGACTGACGCAGCCGAATGCCGGCTGATCTGCGATCTAGCAACGGACCCGGCGAAGCGAGAGCTTTTCGACAGACTGGCTGTCCACCTCTCCAGCCTTGCCGACCGGGTTGAGCTTGCCATGATCGAGGCCTCGAAGCAGTCCAAAAAGCCGGGATAGGCCGCCACAGTTGGCGGCATCTTTCCACAGCCATACATGACCGCCTACCGTTGCCGGGTTGGCAACAATGGTGCACGCTGTGAGGTGGACGCGAGCGGAACCGTGTCCACCTCACTGGGCGCGCCAGCGCGGTGAGCATGAAGGCCGGTGTTAGCGCGCCGGCCTTCTGCTTTTTCACCGAGCGATTCGCACGCTGACATAGGGCGCAGCGCAAATACGAACATTGTTGCCCTTCTCGCCGTTATTCACAGTCCGGCGGCCAGGAAGGTCGCGCAGGCTTGCACTGGCGCCGGTCGACTGAGCTACACTCGGGGCTCGAGGGCTAGAAACTGGCCCCCGACACCAGCAGAATTGCTCCGATTGCCATAAGGAGAATCCCTGGCCAGTTCGCTTCCAACCCCAGGAAGCCCACGCCGCGCCGTGGCGGCTCCAAAGTGTCGCGAGCCGGCCGGCTAAGCGATCCCCGCCAAAACGTAGCGCTTGCCGTGTACAAGACACCGCCCATAACGAGCAGCGCCCCAAGCACTATCAGGAACATTGTAGCCTCTCAATTCGTCGTTGCCACGCATAAGAACGGAGAGACCCAAAGCCGAGCCGCCTCGATTCGTTCCGGGCGGCAAGTTCACGTAGGACACCATGTACTTCCAACGCTTCGTGGTTGGGAAGTCGCTCAGACTCGCATATGCGCTGGTGTCAATCGCTCCCTCCCCATGACAGCCAGAGCGGACCCAGCAGCGGCTTTCCAGAGTCATGGCGGAGGTCCGCCGCAATGCGTAGGAACCTTCCTCAAAATCCTGTTTTAAGGTGTTTTTGGAGGAGGGCTGCGTATGCCGTATCGAAAACGTGCATGGACAGAAGATGACATCGCCAAGCTTAAAACGATGGCCGGGAAGATACCCGCTCAGCTGATCGCTACTCGCCTGGGTCGAACCCTCGGGGCGACAAATGTTGAGGCATGCAAGCTCGGGCTTTCACTGCGTATTCGGCGAGCCAGCCGAACAGTCAAAGCGGAGGCCGAGGATACTCCCTCGACCCAGTAAGGCACGGCCGCAGATGCCACGTTACTATTTCGACATGAGAGTGGGCGACGATATCGCCCCAGACGAAGAAGGTATGGAACTACGCACCCCGCAGGCCGTGCAAGAGGAAGCGGCCCGCACGCTTGCCGACATGGCAAGGGATGCGATGCGGGGCCGACCGGACGGTGCACACCAGATGTCCATTGAGATCAGAGACGATGCCGGGCCTGTCATGCAGGTAAAGTTCACGTTTGAGGTTCACGAGTATGGGCATAAAGGCCGCGCCAATTGACCGCCTCTTTCATTCCAGAAACGGCCCCAGCCAACTGGAAGGAAAAACTGGGGAGCCGCCTTCTCCCGGTAAGGGGCATTCGGAAGTCATACCGGAAGCGCAAGCCTGACTTTTAGTCCTCAACCAGATCGGGTCCCGGCTACCACACGAGCATTTGGTTTGAAGACGGGCCAAAGTTCTTCAGGTCTTTCGAACTTGAAAACGCGCCGGAGCTCTCCGTCGATGACATCGAGGGCGCAGTTCATTTATCTCTTGCTGAATGCGAAGATGCGGAATGTCATCGGCACGATCGGCAAGAAGGGTGTGCTCCTATTGGGCCGTTTCACTGAGGGTCGAATTCAAGTTCTAGAGAGGCTGCGAGATAAACTCCGCAGCCTCGGCTTCGTGCCAATGGTCTTCAACTTCGACAAGCCAGAGACCAAGGATTTCACCGAGACGGTGCGTTTGCTGGCCAATCTGTCCCATTTTATAATTGCTGACCTCACAAACCCGCGGTCAACGCCGCTCGAGTTGCAGGCAATCGTTCCCGATTTCATGGTGCCGCTTATCTCGATCCTGGAAGAAGGACAGGAACCGTTCTAGATGTTTGCAGACCTCCAGAAATACGATTGGGTGCTTGAACCTGTAATAGCCTATTCGTCGGTCGACCATCTAATTGAGGTCTTGGACGACAAGGGTCGTCGTGCCCGCCCAGGCTAAATTTAATGAGCTGTTGGCTCGCCGCGCTAAGAGATTACGTATCGAGAGAATCTAGAAGATCTGCGCGCCCAGCCCATGACGTCTGTGGAGCGTCATTCGCGACCGGGTCGAGCCAGCACCAAGTCTGGCTATATCCGCTATTGCCGCCGAAAGCGAAAGTGAGGGGCAGGCTTGGCGTCGAATGCGATACGCCAAGCTCTGAGTCGCGCGAGGCGTCGGGATGCCGGACCTCCCATCCTTAGACCTGATCCCGCATCTGCGGCTTTGTTGGCCACCCGACAGACATCAGGCCGTCGTGTCGCTAACTTAGCCCGATCATCGCAAGGCCTATCCGGTATTCATCGATGACAGAGAGACGCCACCGCGCTCCCGCCGCAACCAGGAGCGTCCAGAATGACACGTTACTTTTTCAATGTTATGGCCGCTGGCAACCTCATCCCTGACGAAGAGGGCATGATCCTGCCGAACGTGGAAGCAGCACGGCGTGAAGCTTTCCGCTCTTTAGCCGATCCTCGCGCGCGATGCGGTTCGCAATGACGGCACCCCTCGTCTGGCAATTTCGGTGCGCACAGACGACGGGCCAGTGTGTGAAGCAGCCTTTGAATGGAATATAGGCCCAAGCACTAAGGGCTACCACCAGCCAGCGCCACAGACTCGCCCATGCGCTGACGCCGATCGACCGGCACATGACAGCCAGCAGCGGGCGGGCGCACCAGCGGTCTTCCCAGAGTGGCGGGGCCGTTTGGCGGGATCAGGTATTGGGTCGGTCAGCGGGCCGTTTGTTTTCAGCCCTTATAAAACCAAGCGGGCTGCCTCTCGTTGAATCTTGTCGGTCGCAACCACGATTGGGTGACTGGAAGCGGCTGGCAGGGGTCGTCGTCGTGTTCCCCACTCCGGCGGCCCCACTGGCAGAGGGGGTGTTCGCACCCTGTCGCATAGTGCCATAGAAACCACGCAGGCACATCGCTGTTGAATCACGTCGGCCGCGACTGCAGGTGATCCTCAGGGTGGTCGGCAGGGGTCGTCGGTATTGCCTGAACCTCCATCCCGGCGGCCCCACTCGGATTTTTTGCAACTCCCCCGGTGCTCACTCGTTGAACTTTTGTCGGTCGCCGACCTCACCTCGAGGAGCAAGCGGCAGGCTGTGGCCGCCGGTTGGATAGCCCTCCGGCGGCCCCAAGTAGCCTTCGGCGTGGGCTAGGGGCGCCATACCCACTGTATCAGTTTGCCGACGGCAAAAACGATTGCGACGATTCCAACGGCAACGGCAGAGATGGTGTTTGGATCGTACATCCAGCTTCAAGAGACCGGGTAACGGAACGTTCCTCGCTGATTGGCCGCATC
>Ga0105239_10005414_pt1 | contig 14971 bp, 7 predicted proteins | sample KBSC44metaG_FD_92761 | JGI IMG/M metagenome (GOLD analysis project Ga0105239, IMG submission 92761) | Corn rhizosphere microbial communities from Kellogg Biological Station, Michigan, USA - KBS C4-4 metaG | ecosystem: Host-associated > Plants > Roots > Rhizosphere > Soil | place: Michigan, USA...
AGCCTGTGGGGACGGGCCTCTTTCAAGTTGGGCAAGCCGCGGCCGCAGCAGGAATGGGCTGGGTCATACTTCATCGTGAAGTTGACTATATTTCAGAACTTCGTGCAAAACACCGTGGGCCGATTTTCGCACTAAGGTCTGATCACAAAGAAGAAGGCGCGATCCAGGCAAAGCAACTAGCGACATTGGTCCCCAAAGGCGGCAGGGTGCTTTACATCGTCGGACCGAATACGGATTCGGTGGCGCAGCAACGGTCAATGGGAATGGAGGAGTTCAAGTCTGAAAATATCCAGCTGTCGACTCTCCGTGGCAACTGGACAATGGATGGTGCACAAAAGGCGGTTTCCAGTTGGTGGAATTTGCCCACCTCCCGGCAACAGGCGATTGTGGCCGTTGTGGCCCAGAATGATGCGATGGCTTTCGGTGCTAGGAAAGCCCTAAATGACCTTTCGGATGATCGGCTGCGGAACATAGCGGTGATTGGTTGCGATGGGCTCCCGCAATCCGGCCAAACCTGGGTACAAAAGCGAATACTCAACGCGACCACCATTGTTCCTATTTTGGCGGGAATGGCCGTCGATCTCTTGCTGAAGGCTATCACGCAACAGAAAACGATTCCTGAAAATACCATTGTGGCTCCAAAATCATTTCCAGACATCAACCAGCTTGGTAACTCGGTCGGCTAGGCAGCTTGGACAAAAGGTCACGGGAAATACCCAATATTCGAATGAAAAGCGGATACAAGAAAATCAGATCTTCGAGCGTCGTCAATGTTGAGGACATCAGGCAAGTGGCACAGGAGCGCTTGCCCAAAGTGGTTTTCGATTACCTGGATGGCGGGGCAGAAGCAGAAACTACACTTCGTGAAAATACTCGCGCCTTTTCGGATATTCAGTTCCTTCCGCGGCAGGCCGTCGCTTTTGATCAATGTGATCTGCGCACTCGCGTGTTGGGCCACGAAATTTCGCTGCCCGTGATCCTCGCTCCCGTTGGCTACAGCCGATTAATGCATCCCGCAGGTGAAGCAGGGGCAGCTGCGGCGGCAGGTTCAACTGGGACAGGCTACATTCTCTCGACTATTTCGGGTTATGCACTGGAACAGGTAAAGGCTGCAACCTCGGGGCCAACGTGGTACCAGCTTTACCTGCTTGGCGGTCGTGAGGCCGCCGAAGGTGCGATTGAGCGCGCGCGGAAATGCGGATACAGCGCGCTCGTCATCACCATCGATACGCCTGTCGCTGGAATGAGGGAGCGGGATCCACGCAATGGGATGAAAGAACTTTTGGGAACAAATCCATTTAAGAAGCTGCCGTATCTTCCGGAACTTCTCACACACCCAAGCTGGGTAGCTTCATTCCTTCTCGATGGAGGCGTCCCAGACCTAAAGAATGTTGTATTGCCTGGGAAAGGTCCGATGCCTCTCACTGACGTAGCTTCAGCGCTGAGCCGAGCTGTCGTCACGTGGAACGACTTGAGCTGGATTCGGCAATCCTGGAATGGTCCGATAGTCGTAAAAGGGGTGTTGACCGCGGACGATGCACGCCGCGCAGTCGATCATGGAGCAGCGGCAATCGTTGTCTCCAACCATGGCGGAAGACAGCTGGATGGTGTGGACGCAACGATCAGAGCCCTTCCGAACATTGTTACGGCGGTCAACAAACAGATCCAAGTCCTGATGGACGGCGGCATTCGGCGCGGCAGCGACGTGGTCAAGGCTTTATGCCTGGGTGCGGAAGCTGTCTTGATCGGCCGTGCTTATGCGTACGGACTAGCTGTTGCTGGCCGCGCTGGTGTCCTGCGCGCCATTGAAATTATTCGCAGCGATATAGAACGCACATTGAGGTTACTCGGCTGTGCCTCGGTCAACGATCTTGACGTTTCATTGGTACGTTGCCCAAAGGAATGGACTCAATTTTGATCGTCGGGGTTTTGGCAGCCGGCTGCCCTACACGCAAATGAGAGCTTTGCTCGATAACAAGTTTGCACCGATCACATTCAACCTTGGGTTCGTTGAATGTGATTTTGATCGTGTCTCTGGCACCTCGATCATGGAACAGGAGCAAAGTTACACCAGATTTGGAATACGAACTGCTAGCGAGAATGACTCTTTCGAACGCCCAGGCACGCCTTTACCTTGAATAAACATTCCGGCCCGGGGATATACACAATAATAATGATATACACAAGAATAATGATGATAGAGCGAACTGAGCAGGGGGAGGGGATTTTGACGTGTTAGCCCGCGGAAATCAACAAACTTGGACGCTTTCCATACCGAGTAATGCCCCCAGCTTCTTGATTCTATCGGCTACTTTCCCCACACCAACAGCGCAATGGTGGGCAGGACCTTGGGCATTCCATTGGCTCAGAAAGCTTCGTGCACCTACACGAAACCGGTAGCGGCTGTTTGTGTTCCCGATTTCGAGAATCGGTCCCGGCACGGACTCACCTTCCGCGGTCAGAAGCTTTAGTTTTCCATCTACAGTTTGCACCACCGATAAAAGTGTCACCGGCCCATGCTGCACCGACATCTCTACGGAAAGTCCCTTCCCCACTTTACCGTGGTACACCGTTAAAGGCCGCACTTTCGTCTTGCCGTTTGCAATTGCGATGTGACCAGGACCGTCGTGTCCCATGAGCAGAACATCGTCTTGATAGTCGGCGGCGTAATACTCGGTGAAGGAACCTCCGGCGCCGAAAGAGTCCATGATCTTCATTGCCTGAACATTTTTGATTTCGTACTCTCCGGCCACCGGGATACCTCGCGCGGTCAGAAGACTCGTACCAAGGATGATTGAGCTGATAGCGTCTTCATTCTCAGCGTTTCCAGTTCCTTTGTAGTAGTAGGCCAAAGAACCCAGCCGATGTGAAGCCGCCAACCCATCGAGCGCCACGGAAGTTCTCGCCGCTCGATCAAGTTCTTCCCGAGAACAATCGGACTGCACATCGAACTTCTCACAAATCTCGCCGACTTTGTCGCGAACTTGGCTAGCAGTTACCGATCTGCGCAGAGCTGCAAGTTCATCCACTTCGATGACTTCAACATGACCACCAAAATAAGAACACTGCTGAGTCAAGTCCGAATAAATGTCGAGCATTCCGCCGTAGTAATGACCCATTACACCCAGGCGATTGTGCTCCATGATGTTGGCCACGCGCGCGGCCTCAATCCAATCATCGATTTCACCCCACGCAACCGGGTCGTCTTCCAACACACCGTTGACCTGAAAGAATGGAATTTGGCAACAATTAAACACATTCGCGATTTCCGGTACGGGACAAGCGGAACAAAACGCCAACCACTCACCGGTCATTTTGGTACGATCGCCCAGTCGATTGAATTTGTCATAGTCCATAGCCGCCGTAGGCGCGAGATCCAAAATGATCACTGGGACCTTGGCCCGCCTCACCACTGGAAGAACAGTGGATGAGAGTGCGTATGTACTCACATATAAAAAGAGGAGATCAACATCGGCACGTCGAAACTCGTGACCCGCATTGACGGCTTTTTCGGGAGTATCAATCAGGCCAAGATTTACCACCTGCACGCCTGGTCGTCCAAGCTTACGGGCAACTTGCTCCGTATAACCCTTGAGCCGTGACTCCAGTCCCTCGAACTGCGGCCAATAACTATCGAGCCCAATCCCAAATAGTCCGATTGTCAGAACGTGTTGCTGGTCCATTCCACCTGAATCCCCTCCCGGTTCGATTGTTGCAGTGCGTGGTGCTTTAAGGCAACGTGACGGCCGATACGGAATATCCCTTGAGTTGGATATCATCACTAGTCACTGGCTTCGTGGCCGGAGGGTCGAACCCAGTTGTCTGGTCAGCATAAGTTTCGCTTCCGCCACTAGCACTTGGAATATTGACCGTCATCGGCCGGTCACGCTTGTTCACCAGCAGCACGCGCTTTTTTCCGCCCTTTGTGATTAACGCCAAAGAAGAGACAAATGGAGACCTGTCACCATCGATGGATACGACTTTGTCTCCGGGACCAAAATTGTCCTTGATGAGTTTGAGTACCCAGAAGCGGGGATTGGGCTTACCGTTTTCCCAATCCACCATCGAAACGGATGGGAACTGTGTGGGATAACCCACTAATTGAGATTCTCCGGCAACATCAATCCCCATCTTGGTGAACTCCTGGAAGAGATAAGCATACATGGCTCCCGTCAGCCCCCAATAAGAGCTTGGGATCGGCTGGGTGATGTGACCAGGTTCACCTTGGGTCAGATCGTCTGCGGAGATTGCACCGAGTTCATTCACCATGGTCCGTGTATTTGGAGAAAGCCGCTTGCGAATGGTTTCAACGTAGCGCACAGTATTGAGAAAACCATCTGCCTGCGCGAAGAAGGTGAACTGTTGAATTTCAGGAGTCTGGTCTACAGTAGGAATTGCGTAGAAGTGATAGGAAATCCAATCTAACGGGATTCCCTGCTTATGATTTTTCGGGTTTAGAAAATATTCAAAGTATTGCGGCAACTGCGAAGGCATAGCCAATCCTAAAGCCACAAACTTTGTGTCTGGTGAAGCTTTCCCCATTGCGGTTACCACTGCATCGTAAAACTTCGTGTAAATCTCGGGACTGATATTGCGTTCAAGGTCCGGCTCATTCAAGACTTCCCAGTGGGTGACTTTGTAGTGATGGCCGGAATCGTGGCGTTTGCCGGCTTCGTCGGTGAAACCACCCTGCGTGTACCAGGAAATCAGGCGAGCGTAGTAGTCTGCCGCTTCTTTGAAGGTGGGATCGCGAAAATCAAGCCCTTTCTCGTAGTCCCAAACCACCTGGTTGGGGTCGTCGGGATATTTGTTTTCGCCAGTTTTGAACATCCATTGGGGAATGGTGCTGAAGTTCAGTGTCACCGGGTGGCCTTTAGTCGCTTCGAGAAAATCGATTGTCATCGGGTCGATCAGCGAGAAGTCCCATGAAGTCTTACCACCTGTCGGCGGCTCCAGTTCAGCAACCCCAAGCTTTGGATACGGAAGCCATGGAACGTAACGCACATAGTCCGCGCCGAGATCATGAAGAGCCTGAAAGGCGTTGTCATGCACACTAGTTCCACGGCGCAGCGGTGGATTCACGACGACCTGCAGAGTCGCGGTGGTTTTGGACGTGCTCACAACATTGTTCCAATTAATCGTCAGCTGCACGGGTTTGTCCTGAGACAAAACCCAAGTAGCTAACATGAGATGCACGCTCACGATCTGTACGACTCTGAATATTTTCATGTTTTTTTCACCGCCGTATTGTGCACCAATATTTTGTCGTTCACAAATGCAGCCTTCGGTCTTCTCGTAGCTTTCACATCCTTGGCACCGTTGTCATCGCTGAGTTGCTTCAACCTGCCGGGCTTAGCCACCGAGAATTCGCAAGCCAGATACGTTGGCACCGCTCCCAAGCAACGTCAACCGCTCCATTGCGTTTCGCAGTGAGAAACCCGGACCTGAACCTCTGCCTGACACACCGGCCGTTTATTTTGAACTTTTTGCGGCCGGTCCTGGCCTTCGGACAAATGATCCCAGCACTCTCCACGCGATTTTTCGTCCTTGATGGCGTCCTCATTACACGAACGCAAAGTTTTCTCATTGCGAAACAAGGCCACCACCACCTCTCTGCTGGAAGTGAAGAGGTCTCTGCGCGCTATACTCTCCGCGCGGAAAGGTGGAAGCAGAATGCGGGAAGACCAAAATGTTGTTCAGGCGCAGAAACTTAGACAACCTGAGAAGCCCCGCAGTTGTTACGGTCGACCGCTCATTGCCTTTTTCATAGCGATTGGATGCTTCTTAACCTCGCAGGCCAATGCACAGTCAGATACGACTTCGCCGAAAGATCAAACGAAGAGTCCCTCCGATGCCCCTGTAGACAGGCGGATCAAACGCAACTACGGCTTCTATGAACCCGAACCTTTGGACTTCAATGACCGCACCGGTTACGTCGAGATATTCGACGGGAAAACGTTAAAAGACTGGAACGGAGATCCTGACATCTGGCGGATCGAGAACGGCGCAATAGTCGGTGAGTCAACTGTCGAAAAGCCGAAGTACAACAGCTACATCTCATACCACGGTTTTCAAGCGAAAGACTTCGACCTGAAACTGGATATCAAGGTCGAACACGGAGGTGGGAGTGGCATTCAATACCGAAGCCAAACAGGAGTGCCGTGGCACAGACCGTTACCCGCCGGACAGAAATCGGTCAATCTCGACTGGATGATGACAGGGCCACAAGCGGATTTTTGGTTCCCGGTGTCACCGATTACCGCCGAATGGACAGGCCAGTTTTATTCCGAAAATACGCCGTTAGGAATTCTTGCATGGCGTGGACAGGTTGTAGAGTCTGCACCCGGACTGCGTCCGAAGCTCTTGGCCAACATCGCCGATCGGAACGCTCTTGCAGGATACGTGCGAGTAAACGACTGGAACCAGTACCTGATCATGGCTCGCGGCGGGACTTTTATTCATGTGATCAACGGGCAGCTGATGGCTGTGTACGTAGATGACGACCCGGAATCATCGAACAACAAACCAGGGATGGTTGGTATTGAGATTGAGGGCACGCCAACAAAAGTATCTGTGCGAAACGTTTGGATCAAAAAGCTGAATTAGTTCCACAACGTCGAACGACTGGGAATTATGAACAGATCACATATTCGAGACCGCGTCCGGTGCCGTGATGTGTCCAGCATATTGTGCATGAGAAGCGAGTGAAAAAATGGGAAATCTTTGGGATGACACCAAGCACTCATTGCAGATGTTCTCGAAAAATCGAGCTTTCACAGTCGCTGCCATCTTGGCCCTTGCTCTTGGCATTGGCGCGAACACTGCGATCTTCTCTGTCGTGAATACGGTTCTGCTCAAACCACTCACCTATCCTGAGGCCGATCGCATGGTGAATTTTCTAGTGCCGGCAACTGTCATAGCCAATCACCTTCACAACATCCCGCAGTTTCACTTCCTTGAGCGGCAAGCGAACCTGTTTAAAGAAGTCGTGGCATTCGACAACGCAGGCCCCGGTTTTAACCTCACCGACGGCCATCCGGAACAAGTCCACGGGATTCACGTTACCGAGGGCTTCTTTCGCGTCTATGGTGCGCCCGTAATACTGGGACGAACATTCACAGCGCAGGAGGACTCGCCCCACGGCGGCAAGGTACTGGTCTTGAGTTACGGTTTGTGGCAACGCAGGTTCGGCGGCGACAAAGCCATCGTGGGGAAATCGATATCGCTGGGCAATGAGTCGTACACAGTTGTCGGTGTGATCGGAAAGTATTTCACGGGCGACGTGCAAGCCGACGTTTGGCTCCCGTTTCAGTTTGACCCGGTCAGCACCGACATGAACGTCTTCTTCTACGTAACTGGAGTGCTCCAGTCGGATGTCAACCCCGAACAGGCAAACACTGCATTAGCGGCCGCTAGCGCTGAGTATCAGCGTGAGTACCCGAAGAGTTGGGATCCGCATTTTAGGGTTGGACCGTTGCGAGACAGCATCATCGGAGACGCGCGGAATTCGCTGCTGATGATGCTGGGCGCGGTCGGGTTGGTGCTCCTGATCGCGTGCGCCAATGTTGCCAATCTCTTGCTGGTCCGCGCCACGGCCCGCAAACGGGAGTTCGCGATTCGATCAGCGCTCGGAGCAGGCCGCGCGCGTATAGTACGCCAGTTGTTGACTGAAAGCGTGCTCCTATCTCTGGCAGGCGGAATTCTCGGCGTGGCTCTCGGGTTTGCAGGAATGCGAGCACTGCTAGCCGTCAGCCCCGCTGGCCTACCTCGAATTGGCGAGAACGGCTCTGCTGTCAGCATCGATTGGCGCGTGCTGGGCTTCACCCTTGTTGTCTCTTTGCTTACAGGCATCCTCTTTGGAACGTTACCAGCCTTCAGCGCTTCGCGCTCCAACTTAAACTCGACTCTTAAAGAAAGCGGCAACCGCTCCGGCACCGGATTTCGCGAGGGAAAGGCCCGCTCTCTGCTGGTCGTCAGCGAAATCTCGCTGGCCCTGGTTCTCCTTGTCGGTTCAACACTGCTAATCCGAACATTTATCGCTCTTCATCGTGTCGATCCTGGATTCGATGTTGGCAACGTTTTGACGATGGAGATGTCGCTCAATGGCCCACGCTACCAGAACACAGCTGGCCTTACCCGGCTCTTGCGGGATGGCCGCGACCGGCTCAATGCCTTACCCGGAGTGGAATTGGCCGCAGCCGGATTTTGGCGGCCCATCGATATCCAAGATGGAACAGGGGGCTTCCATATCGTCGGGCGGCCGGTCGAAAAAAACTGCTGCGGGAGCAAATGGATGAGTATCACGCCGGGTTATCTGAGCCTCTTCAAGATCCCTGTTCTGCGCGGACGCGACTTCACGGAAAACGACAAGGCCGGAACTCCGCGTGTATCACTCATTAACGAGGCTTTCGCGCGGAAATTCTTTCCTCACGAAGACCCAATAGGACAGCACATCGACCATGGGGAGGGAGGGGGGCAGAGAGGAGTAGAAACCGTAATCGGCATCATCGCCGACTTCCACGACAGTGGTTTAACCACGCCTGCCGAGCCCATGATGATTTTGCCGATTGCTCAAGTGTCGGATGACTATAACGCGGCCTACGCAAATATCCAGCCACTATTCTGGATGGTGCGCACGCGCGACGACCCGCATGCATCCATTCCCTCGATCGCCGAGCAGTTGCGTATCGCGAGTGACGGATTCCCCGTAGCCCATATCCGCACCATGGAAGAAGTGATGGGACGTTCGACTGCGCGCGAACAGTTCAACATGATTTTGCTGACAATCTTCGGCGCGATCGCGCTTGCGCTGGCAGCGATTGGCATTTATGCGGTAATGGCCTACTCCGTCCAACAGAGAAATCAGGAGATCGGTATTCGGATGGCCTTGGGCGCAGACCGCCCCGCCATCCGCAAACTTGTCATCCGGCACGGAATCACTCTTGCTTTTGCAGGTGTGGTCGTGGGTGTGTGCGCAGCGTTTGCTCTCACGCATGTGATCGCCAGTTTGTTATTCGGCGTTAAGGCGTGGGACCCTACGGCTTTTGCGTGCGCTCCTATAGTGCTTTTTGCCGTAGCGTGGCTCGCGTCGTGGTTACCGGCAGAACGTGCTTCCAGGTTGGACCCGATGCAAGCGTTGCACACGGAGTAACGAAGCCATGGGCGTTCGAGACTGGAAATTTGCTTTAGATGTCATCCCGTTTCATATCGATCGAAGGAGAGTCCGCATGCGGCGTTTCGCCTGCTTAATTCTTATTTTCCTGGCAAGCCTATCAGGCGTTGCACAAAGTCAGAAACCTGCTGAAGCCGCGCCCTACAAGAACCAAACATTGCCGGTAGAGCGGCGTGTTCAGGATCTGCTGGGCCGCATGACTCTGGAAGAAAAAGTCGCCATGTTGAGCGGGGCTGATTGGATGCAAACCGTACCCAATGAACGGCTCGGTATTCCCTCTATCAAGATGGCGGATGGCCCGCTTGGCATAAGATCTTGGTCCGGGCCTTCCGCTCAGACCAATGCGGCCGGTGCCAGAGCGCAGATCCTCACCACATCCTTTCCGGCAAGTGTTGCCATGGCTGCCACATGGGACCCCGAAGTTGTCGAGGAGCAGGGACGAACAATTGCACAAGAGTTGAAGGCCCTAGGCCGGGACATGATTCTTGGCCCGACTGTCAACATTAACCGCACTCCTCTTTGGGGGAGAAATTTCGAAGGCTATGGCGAAGACCCCTATCTGACTTCCCGGTTAGGAGTGGCGTACATCAAGGGAGTACAAGCCGAGGGCGTTATCGCCACGGTTAAACACTTCGCCGCCAATAACCAGGAGTTCGAACGGCATCGCGTAAATGCCAAAATTGATGAGCGGGCGTTGAATGAAATCTATTTTCCTGCTTTCAAGGCTGCGGTCCAGGAAGCGGGCGTGTGGTCAGTGATGTCCGCATACAACAGACTCAATGATTTGTACTGTGCGGAAAATCCTTTTCTTCTAACCGATGTATTGCGAAAGCAATGGGGATTCAAAGGTTTTGTGGTCTCCGATTGGGGCAGCACCTACAGCACGGCTAACACCGTAAACGCCGGGATGGATCTGGAAATGCCCGGGGGCGAGCCCATGAAGGTATGGCTGCAAACTCCGCGGGTCCAGGCTGCAGGAAATGGTGGCGGGTGGCTGGCGAGCGAGAAAGTCCTTCAGGAAATCTCTTCAGGAAAGATCTCCCGCGCTACGGTGGATGAAAACCTAGGCCGAATGTTGCGGATCATGTTTATCAGCGGACTGTTCGATAAACCTCACGTTGCCACCGGTGAAGTCGATACGCCTGAGCAGCAGGCTGTAGCACGCAAAGCGGCCACAGAAAGCATTGTGCTTCTAAAGAATATCGGCGATCTTCTTCCGCTCAATACTTCGAAGATCCACTCCATCGTAGTCATCGGCCCGAATGCAGCAGTTGCTCGGACCGGCGGTGGCGGTAGTTCGCTGGTCCGTCCCAAATATTCGGTTACACCATTAAAAGGAGTTCAAGACCGAGCGGGCTCACAAATCCAGGTGAGCAGCGTGCTAGGTGTCTCGATGGAGGGAGAGGATCAGAGCAAGGACACGCCTGCCATGCGCGAACAACTTCTCAATGAAGCTGTAGGTGCCGCTGGCAAAGCGGATGTGGCGATCCTTGTCGTGGGTAGGTCATCGGCGGTTGAGTCCGAAGGGTTTGATATCAAGTCGCTCGACTTGCCGGCGGGACAGGATGAACTGATCCAGGCCGTCGCAAAAGCGAATAAGAACACCATTGTCGTAATAAATGCCGGCGGTCCTGTTCTGATGGACAAATGGATTGCGCAAATCCCAGCGGTTTTGCACATGTGGTATGGCGGACAGGAAGGCGGCAACGCGATCGCGAGTGTTTTGTTCGGGGACGCGAACCCTTCGGGCAAGCTCCCTGTCTCCTTTGTAAAGCGATGGGAGGACTCTCCTGCTTATGGTCACTATCCTGGAGAGAATCTTCAAGTGGAATATGCGGAAGGAATTTACGTCGGCTACCGCTACTTCGACAAACGTCACGTCGAGCCTCTTTTTCCCTTTGGCTACGGCCTCTCTTACACAAAGTTTGCATACGGCGATCTGAGGGTTTCATCCAGCAAAAAAGCTGGCCAGCCGGTCGAAGTAAGCCTAAACGTTCGCAACGCAGGCTCGCGGGCAGGCGCGGAAGTGGTCGAGCTTTATGTGCATGATGGCCATTCGAGCGTTGACCGTCCCATGAAGGAATTGAAGGAATTCCGCCGCGTGAACTTGTCGCCCAACGAGACTCAGACCGTTCGCTTCGCACTAGCCCCTAGTGCATTTGCTTACTACAGCACGGTAAGAAAGGACTGGGTTGTGGAACCCGGACAATTCGAGATATTGGTGGGCGCTTCATCTCGCGATATTCGACTCAAGGGCGCTGTCAACATAAATTGATAAAACGAACATGGGAATTCTACGATAAGAGCACGGTTGCTATTTTTTCACTCGCAGATTGTCCGGGTTGTATGCGACTGCCGCAGATTCGTATTTTGCCACCATCGCATCGCCGGTGAAAAAGTGCTGCGGCTCGCCCTTGATAGAGCCGTCGAGTATGCCCTCCACACAGGCAATCTGCTCTCCAATGAAGCTGCTCGCCATGGGTTTTCCGTGACCCGGATAGATAGTTGTGAATTCTGCGTTGCGGTTTTGGAGCTTCTTTAGAGTCTGTAAGTAAATCTCCAGCGGCTGGCTGTTGGGCAGGAAGAGCCATACCAGAACATTGCTGTTGTCGCCGGTAAAGAGCATTTTGTGGGGTGCGTCGAGTAGAACGATTTCGCCGGGAGTATGTCCGGGTGCTTCGATGACTTCGATTTTCCGTCCACCAAGGTCGAAGATTTGGCCGTCTTTGACGGGGAGCATTTCGGGTTGCGGAGCGCTGGCTGCTTCCTCCGCCGAGATTCTGTCAGAGGTGGCTGGTCCCTGCGCCATGAACTGGGTGCTCCGCTGTCTGGCTTCTTTTGTGCTGAACGACTGGATGGAAGAGAAGTCTGCCGGGTGGGCATACACTGACTTGAACTCGAAGTCGCCTCCGGCGTGGTCAGGATGCCCGTGCGTGTTCACCACCATGAGCGGTTTGGTCGTAAGCGTTTTGATGAAAGCACTCAAGCGGGCAACGCCAAGGCCCGTATCAATAAGCAGCGCCTTGTCGCTGCCTTCGACGAGATAGATATTGTCCGCACCGTGGTCACTGATGATCCAGAGCCCGTCGGCCGCTTTAGTCGCAGTGAACCATGAAGCAGGCGCGGCTTGATTCACTCCCGCGGACTGCGGCGGCTGTGTTTGGGCAAGCATAGTAAACGCGCAAGGCGCGAGTAGCACGAATGCGAGGAAAATGATCTTGTTCTCTAACATGGCAAGCGACCTAGAACTACCGTATTTACAGTTAAAACTTGATATGTAGGGACCATCCGCTTTTCGTCATCTACTTGGCGGAAGAGGTGCTGGTTTGAATCATCTGCACCGGGCCAATCAAACCAGAAGCCCAAAGCGGGGCGGTTGGCCGATAAAACTCGGGCACAGTCAGTGTGTATTGCTTCGGCGCGTTCGGGTGCCGGTCGCCGATAATACGGTTTACCCATCCATTGGTCACTTTGATCTCCAGCCGGTTAGCGCCTTGCTTTAGTGCGGTGGTTGCGTCTACTCGGTAAGGCATCTTCCAGACAATCCCGAGTGGCTTACCATTGACGGAAACCTCTGCCAGGTTCTTCACGTCGCCCAGATCAATCCATAGCCGCGTCCCAGACTTGAACCAACTCGCGGGCGCATTCAGAGTTTTTGTGTAGGTTGCAGTGCCGGAAAAATATTTAACTCCATCATCGCTGCTTTCGGTCCACGACGTCAGCTTGTCGAGAGTGATCTTGGGCGGCGCCCCACGGTCTGGTTGGAAGGCAACATCCCACGAACCTTCGACCGTCGCTACCGGCTGCTCGGCAACTGCGGGCAAAGTGCGAGAGGGACCGGAGGACGCGCGACGGAAAACTACGAATACCGTGCCCCACGGCTCTAGATGCAACGGTACCGTGGTGCGGCCATTGGATGAACTATAGGAAACGGGCTCAATCAAGCCGGTATCGGGATGCCATAGTTCTGCGGTTTTCCCAGTTATGCGGAAGGTTGCGTCGAAACTCTCGTTGCGATCGTTGCGGTTGTCCACGAAGTACAGATCGCCGTCTGCAACCTTGCGGTGAACAAACAGCACACTGGTGTCAGCTTGTGGCTTGGTGTACTCGAAATCGGGCGATACATTCAGAGTGCTAAGCACACTCTCCAATTTCTGACCGCCATAGACCTTACCCTGTCCCACGTTGCCGCCAGAACCGGATCCCCAAAGTTTGTCTACTAAAGCACGGAACTCGTTTTGATCGTCGGTGAGGCTTGGAGTCGTTTCCGGTTTGTCGCCCACTACGATGGCACCGGCTTCGACCAATTTGCTGATCTGCCTGAGCACCGGCAGCGACATCAGCTTGCTCCGCGGATCGAGCACTAGTAAGCGATAACCCATTCCACTTTCGGTGGTCAGCAGGCCATTCGTTACCGATACCTTGCGTATGAGGGCATCCGCATTTACGTAGTCGTAGTTATAGCCCGCGGGGACATCAGGAAAGCTGTTGCGGAAAATTGCGGTGAGGTTGGAATCTTCCCCATAGAAGTAGAGAACATCCGATACGAATTTGCCTTGTTGAAGCAGGTAGCAACTGCGTGCCAGATATGTGGTCCACGGCTGGGCGATTTCCGCCCAGGTTTCATTGCGCGTGAACCATTGCCCGAAAGGCCCCAGACTGATGCCGGGTTTCTTGTCGAGAAGCGGCTGATGGACCGATGTGTGTATGACAAAGCGGTTGAGACCCATCATCATTTCCTTGTCGGCGGTGGGCTTCAAGGTCGAGGGTGACCACACCCATGCCCCGGAAGAAGCTGTCATAGATTCTGCAGCCACCAAATTCTGGCCGTAGATGTGCGCCACCGAAGCTGACTCGCGAATGTTCGCGTCATAGCCGTAGAGTTCGTTGTTGACTCCTGGCTTTTGCGTCCACATCGCAGCCATAGGGATGTCCTTGGTACGCTTGGCCTCCATGCCATCGCCGATAAAGGCACGTCCGGTTTCATGCGATTCGCCATAGTGGCCCATACCGCGTTGGTGCAGAATCTCCGTGATTTGGTCGTAGTGATTTTCCGCGATCAGTTCGGTGAGCGTCTTGCGGAAGTCCCACAGGAAGCGGTCGCTCGATTCGGAGCTAACGACGATTCGTCCAGCCAGCACAGGCATCCAAGGATGCATGTCATAGCCGCGGCGCTTGGAGAATTCCACGAAAAGATCGTTGGTCCAGTTGGCCGCGCCAGCCTCATAGCTGTCGCTGATCATGAATTGCAGCCCGCGTTTCCCCATGAGGTCGCCAACCGCCGATTTGTAGCTGTCGAGGTACTGCTCCATGTAGTCCTTGACTGCTTCGCGACTTAACTTATCAACCTCAGGCCCGGTGCCCTCGGGCGAAGCCGGATGATTGCTCACTCCGGTGAGCGAATAACCGAAGCGCAAGATGGTCCAGCGTCCAGCGGGCGGCGTCCAGTTGAGAGTGCCGTCGGCACTCATTTTCGAGGTCAAGTCCACAACGTCAGCCTTCGCCACTGCGTCTTGTGCAGCAATTGGCGACGTAACAACCGGATTCAGATCACGCACCGGCGCGAACGCGGCCTTGTCTTCAAAACGGTTCACGCGCGGAACCGAGAGCCAGCGCAACTCGGCGATTTTGTACTCGGTAGAAGCAGGCGCAGCGAGGGTGTTTACGACCACGTCAAACTCCCGGCGCGGCGGAGCAGGCGGCGGAGTGACAAAGCTGGCGCGGAAAAAACGTGCCGTTACCGAAAAAAGACAGAGTATGCTCTCCGGCGCCTTCGCCGGGGTTGGTCGCGAGCTTGCG
>Ga0105239_10005415_pt1 | contig 14971 bp, 15 predicted proteins | sample KBSC44metaG_FD_92761 | JGI IMG/M metagenome (GOLD analysis project Ga0105239, IMG submission 92761) | Corn rhizosphere microbial communities from Kellogg Biological Station, Michigan, USA - KBS C4-4 metaG | ecosystem: Host-associated > Plants > Roots > Rhizosphere > Soil | place: Michigan, USA...
ATTTCAGCGGAAAAAATCTTTACATTGATCAGGCTTACATTCAATGGAAAGCGCACGAATACTTAAAAATCACCGCCGGTAAAATGCCCAATCCCTTGTGGCGCACCTACGCTTCCGACTTAGTGTGGGATGACGACATCACGCCGGAAGGGTATGCCGAATCGTTTGATATGCCTGTAGGCGACCGCTTTGGTATTTTCACAACCCTTGCGCAATTGCCCTTGCTATCCGCCAGCCAAACGCAAGCCGATCCTTGGATGTACGCCAATCAGCTCGGCGGACGCGTGAAATTGAATGAAGACACCAAGATGACCATTGCCGGAACCTATTATGGTTTCGTGAATGAAAAGGTGGCGGATTTCACGAATGCAGGGACCGTCAGCTATGCCAATAATGCGGTGTTCCAACAAGGCAACGCCCGCGTGGGAGCGACGGGGCAATTGGCTACCGCTCTGCAACTGATTCATTTTACAGGCGAATTGGCCACGCACTTAATGATGCTTCCACTCTCCCTGCAAGGGGACTTCGTGCATAACATGCGCGACACCCAACATGCAGGATCCAGCGGCTACCAAACCGGCGCTGTGGTCGGAAAAGCCAAAGACGCCAAAACATGGGAAGTCGCCTACTTCTACAAGTATTTGCAATTCAATGCGACCGATGCCGACTTTGCTGATTCCGACTTTGGCAATGGCGGGACCAATCGCAAAGGCCACATTTTCTGGATCGCTTATGCGCCCCGGGATTATGTGCAATTAAAAGCCAAGTATTTTGTGACGGAAACGTTGAATCCTTATATCCAAACCAACGGTTTCAGCAGCGCCGTCAAAAATAACGTCGGCAACAATGGAAACATCAATCGCTTCCAGTTAGACGTCGTCGTGAAATTCTAAATTGAAGAAGGCCCCCCAGACGACTGGGGGGCCTCCCTCAAAATTGTCAAACCACTGTCACATGGATAACATTAAATCTTTACATACAAAGGAGACGTTCATGAAAACCTTACTCCGTACCACCCTGGCTTTAGGGTTAGCGTTCAATGCAGCGACGAGTTGGGCTGAAGCCTTGCTTATCAATGGAGCGGGCGCCACATTCCCGTATCCCATCTATTCCAAATGGTTTGATGAATACCACAAAGTCAAACCGGATATCCAGTTCAATTATCAGTCGATTGGATCCGGCGGGGGCATTCGTCAGATTTCCTCGCGAACGGTTGATTTTGGCGCTTCCGATGGCCCAATGACCGAAGACCAATTGGCCGCCGCTAACGGTGCGATCATTCATCTTCCGACCGTCTTAGGCGCCGTGGTTCCCGTTTACAACATTGATGGCGTCACCGACTCCTTGAACTTCACGCAAAAGGCGATCGCGGGAATTTTCTTGGGAACCATTACGATGTGGAATGATCCGGAAATTCAACAAGCCAATCCGAATGCCAAACTTCCAGGCTCACCCATCGTCGTGGTGCATCGCTCTGATGGGTCCGGGACTTCTTATTGTTGGACTGATTTTTTAAGCAAAATCAGTTCTGCATGGGCCTCGCGTGTCGGTCGCGGTACGGCCGTGAACTGGCCGGTCGGTTTAGGCGGTAAAGGCAATGAAGGCGTCGCGGGTTTAGTGAAACAGACGCCAGCTTCGATCGGTTACGTGGAATTGATTTACGCGCAGCAAAACAAAATTAGCTACGGCTTGCTGCAAAATAAAGCCGGAAAATTCGTTGCTGCCAGTGCAGCGTCTGTGGCCTCCGCTGCGGCTTCAGCCAAAATGCCCTTCGACTTCCGCGTCTCGATTACGAATGCCCCCAGCGAAGATGCTTATCCGGCTTCTACCTATACGTGGCTTCTGCTTTATAAAAGCCAGTCGAATAAACAAAAGGGCGCCGCGATGGTGGACTTCCTGAAATGGATGTTAAAGGATGGCCAAGGCATGGCGGACAGCTTAGGCTATGTGCCTTTACCCGATAACGTCAAAGCGATGGTTGAAAAAGCCGTCACGAAAATTAGCGTCTAATGAAAAAAGGCGGCTGGGGCGATTTTGTTTTTAAAAACCTCACGCTTCTTTTCGCGTTGAGCATTATCGTCATTGCCGCCGGGATTTTCTACGAGCTCTGGATTAACTCCGCGCTTCCGCGACAGGCCTTTGGATTCTCTTTTCTTACAAAGAGCATCTGGGACCCTGTCGCGGAAGACTTCGGAGCTCTGCCATTTATCTTTGGCACGCTCGTCTCTTCTGCGATCGCGCTTTTAATCGCTGTTCCATTAGGCATCGGCGTCGCAATTTTTCTTGCGGAGCTCGCTCCGCGAAACATCTCGAATGCGTGCGCTTTCTTGATCGAATTACTGGCCGCCATTCCCAGTGTCGTCTACGGATTGATCGGCGTTTTTGTTCTTGTGCCTTTAATGCGCACCGCTGTTCAGCCTTTTCTGATTAAAACCTTAGGGTTTTTACCGTTTTTTAAAGGGCCGGCCTATGGGGTCGGCGTTTTAACGGCCGGAATTATTCTGGCGATTATGATCGTTCCCTTCATTACCACCATTTCACGCGAAGTTTTTTTATCGGTTCCCGTGGCGCTCAAAGAAGCCGCGATGGCTTTAGGCGCCACGCATTGGGAAGTGGTGCGCTTGGCGGTTTTGCCATATGCGCGCTCAGGAATTGCTGGATCCGTTTTTTTAGCCATGGGTCGCGCAATGGGGGAAACGATGGCCGTGACGATGGTGATCGGCAATCGCCCCGAGATCGTCGCTTCCATTTTGGCTCCGGGCTATACCATGGCCGCCGTTTTAGCCAATGAATTTACCGAAGCCACTAGCGATAAATATGTGCAAACGCTGATCATGATTGGCCTGGTTCTTTTCACCATCACGATTATCGTCAATGGATTAGGACGTCTCATCCTCTATAAAATGTCCGCCCATGGGGAAGTTCATTGATGGAATTAACCGCCTATCGCCGCCGCCTCTGGATTAATAAATTGGCTTTCACTGCGACCGCGTTCTGCGCGGGAATTACGCTCAGTGTCCTATTTTTTATTTTGGGATATGTGACGATCCATGGCCTCTCGGCTTTAAATTGGAATTTTTTTACCCAACTTCCAAAACCCGTGGGCGAAAGCGGCGGCGGAATGGCCAATGCCATTGCGGGGACTTTTAAACTGATCTTTGGCGCCTCCCTGGTGGGTTTGCCGATTGGCATTTTAGGCGGAATTTATGTGGCGGAATTTGGAAAAAATAAAACCGGTTTTTTTGTGCGCTACGCCGCCGATATCATCAATGGCGTGCCATCGATTGTCATGGGCATCTTCGCCTACACCATGGTGGTTCTGCCGATGAAACATTTTTCCGCGCTTGCTGGCGCCGTGGCTTTAGGCATTATGTTGATCCCTATTGCTGTGCGCAGCACGGAAGAATTTTTGACTTTGGTTCCGATGTCCATTCGTGAAGCAGGTCTGGCGCTAGGACTTCCGCAATGGAAAGTGATTTTGCGCATTGTCATTCCCACCGCTTTTCGCGGACTTTTGACCGGCGTGTTACTTGATCTCTCACGTGTTTCCGGCGAAACAGCGCCGCTTCTTTTTACCGCTTTTGGCAATCGCTATTGGGGATCGGGCTGGTTAAACCCGATTTCTTCTTTACCCGTAATGATTTACACCTATGCCGTTTCCCCCTATGAAGATTGGCACCGCCAAGCCTGGGCGGCAGCGCTGGTCCTGTTGATAGTGGTTTTAATTACAAATGTCGGCGCCCGCCTCGTCATGCGGCGGCAAGTCCGTGTTTCTTGAGGAGCGAATTATGAAAGGTCTACTTGATCCCCGTGAGGTCCTAACTATGAATCCTGAACCCTTAACATCATCTCAGCCGGCGATGAGTTCTACTCCATCGCAAGGCATTGAAGCGCGGCACATTAATTTTTGGTTCGGTCCGAAACAAGTGCTGACGGATATTTCCATGAAAATTAGGCCCCGGCATGTGACAGCCATTATCGGCCCGTCGGGCTGCGGAAAATCAACGTTTATCCGCACACTCAACCGCATGCATGAAGTCGTTCCGAGTGCACGGTTAGAAGGGGAACTGCTTCTTGACGGCGCCAACATTTTAGAATTGGATCCCGTCATGCTGCGTCGGCGCATCGGCATGGTCTTTCAAAAAGCCCAACCGTTTCCCACGATGAGTATTTTTGATAACGTGGCGGCGGGCTTGCGTTTAAATGGCTTGAGTAATCGCCTGCAGCTTGAGCACATCGTCGAAGAAAGCTTGCGACGCGCAGCCTTATGGGATGAAGTCAAAGATCATTTAGAAAAACCCGGGACCGCTTTATCCGGCGGACAACAACAACGCTTGTGCATTGCCCGCGCACTGGCGGTCAGCCCGGCTGTGCTTCTCATGGACGAGCCCTGTTCCGCACTCGATCCCATTGCGACAGCGAAAATTGAAGAGCTTATTCTAGGACTCAAAAAAAATTACACCATCGTCATTGTCACGCACAACATGCAGCAAGCCGCGCGCGTGTCGGACGAGACCGCCTTTTTCTTACTCGGCGAATTGATTGAGTTCGGCGACACGAAAACAATTTTCACGCTGCCCAAAGATAAAAAGACGGAAGACTATATTACGGGACGGTTTGGTTAATTATGGAACGACAATTCGATCACGATTTGCAGGAAATTAAAGAGCGCATTCTTTACATGGGAAGTCTGGCGGAGACGATGATTCATTTGGCCATCAAGGGCCTTGTGGATCGTCGGCGCGACATGGAACAAGACATTGTGCGCCAAGAGCGCGAAGTGAATAAATTGCAAATCGAAATCGACGACCGCGCCATCAAGATGATTGCCTTACACCAACCGACCGCTTCCGACTTGCGTTTTTTAGCCGCTGCAATGAAAATCAATTCCGATTTAGAACGCATCGCCGATCAAGCCATCAACATCAGCGAGACGACCGAGTATCTGTTGCAAGAACCGCCGCTCAAACCGCTGATTGATGTTCCGCGCATGGCGCAGATCGCCAGCAAGATGTTGAAAGATGCCTTAGATTCCTTTGTTAACCGAGATGAAAACCTAGCCCGCTCCGTGCTTGTGCGCGATGATCAAGTGGATGAATTAAAAGATCAAGTCTTCCGTGAACTCCTGACCTACATGATCTCTGATCCGGCCTCCATTAAACGCGGTCTGGACCTGATCCTTATCTCACGCAACTTAGAGCGCATCGCCGATCATGCCACCAACATCGCCGAAGACGTCGTCTACGTTATTCTTGGCAAAGATATCCGTCATCGCTCCGAACTCGCCGAAGAATCCGAAGAAGGCGTTCAGGCATAGCGCGAGCTAATACTTATTGATTTGATTGATGAGGGTACGCAGACGGCCGCAGTTTAAGCGATTGAAGTGCATGACTAGTCGCGGCAGGGATAAATAGTCGTGTTCCTCAGGAAGCGGGTCGCTTGGAATGATGCTGCCGCGAACGCAAATGTCGCGGAATTCCACCGATAATTTCTTTAAGACGCCTTCCGGCAGGGGCCGCTGCATGCGAATCACCAATTCATCACGCACAAAACGCATCGAATGATAATTGTGGTAGAAATGCAGAATCTCTTCAATGGCATCATCGATGTTATCGGTAATTTTGTATAGGTTTAAATCTTCACTAGAAATCTTGCCGGACTTAAGTAATTGTTTAGTAATAAATTTCTGCCAATCTTTCCAATAGGTTCCACCAGGACGATCGACAAAAACCAAAGGCATCATATCGGCTTTACCGGTTTGCACCAGCGTTAGCGTTTCCATGGCTTCATCGTGCGTGCCAAAGCCGCCCGGAAAAAACGCGACGGCACTGGTCTCTTTTAAAAACATTAATTTTCGCGTGAAGAAAAACCGGCAGTCGATAAAACGCGGGTTGCGAGAAATAAATTCATTCGCTGCCTGTTCAAAAGGCAACTTAATGTTGATGCCAAAACTATTGTCTTTTCCCGCCCCTTCATTGCCTGCCTGCATAATACCGGGGCCTGCCCCCGTAATCGTCATAAAACCGGCTTTGGCCATCTTTTTTGAAAAGACTAACGCTTGTTTATATTCCGCATCCGTTTTATGGGTACGGGCAGAACCAAAAATGGTGACCTTGCGGCGATGACGATATTCTTTAAAAATTCGAAAACCATAACGCAGCTCACGCAGCGAACGGGCCAGGATTTTCACATCACCGCGCGCCAACTGGGAATGCTCCGTTTTAAGCGCCGTCACGATAAGCTGCCGAATCAGATCGCGGTTATCTTCGCCCACCTGTGTTGGACGCGCTTGCTTAATAAGCGCATCGATTTTCTGCAAAATTTCTGGGTCCCAGGCATTGAAATCGTCATGGGTGATGGATTGGGCTGGCGTCAGTTGTTTTTTCATCGGAAGGATTCTATCAGAATCTGTACGTGGTTCCGATGCGGTGCTCGTCTTTCAACTGGAGACTGTATAAGTAGGCATAATCAATTTGAAAACCAAAAAAACGTCCGCCAAAGCCAAAGGTGGGGCCATTGCCTTGCTGGAATCCAGTACGAAACGCCACGCGGTCTTGGAATCCCCAGATCTCGGCGCCGGCAAATAAACGCGCGTCCTGCGCCTCTTGTAGTTTAAGCAAGGTATCGATATCGAATGTCGCCGTGATCGGCCAATTAAAAGGCTGCGCAAAAATAGCGCCTACCCCGGGTCGCACGCGCATCGGAACTTTATCTTTGACGGTTCCCCCTTGGGAATCAATGGAGTTGCCTTGAAGCATAGTACCGCCGATGTCGGTTAAGGCAACACCGACTCGAAAGGGGCTCCATTGCGCATGCGCGCCCAGATCCACGCCCAGGCCCGACTCTTTAAATCCGTTAAAAGCAAAACGAAAATATTTCATGGCTAATCCTAAAGACACGTTCGACCAGGGATGTACGCCCGCGCCCCAAAGAAATAAATCATTGGTTTGCGTGTCATGACCTAAGATTTGTTCATCAGCGCTTGTTAATTCGATATCGGTACTGCGTAAGCGCAGCCAGCCGAACCCTAGACTGCCGGGCAGCGTATTATTTTTCCAGCGCCAAGTGGCTGCTAAAAAGCCGCGCGCGGTACTCAACTCAGGCGCTTGATAAGTGGCCATGACACCCGATTGCATGAGATTGCCCAGGCCCGCCGGGTTGTAATAAATAGATTCGATATCATCGGACAGGCCAATGGCAGCATTGCCCATGCCGCCCACACGGGCACTCACGCCCGTGAGAGCGAAAGCGTCCGGTTCACCGGAAGCACACAGCGGAGCGGCTAATGAACAGCTAGCAACGAGTAGTATGCAGAACCTGGCCCTATCGCCTGCTTGCCACCGGCTTCTCGCGAGCCGTCTCATTTCACCGCCACGATCCGCCGAAATTGTTTTTCTTCCTTACCGCCGCCCGATCCCTCGATACGGGCCACATACAATCCCGAACTGACATAGGCACCTTGACGATTGCGGCCATCCCAATGGAGCTCAAGTCGTTCAGGACCGGAGCTGCTATTAGAAAGTGAGGCCACATATTGTCCCCCCGCGTCATAAATTTTAATCGTGACAGTTGCCGCGACACCCGTGAATGCGACAAACTTCGTGCCTTCCACCCCGACGCGAAAGGGATTGGGATAATTATGGACCGTGTCATTAAAAATACGACCCGTGGCCTGCGAAGAACTGGCCGCGACCGGGCTTAATAATCCTTGAATCGTGATGTAGGAAGCACGTAACGTGCGCGATGTGCCAGACGGATTTGTTATCGCATTGATCGGACGGATGGACACAAGCCCAAACCATTCCTCGTTGTAGTTGGGATCATCACTATCGCCTGCGCGTGTAAAATTGGGATGCGTGTCATGCGTATTACAGGTTGCGCCAAGGCCGGTATCTTTCCACCATTCATCCGTCCACTCAAACCAGGCCGAGCCGATTAAAGCGTTCGTTGAATTGGTCGTGCTTAAATTGGCATTGATTTCTTCATATTGAGCGGTGAGATAGCGCACCTGCATGGCCTGGTCTTCGGCTTGAGTGGTATCGTTGTAAGCATCTTTACCAAACTCTGCGAGTAAGATCGGCTTGGTCGTCGTTGAAGCCAATTGGCTGAATAAACCGTTGAAGCTTTTTCCTCGATAAGAGGTAATTCCCCATAAATCCAGGTTCGTCATCGAGGCATCCGCTTTAACGCCGCTACCAATCCCATAACTAATAGCCGGCGTACATTGCGGACATTCGCCCTCGACGGTAGTCACGGGATGATTCGGATCGGCCTGTTTCGCCAGCCCTAATACGGAATTTAAAAAGGGATACCAGGCTACGTTTTGCGCGTTATCGATATTTTGTTCATTGCCCAAGGCCCACATTAATACCGCGGGATGATCTTTATAGGCATTCACTGCCGCTAAAAAATCAGTCTGCGTCGTCGCTTGAAACGCGGGGTCGGTAACCGGAGTGAAATGACTGGGGTAATAGGCCATGATCACATACAGGCCATTGGCTTGCGCCGCATCCAGCATAGCGCGCACTAAGGCCACATTGGAGGCAGAAACATCATTCATGATGCCGTAGGTACGAATGGTGTTGGCGCCCATTTGATGAATCAAAGGAAAATCGGCAATATAGCTCGGTCGATCCGTCCACCAAGAACCGCCATCCAAACATCCTGCGGAGGCTCCATCACCCCGGCTGCCGACCGGGATCGGTTCATAATTCACACCTTTAATCGTAAAGGCTTGTCCGTTAACGAAAAGCTGGCGTCCATTTACCGACACAGCAGAACCCGCCCCGAAACCAATAGTCGGGACCAACAAAATAAATAGAAAGTGACGGATGATTAATTTCCTGTGATCGTAATTACGCCGCAGCCGACGCGACCCCCGGCGTTTCCGACAGGTTGTCCAAAATCATCCGTTTTTTCATGCAGGATGACCGCTCGCCCGGCGACCGTGTAAGCGCTACTCGCTAAGGTAATTCCAGGAATAGTCACATCGAGAGTCGCATCGCCCTTGGCATCGGCCACAATATTTCCCATATCGCCGGCATGCGCTTTATCCATACCATCTTTCATGATCATGCCGTGCGGTGTCCCTTTTGGATTGTAATGACCACCGGCCGCTTTACCGAGATCACCGCAACCGCCAAACTCATGAATATGAAAGCCATGCGCTCCGGGTGTCGCATTATTTATTTGCGCTTTGACTTGCAAGCCCGCCGCTGTATCGGTGAAATGCACCGTTCCCGTGACTTTGGAAGCCTCACTAGTGCCGTGAATGTCCGCCACGCCCGTCGCAGACCAAGCCAAAGAAGTCGTCACACTTAAGAATGCCGCCACTATCGCTATACGCATAAAAATCTCCTTTATGAATGATGAGGGGATAAAACGCCGAGACCTTTTTTAGCCGTCTGCAAATGACCAACAAAAATGCGTCGTTGCTTTTGAAAGGTGTCAATGGCTTGATCGGAGAGACCAAACATAAGAAACCAAATTCCACCCAAGACTAAGAGAATGATAAAGAGTTGCTTCAGCACGAGAATATTCTAGATCTTAATTCCCCCCTTTCTCTAGGGGACGTTAATGTGTAAGAATCTTTTATCGATATCGTTTATTTAGAAAGGATTCGCCATGCATAAAAAGTTTTTGTTTATTTCTTTTGCTGGATTGATTCTTAACGGTTATAGCGCGGCAGAAGAACCCAAAAAGCCCTGGAAGAACTCCACAGAAGTATCGGCCGTCAGCGCTAACGGAAACAGCCGTGCCACCACCACCGCTGCGAAAGAAGATTTTTCTTACGAATGGTCACACGTATTACTCAACCTGACGGGCAGCGCGCTTGGCGCCTCCGACCGCACGGGAACAACGGCGGAAGAATACACAGCCGGCGAAAAAGTGAACTACAAATTAACGCTGCGCGATTATTTATATGAGCGCTTCAAATGGGATACCAACCGCTTTGCTGGAATTCGCCATCAATACGATAGCTCGGCTGGTGTGGGCCGCAAACTACTGGTCTTCGCAAACGATAATCTGGATGGAGAGCTGGGCGGCGGCTATTTAAACGAACAGCGAATCTCCGCGCCGCGCAACGACTTTGCCTCAGGCCGTGCTTATTTGAAATATATTCATTTGTTCTCGCCGACATCCACGTTTAGTCAAGACGTGGAATATCTGCACAACTTCAAATCTTCGAATGGCTTCCGCATCAATACGGAAACGGCGCTTACCGCGGCGCTATCGGCCCATTTGTCTCTGAAGACAGCCTTTAATTGGAACCGAATCAACGAGCCTGCGCCAGGGGCTGTAAAAGACGACACCAAAGTCACGGCGGCATTGCAAATTACTTACTAACTTGTTTTAGGGCGGCTAACGCATGGGTCCGGGCGAGACTGTGATCGACGATCGGAGTCGGATAACCGGCTGGGCGGGAAGATAATTCCCAAGGTTTGTGAATGGCGGATGCAGGAAGGCGTTTTAATTCAGGAACCCACTGGCGGACGTAATGCCCTTCAGGATCAAATTTTTCTCCCTGCAAAACAGGATTAAAAATTCTGTAGTACGGCGCGGCATCAGCGCCACAACCGGCAATCCATTGCCATCCGAGCGTGTTGTTGGCTAAGTCGGCATCGACTAATGTATCCCAAAACCAGCGCGCGCCCTCCTGCCAAGGCAGCAATAAATCTTTGACTAAAAAAGAACCCACGATCATTCGCACGCGGTTATGCATCCAACCGGTCGCCCCTAATTGCCGCAGGCCTGCGTCCACTATCGGGTAGCCCGTTTGCCCTTGTTGCCACCGCTTCAGCGCTATTTTATTTTTGAGCCAAGGAAAATTCTTGAAGGCTGGGCGCAGTGGGTCTTGCGGAGTTTGCGGAAAATGATAGAGCAAATGATGGGCAAATTCTCGCCAGCCGATTTCACGCAAATAGGTTTCCGCACCCAAAAAAAGACCGCGCTCAGCACCGCGCGCTGCTTTTCTTTTTATCGCTTGCCACACCTGACGCGGACTGATTTCGCCAAAATGCAAATGTGGTGAAAGCCGCGAGCTTCCTTCGTGATCAGGCCGGTTGCGCTCGTGTGGATAGAGAGATAACCGCTCCTCTAAAAATTGTTTCAACTGTGCCTGCGCGCCCCCTTCGCCGGGAACCCAACAGGATGAAAACTTTTTGGCCCCATCTAAAGCGGGCAGTAACTTTAATTTTTCGAGCGGGTCAGAAGCCGGCCAGGTCCTAGGCGATGGGGGATGATTTTTATTTTCTTTAGACACCGGCGGCTCGGGCTGATTTTGACAAGCATTCCAAAAAGGCGTGAAGACTTGAAAAGGGTGACCGGCTTGCGTCTTTAAATCCCAGGGTTCATATAAAAGCGCCCCGTTAAAACTTTCCGTCTTAACTCCTGTCTGTGTTAAGCTTTTTTTGAGCACTGTGTCGCGTTCAATAACAGCCGGTTCATAGCGCCGATTCCAATACACGGCGGCAGCGCGCGTCGTTTCTAATAGTTCTTTTAAAACGCTTGTGGTCTTCCCTTGACGAATAATCAAACGCGATCCGCGGGTGCGCAGCATTCGCTCTAAAGCTGCTAACGAATGATGCAGCCACCAGCGGCTGGCCGCGCCTGGAGCCCAAGGCGCTTCTTCTTCGGGAGACCAAATAAAAATGGGAATGACCAGGCCTTCTTGCATGGCATTTTCCCAGGCTGGATTATCGGACAAACGAAAATCTTGTCGGAACCAAACGAGTGTTGTTTTAGCCATGCCCGTTAAGGACGCAGCAGGTGCTGCAAGGCATGGGACAGATCAGGAAAAAGAAAGCGATAGCCCCATTGTTCCAACGCCGCGGGTTTTGCGCGAATACTGCTGAATAATAAAGCATCGGCCATCTCACCTAAGACAAATCGGGCAACAGAGGCGGGCACACGCACTAAACAAGGACGGTGTAATGTGGCAGCCAGAGTTTTTGAAAATTCAAGGTTTGTGACGGGCGCGGGCGACACCACATTAATCGGACCATGAAAACGTGTATCCATTACCGCCTGACGAATAATGCCGCAGACATCCTCCAGCGTAATCCAACTGATGTATTGGTGGCCAGATCCCAAAGGCCCGCCCAGCCCCCATTGAAAAGGAAGTTTCATAAGCGGCAGCGTCCCGCCTTGCAAACTTAACACAATGCCCGTTCGCAAATGAACAATCCGGGTTGCTTTTTTATTTCCCAAATCGGCGGACGCTTCCCACGCTTTACATACGTCCGATAAAAATCCATGGCCGGGAGCAGATTTCTCCGTCAAAATTTCCTGGCCTCGATCGCCATAAAATCCGACCGCGGAAGCATTAATCCATACTTTGGGTGGGGTTTTTAAACGGCTAAGTGTATGGGCTAAGAGCCGGGTTGAATCTATTCGACTGGAGCGAATAACTTCCTTGCGCGCCGGCGTCCATCGCCCTCTAGCAATGGGCGCGCCGGACAAGTGAACAACGGCGTCGAGGCCTTCCATTCGCTGAAGATCAGGCGCTTGGTGAGGCGGATCCCACAAGATGGTATTGGGACTGGACTGGCCCGGTGGACGTACTAAAGCCAGCACGTGATGCCCCTGCGAACGCCAAGCCGAAACAAGCGATGCCCCAATGAGGCCTTTTGCCCCCGATACAAGAAACTTCATAGAAGCATTATGTCAGGGAAAACCCTTTTTATGGAAGGCGGATTGTTTTTGTAACTTCGATGTCGGAATCGTCGGTAAGAATTTGCCGGCCATGAAACTCTACAGGGTAGGTTCGCGGTGTATAGACCATGAGGCGCCAATCAACAGGCTCTTTCATGTAGGCGTTAAAGGTCGTTTGATATTCGAAATGTCCATTAGCCTCGGCATTCAGTACTTTTTTGATTTCCGGATTATGATCCGTTTGAATGACAAGCCGAATTTCTGCTTGGCAAGGGGCATCGCCGCAGGTCACATCTCCGGACAGTTTATAAGTGAATTCATGCAGGGATGATTGCAGCGGCAATATCGACCCGGCAGTTCGCGGTTCCGCGATGGGCGCCATTATCACTTCTGGCAAGGGCTGAATCTTATGCTGTTTTATTCTAGCCACGTGCCTATTCGTCCGGGTCTCATGCCAGGTCGAAGTGTCTGGAGAATAGACCGGTTGCGCGACATTGAGAACAAAAAGAAAGCGCGCCAATAAAAAAACCAGAAAAGGCACTGCCGCTTTTCCCCAAAAACGTCGATGGAAGATTAGCTCTTGCATACTCAAGTTATACCGAGTGTGTATTACGTTTCGGTTACGGAAGTCGGGAAAAATCGAGGGTATCGACCGAGTCTAAAAGCTGCTTTTCATAGGCCTTTTGGTCCCCGGCCTGGGTGATGGTGGGAGCCAGCACAATAAAAGAAATCCCTTTTTGGCGAAGCTGATTGGCCATATAGGCCGTATGAAAACCCCCTACGACTAAGACGCGCGGACCGTTGCCCGCCGGCAATTTACGTCCTGATTCTTCGAGAAATAACATGCTGCGTTGATTGACCAGGTTATAAAACTTCTCGGCGCTAATTAAAGCTGGCTTTAATACTGGCGAATCCGGAAGTGCTTGTTTTGCATCTAAATAAAGCGCGTAATCTTCGGGTGTTAAGCGTACTTCTAACAAGGCTTTGGCTCGATCCAATTCATTACTCAAAATATTAGGTTCTGGAAGATTCATCTCTCGATTGAGCCGTTGGAGAGATTCTAGTTCCCGAATGGCATTCGGACGGAGCCTGCTTAGATCGCGAAAGGCATGCAAGTTTTGTGCATATAAATGCGCATCCTCCATCCCTAAGACTTGAAGCGGCCATACCGGAGGATCGCGCCATTCGCGTTCCATCACCAAAACCGCCGCTAATTCTGGCCCGGAAAGATTCCCCTCCATAACTAAGCGATGCAAAAGATTCTTACGCGTTGCATCAGGCAACCGATGAAAAACCGTCAGATCGACTTTTGAGAACGCACCTTCCATAAAAATCCGCCGCGCGCCCCAATGATCGTAGCCATATAAAATGAGACCGGAAATTTTTCCTTGGACTTCGGCATGACGATGCACATCTTGGATCAGAATAAAGTCGGGAAGTTCAGTGGTATCGATAAAATATGAATCGGAAATCGAGGCCAGGTCCGCAGGGACATCGAGCAACGGGCCGGCATATCCTACCGATAAAAAAGAGAATCCGGCCAGTAAAAAGGAAAGGACCCCTCGTTTATGCATGTGCGAATCGTAGATTTATGATTTGTGCTTGCCTATGAGAAGAGAGTCTTAAAAAGAAGGGCTAAAAGGCCCAGGCGTTAAGGAGGCTCTATTTATTTTTGCAAACGGTTCTGAAGTTCAGCCACAATCGCCGGCTGGCGATTTTTTTGTCGTTCATTTTTGACCCATTCCCGAAAACGGCTGGAGCAAACGGCGAGGAGTTGCCCCTCGGCCACAACGGAAGCCAAGCCCGGGCGTGGACGCTCGGCCAATAAAGAAAGGCCACCTAAGAGTTGGCCCGGGCCATAGCGATTTATTTTTTCCGGCTCTTTACTCGATACCAAAGTGATTTCTCCAGAGAGAAAACCAAAACAGTAAGGCGAAGGCTCATTCTCACAAAAAAGTGTTTCACCTTTGCGAATGGGTCGGAAGCTGGAATACGAAGCGAGGAACTCGCGCGATTCAGCGCAAAGCTCATTGAGGATTTCAACTTGGTGAAAGGCGGCAAGAATTTTGAGATCCGCCATTTTATTATGCGACGCGATTAACCTTATTTAATTGACCGGCATCCACAAGCCCTGCGCGGACCAATTCTTGCATAGAACGTTCCATGCTAATCATGCCTTGACCGGTCCCCATTTCAATGGCTGAAGCGATTTCATGCGTACGCGATTGGCGAATAAGATTCGATACGGCTTGATTGACGAGTAAAATTTCACGTGCCGCCACACGTCCCCCAGCACGCGCGGGAATTAAATTTTGCG